>ERZ1292632.672-Hain-H43-01um-R2-672-length-37978-cov-37_pt1 | contig 37978 bp, 50 predicted proteins | sample MGYA00564407_ERZ1292632 | MGnify/ENA primary metagenome ERZ1292632 (study PRJEB36523, sample SAMEA6512637) | groundwater metagenome | collected 2019-01-08 | study: AquaDiva: Metagenomics assemblies of 32 groundwater samples | reverse complement strand
CATAGGGATGAATTATATTGTAAAATTTGTTTTGAAGAGCTTTACGTGACATGCGGAAGTTGTGGAATAATAGATAAACTAAAATATTTTGCTTTTGATTTGTCTGGGAAAGAGTGCATAAGTTGTTATGCAGAAAAGAGAGTGTAAAACGTTTTGAAGAAGTGTAATATTTTTCTATTTGGCAATATTGTTAAGATAATTTTTCCGTATAATATTAAAATTATAGAAGAACTTAAAAAAATTCCTTCACGTACATGGAATCCTTTAACAAAAGCTTGGCAGCTAGCTGAGCTAACAGAAGTCAATTTATTAAAAATTGTAGATATTGGTAAAAAATTTAATTTATCCATTTCAAAAGAAATTTTTTCTTTGTTAGCTAAAAAAGGTGAAGAAAACAAAGAAGAGAAAAAACTCTTAGAAGAAGTAGTTTGTACTCTAGAGGATCATTTTTGTAAAATTAATAAAGGACTCGTGTAATAACATGTTTGATGTATGTTTGTATCAATTATATTATTAAAATCGTTTCTACGTCATTCTAATCATATTACTGTTGATTTAAAACAATGTAAATGATTTTTAAAGGAAGTTAAAATGAATTTATTGAAGCTCTCTTCAATGTCTGTCGAAGACTTAGTAGATGTGTTAAAAAAAGCATCAAATGCTTATTACAACGATGTTCCTATAATGTGTGATTCTGAGTTTGATCATCTTGTAGAACTTTTAAAAGAGGTTGATTGTGATAATAATTTTCTTAAAGAAATTGGAGCAGCTTCTAACTCGCCTCTTACAAAAGTGTCTCATAAAATTCCAATGGGCTCTCTTAATAATGTTAACAGCAACGAAGAGTTTATGAAATGGGTAAAAACTATTGGATTTACAGATTCTTTTGTAGTGCAACCTAAATTAGATGGGGTGAGTATAGAATTGTTGTACAAAAAAGGTAATTTTGTACAAGCTTTGACTAGAGGAGACGGCTTTCAAGGAGACGATGTTACTCACACAATAAAAAATGCAAAAGGTTTCCCTAAAAAAATAGCAGAACAAATAGATTTATCGGTTAGGTGTGAAGCAATACTTTTATTGAAAGATAAGGAGGAATGGGGTGGAGAGTCTTTTTCTAATCCTAGAAATACGGTAGCTGGATTGGTACGAAGGCTAGATGGAAAACAATCAGAATTGATTACATGTGTTGCATTTGATATATTAAAAAATTCTGAAAGAATTGTGTTTGAACATGAAATAGAAAGAATAGCCTGGCTGCAACAAAATGATTTTAATACAGTTGTGTCTGAAGTTTATGAAACTTATAAAGAGGTGGAGCAAGCTTTTTATAAAGTAGGACGTGAAAGAGCTTCTTTCAATTATGAAATTGATGGAATGGTTGTAAAAGTTAATAATATTTGTTTGCAAGCGGCTTTCGGAGAAAAAGATAATCGTCCTAAATGGGCAGTTGCATGGAAATTTACCCCGAAAGAGGGCTCTACAAGAGTGTTGGGAGTCCAATACTCTATTGGACCTACAGGAACAATTACGCCAGTAGCGCAAGTTGAGCCTATTGAAATTGGAGGTACATTAATCAACAATGTGTCTTTATGTAATTTTGATGAAGTTGATAGATTGGGTATAAAAATTGGAGATAAAGTGTGTGTCGTGAGAAGTGGTGACGTAATTCCAAAAATAACAACTCTTTTAGAGCCTGGTGGTGAAAGGATAGATATAAATTGTACAACATGTCCATCATGTAATAGTGTCACTATAAAAGATGGCGCAATTTTACATTGTGGCACCCCTGATGAATGTTATGAAACGCAATTTAGAAAAGTATTAAATTGGATAAATAAAAGAAACATTATGTTTTTTGGAGAAACTTATGTCAAGAAAATATTCTCTAATTTGTTACAAGCAGGATGCTTGCCAAGTGTTGTAGATTTATATAAATTAAACCAACAAGATTTTAAGAATACTAAAATAGGTAAAGTTATGGCAACAAAAATACTGGCTGAAATTAATAAATCTAAAAAAACAAGTCTTGCAAATTTTATAGGATCCTTAGCATTGCCATTATTAGGCAGACGAGAAGCCCAGAATTTAATTGATTTTGGTTTTAATACCTTAGAAACATTTTTACATTTAACAGAAACAAATTTACTTTCTTTAAAAGGGTATCAAGAAACAAAAGCAAAAAGAATTGTTGAGGGAATACAAAATAGTAGAATATTGATAAAAGAACTGAGCCAATATTTACTTATTATAGATGAAAAGAAAGAAACATTAGAAGGTGTGCTAAAAGGTAAAAAGATATGTTTTACTGGAACCGCCTCTAAACCTAGGTCTGTGTTACAAGAATTGGTTATTAAAAATGGAGGTGCAGTAAAAGAAGATGTGTCAAAAGATTTAGATATTTTAGTGCTTTCTAATATAAATTCAACCTCTAGTAAAGCGCTAAAAGCCAAACAATATGGAAGCACGCTTATGTCTGAAAATGATTTTTTAAAATTAGTAGAATAATTTATATGGGGAAGATAAACGCTGTTATAATCGTGCCCAGAAATCAATCTAAACTACAAAAGTATTGCGCTTTATGTATTAATTCTGATAATATTATTGGAGGGCAGTAAAATGACTAGTAAAGCATTAAGAGAGCTCGAAATATGAAAATGTACAACGAAGGCCCTAATTTTACAATAATAGCTTATGACAGATCGGAAATTGAAGATATGATTGTGTTTGTAGATGGAAGAAGAATTTTAGAAAACTCCTGGAAAGAATCCAAGCATGAAGTAAAAGCCGATATGCTTTATAATGCTTTAAGAGATGTAAAAAACGCTGAAAAAGAATTGGATTTGGCAAAAGCAAAATTGGAAAAAATAAGGAACATAGCAGTAATGCCTTAATTAATAAATTAAACTTATAAAGGAAAATTTAATATGAAAATGCCTATGAACACACATGCTGGAAAGACAGAAGCAAGAGTGGTTTTTTCTACGAGAGCGTAAAATAGGAGGTAAGAACACTATCGCAGCTCAAGATAAAAAATAGGCAGCAAACAATTCTTCTTACAATTTATAATTTTATGTGTGTTTGTATCAATTGTATTATTAAAATCGTTTCTGTGTCATTCTAATCATATTACTGTTGATTTAAAATGATATTAAATGCACGATAAAAGTTATGAATAAAAAATATATATTTTATATAGCTAAATTAATAAATATTTATGGAATGTGCGCAGAGCACACGCTTGCAATGCAACAAAAGTTCCCTGAATTAGTACGTATTAGGGGGCATTATGATTGTCCTCTTAACGGGAAAATTTGCCATTGGTGGCTAGTAGCTCCAAATGGAGAAATTGTTGACCCTACTGTTTCACAATTTATAACAAAAGGTTGTGGGGCAGAATACATTCCGTGGAATGAAGAAAAAGATGAGCCAACTGGAAAATGTTTACATTGTGGAGAACTTGTTTATAAAAATAATTATTTTTGTTCTAATGTGTGCGTGGAAGCGGCATCAACTATTTATAATATTATAACGTACAAAAAAGAAATGGTTTAGAATTACTGTAAATGAAAAACATAATTGAAATTTTAAACAAACATTCTATAGAATTTAAAAATAGGGGAAGCGGTGTAGGTTCTGGAAATGTAAACATAAAATGTCCTTTTTGTTCTAATGACCCAAGTTTTCACATGGGAATAAAGATTGATGGGACAGGCTACGGATGTTGGAGGAATTTTTTACACAGGGGAAAGCGTCTTTCGTACTTATTTGCGAAGTTGTTACAAATTACAGAAGAAGAAGCCAGTAATCTTTTAGGCATTAAAATTAAGTTTGTAGAGGAGGAGGATTATATAAAAGCACTTAAATTTATTAAGAAAGATAAAAACAAAGAAACAAAAGTTATAACTAAACTTGAATTTCCAAAAGAATTTAAAGAAATTAAAAATAGTGGGAGGACAAAAAGATTTTGGGATTATTTAGAAGGTAGGAGTTTTTATGACGTAGAAAAATTAATAAGAAAATACAATTTTAAATGTTGTTTGTTGGATGAGTATGAATATAGAATAATAATCCCTATTTATTTTCAAAATAAGTTAGTAACATGGACTGGTAGAACTATTAAAGAGAGTGAAAAAATACGGTATAAAAATTTAAGTTTAGAAAAATCAATTATAAAAATAACCGATATGCTATTTAACTGGGATGTTGTTAATAAAGGTGGAGAACTTCTATTTATTTGTGAAGGGCCTTTCGATGCCCTCAATTTACAGCAATACTTTACTGAATTTAATAAAAGCACGTGTTTGTTTACAAAAAATGTGTCTTCTGCTCAGCTAAGTTTATTTTATGAATTAAAAAACAAATACAAAAAATTTATAATACTATTAGATAAAGGAGAAAACACAGCTTCCCTACAGGTGACACACGCATTAAGTTTTTTGAGGAATGTTGAAATATATTTTTTACAAGAAGCCAAAGACCCTGGCAATTTAACTAAAGAACAAATTGTAAAGCTTTTACGGAGGTAAAAATGGAGACACAGGAAACTATTAATTTGAACAGAAAAAATTTAAAAGAGTGTAAGCTTTTATTTAAGAATATTTTTAATCTTAACTTGTCAGATTTTCTTGGAAATCCTACCCAGTTACTAACAGGATTTGATATTATTTCTTTTAGTGAAGCTATAGGAACATCAGATAAGTATTGTTCCACGAAAGAATTTGTATTAAATAGATACGGTGAAGAGGCAGTTAAATTAATTTATAAACTTTTGGGAAGCGCATAAAAGAAATCATCTAAAATGTATTAAAATTTGTAAACTTAAAGGAGGTAAAAATGGAGTACCCAAAAATTGAAACACTGTTTAGACGGGATGAAAATTTTAAAGTAATTCCTACGGAGTTAAAAAACCCTTGTGTTAGCCTTATTAAAAAATGGCAATTCACAGAAAAAATAGATGGCACAAATATAAGATTAATTTGGAATGATAAAAAATTGTCAGTGGGTGGAAGAACGGATGCGGCGCAACTGTCCACCGATTTAGTTACTTATTTATATAATTCTGTAAATCCTGCTAAATTAGAAGAGCTTTTTCCTGCTACAAATGCAAGAATTTATGGGGAAGGCTGTGGAGCAGGTGTACAAAAAGGTAGTTATTACAATAAGAACAAACACTTTGTAGTTTTTGATGTTTTAGTAAATAACTATTGGTTAGATTGGAACAATGTTTGTGATGTTGCTAATAAGCTTGCTTTACAAACTGCACCTTTTTTAGGAGAAATGCCTCTTCAAGAAGGTGTGGAATTAGTTAAAACGGGTTTTAATTCAATTTTAGCACAACAAAATACCGGAATAGTTCACTTGGCAGAAGGTTTTGTAGGAAGAACAAGGGAACCTCTTTACGATAAATTTTTTAAAAGATTGATAATAAAACTAAAAACAAAAGATTTTTTAAAATAAAAAATTTTATTTGACATTATTAACATTATACGTTATAATACATAATATATTAACAAAAAGGAAGGATTTTTTAAATGTACAACACAAGAACTTTCATATCAAAAGAGTTTAAATTTGAAGCTGCTCATAGTTTGCCTTTCCATAAAGGAGCGTGCTTTAACAAGCACGGACATTCGTATCATGGAAAAGTGACGGTTTCTGCCAAACATCTTGTTAATGGAATGGTAATGGATTACGGTGATTTAAAAAAGCTTATACAACAAACAATTCTTATTATAGCAGACCACAAAGATTTGAACACTGTTTTTGAAGATAAAGATTATTACACAACCGCTGAAAATTTATGTCGTTTTTTCTTTGAGATGGTTGAAAATGAATTAAAAGTTACAGACAAGGAGCTTAGATTAGAGTGTCTTTCTCTTAAAGAAACAGGTAATAGTGAGTGTGTTGTATATAACGAATGTAGCTCTTTTTGTACTAATACGTAGACTAAATATAAGATTTTAATATTAAAAATTAATAAAGGAGGTTCGTGTGTCGAGAGTATTAGATGAGCTAGTTGATGTGACCGGGCTAAGAAAAAATGAAGGAGAGGAAGAACAATCCTATCTTTTACGTCTAGTTGTTGCAACTGACGCTATTTTAGAAAAAGACACAAAAGAGGGATTATGGAATTCTCTCCTAGGAATTACAAAAAAGTGGCTTAATTCTGCTATTTTAGCAATAGGGGAAAATAAAATTATTCCTCGTGTTCCAGGAACAACGAAAGAATTTTTTACTCAACCAGAAGGTGCGCATAAACAAATTCTGTTAAATGTTGAAACAAAAGATAAGGAAGGTATGGTAGCTGGAATTTTAGCTAAGGATTGTAAAAAGGGGAGTCGTTACAAAATAGATTTGGATGGAACTGTAATTCTTGCTGAATGTATAAGAATTAATGAAGATAAAGTAATCTTCGAAGCCGCAGATAGCGACAGGTACGCTTTATTTACAACGTCTACAGTAATTCCCGTTGACGAAAAAAAAATTGAAAAAGAAATTCCGTTCTCTTGTGAAGATATTCCTTCGTATGACAAATGTCCTCCAATTATTGCAGCTCCAAAAACATTTATAACTACCACTAAAAAACGGACAGCAAGCTCATGTTTAAGATTTAAGATATGCGAGGATCCAACACTTGGGGTTGATGCAATGTTAGCAATATTAGAAGAATCTGGATATTCTAATGTTAATAGAGATACCGTTAGATCGGAACTTGCTTATAGCAAAACAATAATTCAATTTTTAAAAGATTTGGGAAAGTATGTTGATAAACCTATAAATCTTAATTCTTAATTAAATTGACTGCCATTTTAATTAAAAATTAATAAGGAGTTTTATATGAGCACTTTTTCGGAAACAATTTGTGCAAAATGTAAATGTAAAATTGAAGGCGAACAATGGTATAGATTAACTAGTACAAAATACCTTTGTCCAGACTGTAGAGTATTGTTTATTTCTGAATTAGAACAGTTAAAATGTACTTTTATACAAGGCGAGGAAAACGTATGAAACCAACATGTACAGTAATTTTATCTGGCGGACAGGATTCAACAACAGCCTTAGCGTGGGCAAAAACTAAATTTGTAGAAGTTCATGCTATAACATTTTTTTATGCTCAGAGGCATATTCGTGAGTTAGCAGCAGCCAGAAAAGTAGCCGAAGTACTGGGTGTTAATTCTCATGAGTTTATCAATATTGGGGATAATGTTTTAGTTGGAACAAGTCCGTTAATTGACAAAAGCATCCCCATTCCAAAATATAAAGATATAGATTCTATGCCACTTGGAGTAGAGCCCACTTTTGTCCCAGGAAGAAATTTATTATTTCTTACTATAGCAGCTAATAGAGCGTATTTGTTAGGAATAAAAAATGTTGTATTAGGGGTATGTCAGGTTGATTCTGGCGGATATTATGATACTAAAGATATTTTTATTAAGCAGGCAACAGAAGCAATTAGATTAGGTGTGTTTGGCGAAAATTCAGATTTTATTATACACGCTCCTCTATTAGATTTGAGCAAGAAACAAATCGTACTTCTTTCAAAAAGCTTGGGAATTCTTCCTTTGATGAAGTATACACACACATGCTATAAAAATTCTTTTCCTCCATGTGGCTTTTGTCATGCTTGCTTATTAAGAGAAAGAGGTTTTATGGAAGCGGGTGTTATAGATCCTTTAATAGAGCAAAAAAATGACCCATTGGTTTCTACAAAGAATCCGGCTCTTAGCTTTATTTAAAATTAATTTGGAGCTTTTATAATGAAATTATCAGAAAAATTGATTTGCGCAAAATGTGGCGATGATGCTTGGAATGAAAATTGGGAACAAATAACTAGTACGCAAGTCATCTGTTTAAACTGTAAAAATTTGTTTGCGTCTCAATTAGAACAATTAAAGCAAAATTTTATAGAAAGCCCCGTATTTCCAAAAATAGATAAAATAGAAAATGGAACAGCTTTGATTCTCGAAGGTTTGGGGCTGCGAGAAAAAAAACATGATAAGCAAAAACACCACCTTGAAGGCACAGCAAAAAGAATGGCGAAAGGTTTGGTAGAATTATGCGAAGGTTTGTTTATGCCAGAACCAAAAATAACAGTATTTGATAATTTGGAAGGTTACGACCAATTAGTTCTTGTAAATGATATTAAATTTGTGTCACTTTGTAGTCATCATTTCCTTCCTTTTGAAGGGACAGCCAGTTTTGGGTACATCCCAGGTGAACATATTATAGGATTAAGTAAACTGGCCAGAATTTTTCAATATTTTTCACGAAGACCGCAAGTGCAAGAAGTTTTAACGGAACAAGTTGCTGATTTTCTTATGACTAAAATAAATCCTAGGGGTGTTATAGTCGTAGTTAAAGCTAGACATTCTTGTATGGCCTATAGAGGCGTAAAAGCTGATGCAAGCATGACAACTTCTGCTCTAAGGGGTATTTTTAAAACTGATGCGTCTGCAAAAGAAGAAGCGCTACTACTTATGAAAGTTTAAAATTTATTATGGAGACTGAAATGAAATATAATAATTATATATTTGTAGTGGTTCTTAAAAGTTTTGTACTTTTATACGCTTCTTTTTGTTTTGCGAAAGATTATAGAATTTATGATAAAAATTCTAATTATTTAGGGCGCACAAAAGATGAAGGAAATTGCGTAAAATTCTATGATAAGAATTTTAACTATAAAGGCTATTCAAAAGAAAAAGGAAACACTACAGAATTTTATGATAAAAATTCTAATTTAAAGGGAAGCGCAAGAGGAGATTTTTATAACAAAACATCTGAAATTTACGATAACAATTCTAATTTATCTGGCTTTTCAAAAAAAGGAAATAGTTCAATTAAAACTTATGACAAACATTACAACCAAACAGAATTTTATGAAGAAGATTAAAGTATATTTAAACTAAAGATTAGCAAAAGTATAAAAGATGTTTTAATTTTTTGTTACTATAAAAAGCAAAAAACCAGTATTAAACCTATGAAAGAGGCTTAAATGTTTTTTAATGAAAGTGTTCTTAAAAAAGAAAAATTGAGACAACCGTCTAATGTGGTATCTTTTAGCTCTTCAAAAACAAAAGATTCAGTAGATAAAATAATACAAACTTATTTTGCTTGTGTGACAAAAAATTCTTTTATTTATAAAAATAAAACGTATTTTCCCAAACCTTTAAGAGTTTCTCCTTTATTATTTAGAGGATTCACTTGTCCAGAAAATTGTGGAGCTTGCTGTTCAAGATTAACACTAGATTATCTTTCTAGTGAAAAACATCCTAGAGATTTAAAAGAAAGAGATGTTGTTTTTAATGGAAAACATTACACAGTATTTTCTGATTTACAAAATGAATCTATAGATTATCATTGTAAGTACTTAAATAAAAAAGATGGTAGGTGCGCAATACATGAGTGTTCTCCTTTTTCTGCCGATTTTGAATTAATAAGATTTTTACATAGTAAGACTTTTAACACTCTTACTCAAAAACTTTATGGAAGAGGTTGGGCTATGTTAAAATTTAATAAAAAAGAAAGGGGCGCTTTATGTAAGATGACACCAACTTCTGAGCATATAAAAAAAGAAATTATACGTAAATTCCAAAGACTTAAAGAATGGGCAAACTATTTTGAATTAGATACTTGCATAGATGAAATACTTGAGTATGTAACAACAGGTCCTCATAATAGAACTATTCTTAACACTTCAACAAAAGGTTTAATTTAAGGAGAAAAAATGTTAGATAAAGTAGAGAATTTGTCACACTTGGGAAGCAAAGAAACGTTGTATACCGAAAAAGTTTCACCACAATTATTGGAAACATTTCCTAACGCTTTTCCGAATACTGTGTATGAGATAACTTTTGTTTGTCCAGAATGGCATTCAAAATGCCCTAAAACTGGGCAGCCTGATTTTGGAACTATTCAAATTACATATTCGCCTGCTGCTAAATGTTTAGAATCTAAATCATTGAAACTTTATTTATTCTCTTTTTCTAATGAAGGTATGTTTATGGAGACAATATGCAATACTATAGCAAAAGACATTTTAAAAGTTTGTGAGCCCAGAAAAATAAAAGTAAAAGGTACTTTTAATCCTAGAGGTGGAATAACAACTGTTGTAGAAGTTGAGCTTAAAATACCACTTCTTTAATATTTAATTTTTAAGAGAATATACTTTTATGAAAATTAGAGAAATTGTTGAAGAACAAGAATTAGAAACTATTCTTGATAGTGGGGCTTATTCAGCGTGGTCACTTGGAGAAGTGATTAATATAGAGGATTATATTAAATTTATTAAAAAAAATGAAGAATATGTTGATATTATAATAAATTTAGATGTAATACCTGGAGAATTTGGTAGAGTTCCATCAGAAAAAGAAGTTGAAGCCTCAGCGCAAAAAGGGTATGAAAATTTAAAGTATTTGGAAAAAAATAATATAAAAGCTCTGCCTGTTTTTCATCAAGGAGAAAAACTTATATGGTTAGAAAAATTAATTAATGAAGGTTATGATTATATTGGGATTTCTCCTGCTAATGATAGAACTACAGAACAAAAAATAGTATGGTTAGACACTGTGTTTGCTCCAATTTGCACAGAAGATGGAGTACCAAAAATTAAAACGCATTCTTTTGGTGCCACCTCTTTGGAAATATTATGGAGGTACCCCTGGTGGAGTGCTGATAGTACAACCTGGACTCGTGCTGGAAGATATGGAAGTGTTTTTGTACCTTCTCTTATAGGAGGTATTCCTGATTACTCTTGTTCTCCAAATGTTCTTTGTGTAAGCGACGAATCCCTTAAAAGCAGCAAAGGCAATAGAATTAGTAGGCACTATTCCTCATTATCCGAAGAAGAAAGAGCAGAAGTAGATGGATTTTTTAGTGTTAGAGGATTTACTTACGAAAGCTTAAAAAATAGTTGGAAAAATAGAGACAAATTAAATATTTTATTTTTTCTTGAAGTTGAGAAAAATCTTCCAAAAAATAGAACTTTTAATAGAAAAAAAATTATAAAAAGTTTTTTTAGCGCATAAGTTACTACAAAATATTATAGCAACAGGAGATGAAGTAGGATGAAATTTTTTTTTGCAACAAATCTAAGCACTGACAAAAATAAACTCTTGACAGAAGCTGGAGTTAAAAAACGTTTGCTTTCTTTTTTTTATTTAAAACAGACTTGTGCCTCAACAGAATTTTTAGAAACTTTTTCAACTTATGGGTATGATAATAAAAAAATTACACCAAATACAAGGTTGGACTTAAAAAAAGTTTCTGAGTATATTCCTGTTAAAGAAGTTATAAAACGAAAAAAACTTCCTAAATTCAGTAAGAAAGAAAAGTTTCTAAAAAATATAAAAACCAATTCTTTAGAAAATGCAGAAAATCTTTTTAATTTCAAAACTGAGCTGCAAAAAAGTTGTAACGAACTTGGCGTTAAATTCAAAATTACTTTTTCTTTAGAATTTACACAAGATAAAATAATTATTTTACCGTTATAAACGGGCAATTTGTTTAGAGCTGTGTTTAGAATGACACAGAAACGATTTTATTTTTATTGTTGATGCAAACATACATAAAGGGGATACATAATGTTAAAAACGGAGTTAATCACTGCTTTGTCGTACAATAAGGAATGTTTGTCAAAACAAACGCTTGTTCCAATTCTCTCACATTTTTGTTTTAACCCAGAGCAAATAAGTTCTTTTAATGGAACGCAAGGTGTTGTGGTAGATTTTAATACTGGTTTGAATTGTTCAGTACCGGGAGAAGTGTTTTACAGTTTGCTAAATAGTTTGGCTTCAGAAGAATTAAAATTTGTGTTGTCAGAAACCAGTGTTGTTATAAAAGCTGGTAAATCAACAAGTAAGTTAGGAATACTTCCTGCAACTGCTTTTGTGTTTACACCTCCAAAAGATTATAAAAATAATCTTTCGATTGAAGTAACAGAAGATTTTATAAAAGGCATTAAAAAGTGTTTAAACACTGTGAATGATAATCCAACAATGACCAATCAGTTTGGAATTACTCTCACTTCGACTGCGCTCTACTCAACAGATGATGTAAGAATTTCAAAATACTCACTGTTGCACGAGCTTAATACAAATTTACAATATTTACTACCCAAAACATTTTGTGAATTGTTGTGTAAATTTTCAGGTGCTTTTACTAATGGAAAAATGTTCTTCGGAAAGGATTTTATAACAGTTGAATTTGATAAAGTAAAATTATTTACTAAAGTTATAACTGATGTTAAATTTTTGGATTATGAAGCAATTATAAAATTAGTTTCTGCACAAAATCTTGCAACAATCCCAATACCGGCGGCAATAAAACAAATTATTTATAGATGTGAAATTTTCCTAAAATCAGAAACAGATAAATTAATAAAAATTGATGTTGCTGAAAATGAAATAGAATTTGAAGGTGCGGGAAAATATGGAATGCAAAGGGAAAGTTTTGAAATTGTAAATATTCCTAATATCGGTACGTTCATGGTAGACATTGAATTTCTAGGCAGTCTATTTGAAAATACTGCAGAATTTACTTTTTATAGAGCTGTTGATAAAGTGGTTACAATCGGAAAAGATGATAGGTATTTACAATTACTTTCTTCAACTGTTCTAGAAACATTAAAATAGTATTAAAAATGTTTAAAACAATAAAGTTTATTCTTGTTTTTAAATTTTTGTAAATTAAAGGATGTTTAAAAAATGGGGTTTTTCTTTTCTGAAGTTTCGGCAAAAGAACCTAAAAAGTTTTTTGATTTAGCAAAAACTTACGGGTGTTTAGTATGTCCTTTAAATGTACAAGGAAAGGCTTCTCCTAACACTAAATTTTCAGGGAGCGTAAGTCCTGTAATTTATGTGTTAGGGGAATCCCCACAAGATTTTGTTGGCCCTTCAGGAGAGTTATTAAAAAATGTTTTGTCTAAATTTATATCTTTGGACAAAGTACGATTTTTTAGTCTTTGTAGTTGTAATGTTTTTGAAAAAAGTCCTGAAGATTTTGAAATTGAATGTTGTAGAGATTTTGTCAAAAAAGATTTAGAAACAACAAAACCTAAAGTTATAATAGGATTAGGAAGCTCTGTTTTAAAGTGGGCAGTTAAACAAAATTGTAACATGTTACAATGGAGAGGAAGAAAATTACCTATAACAACAGATGCACAAACATTTTGGTTTTATCCTGTTTTTCACCCCTCAGTTGTATTAAAAAGAAGAAGCTTTTCACAATATAAAAATGAATACGAGGTGATGTTTGAATTAGATATAAAAAATATTGCGCACTCCGTAGAATTTTTAGGCACTCCGATAATAGAATCACCTAGTTGTTATTTTGATGGAGTGTCTTTAATAACAAAAAAAGAAGAGCTTTTTAAACTAAGAGAAGCCTTAATATATTTTAAGGAACAGGATAAAATTGCGATAGATTTAGAAACTACTGGATTAAGTCCTTATGATGGCAATAAAATACTTAGCATTGCTATAAGCAATGGAATCCATACGGTAGCTTTTCCTATAACTTATGATAAATTTTGGGGGCTTCACAATCTTAAAAAAGAATTAGAATCTTTTCTTTTGAACTCAGGTCTTAAAATTTGTCATAACCTAAAATTTGACTTAGGTTGGCTACAATATCTTTTTGGAAAAAATATTGTTTGTAAAACACAATGGGCAGATACTATGAGCCAGGCCTATGTTTTAGATGAACGTACGTCTATGTTAGAAGGTATGTTTAATTTGGATGTTTTATGTAGAATTAATTTGGGATTTTGGCTAAAAGATATTTCAAATCTTGATGCTTCTAAATTAAACACATATCCTTTAGAAATTATTCTTAAATACAACGCTCTGGATGCAAAATATACATATAGATTATATGAATCTCAAGAAAAAAATCTAAAGAAAAAAGAAAATAAAAGTTTATGGTGGGCTGATAAACATCTAAATGAAGTAGCAAAAACCCTTTTACTAACGCAGGCAAAAGGAGTTTATGTTTCACAGATTTTTGTTTTAGAATATATAAAAAGTCTTAATGAAAAATTAGAAATAGTAAAAAATGAATTAAATTCATGCAAAGAGATTATTGAATATAATAGAAGATATAAAACTTTTAATCCATGTTCTCCAAAACAGGTGGCAACTTTGTTTAAAGAAATTTTACATCTAGAATTAGACAAAAAAATTGACGATGATGCTGTTTATGAAGAGGACGGTTTAGATGAAAAAATTACAACAGATAAAAACACACTACTTAAATATGCTCAGCAAGGATTAAGATTTATTCCTTTTCTTATTGAGTATAGAGAAATTACAAAATTATTAGGAACTTATTTAGAAAGATTTAATCTTAAAAATGAAAAGTGTTATATTAATAAGGATGGGACACTGAGGCCACAATTTACGCATTGTTTTACAAGCACTGGGCGCCTTTGTATTGCAAAAGGAACAATTATTGAAACTGTCAGGGATTTATCAAAATTTCCAAAAGGAATACCAATAGAAGATATTAAAGAAGGAGATTTAGCTTATAGCTTTGATGAAGATAAGAAAGTAGTATTAAGAAAAGTAAAATGGGTAGGAAAAACTGGGCATAAGAAAATTCTGCGGATTCATTGGTTAGCAACAGGAAGACGACATAGAGGATATCTAGATGTTACGCCAGAACATCCTATACGGCTTGTTTCTGGAATTTATAAAAAAGCTTGTGATTTAAAAGAAGGAGATAAAGTTTTAGCTATTCATAGAACTAACCCAGCGCTAAATCTTTTAAAAATAGACTATAAAAAAGTACAGGAGCGTTTTGATAAAGAAGGTGTTTTTGTGTACAGTAATTGTGCAAACAATCATAGAATTACAAGAATAGAATATTTAGAAGAACCTGTAGATGTGTATGATTTAGAAATTGAAGAGACCCATAATTGTATTGCTAATGAACTTTGTGTCCATAATTCGGGGCAAGCTCCTAATTTACAGAATGTGCCAAAAAGAAAAGGTAAATATATAAGAAATATAATAGTAGCTCCAGAAAATTATAAATTTGTTGCTATGGATCTGGGCCAAATTGAAGCCAGGTGCATTGCATTTTCTAGCAATGATGAAGTCTTTTGTAAAGCTATTAGAGAAAATTATGATATTCATAAAGAAAGAGCCTTACGAATTTGTGAATTGTGGCCGGAAGCTGCTGGAGTAGGCAACGTAGAAGAATTTTTAGAAGAACCTAAAAAATTAAAAGCTTTTAGGGATGTTGTAAAAAATAAGTTCACTTTTCCTTTGTTTTATGGAGCAAGTTATAAGAGCATAGCAAGAAATTTAAAAATTCCTGAAGATATTTCTAAAAAAATATGCAATGAAACTTTTGAGAAATTTTCTGGAGTCAAAAAATGGCAGAAAGAATTATTAACATTTTATAATAAGTATGGGTATATTGAAAGTTTAGTAGGAAGACGAAGGCACGGTCCTTTAAGAATGAATGCTATTTTAAATTCGCCGATACAATCTGTTGCTGCAGATATAATGTTAGTCACTATGAATAACTTAAGCAATCTTTCTTTCACTTTAAATAAAGACTATTTACAACCAATTTTGAGCATTCATGATGATTTATCATTTTATTTGCCTGATGCTGTTTTAGAAGAAGAAATTCAATTTATAGCAAAAGAATTTTGTAGAATAAATTTTTCTTTTATAAATGTCCCTTTATCTGTTGAAGTCTCTGTTGGGCAGTCATGGGGAGAATTAGAAGAAGTTTGTACTTTTACCACAGATGATTTTAATTATACGGAGCTAGAATGACAACTGAAAATTTAAAAGAACAGGCTTTAAAAAAAGAATGTCAAAAAATATACCAAAAAACTTATTATTTAAAGAATAAACAAAAAGCTTCAGAGTATAGAAAACAATATTATGCGGGGCATACGAATGAATTAAAACAAAAAGCGCATAAAAAATATTTGAAAAATAGACAGCATATTTTAGATTGTTCAAAAAAATATTACGCAGAACATAAAAAAAGTATTTCTTCTTATAAGAAATGTTGGTATGAAGCAAGAATTAAAAAACATAAGGATAATATTGAAAAAACTCTAAAGGAGAGGCCATGACAGTTTGTTAAGAAATTACATTGGAGGTAATAAAAAATGTTGAAGTGTAATAAAAACAACCATTTTATATTTAAAAGGTGCAAGAATCTGATTAGAATGACACAGAAACGATTTTAAGTGTGTTGTTGATACAAACACATTAATAATATTTTAAAATTTATTAAAAAGGTTTTGGTATAAAATTTTAATTTATATTTTGTTTGACATTATATTAAATATTTGATATAATATATATATTGTTGATATAAATTTATTGCGAAAAAATTTTTAAAACGCTTGTCAGTTTAATTGTGTAAAATATTCTGTTCGGCGGCTCTTGGAGCGCGAGGAGCCTCCGATTAAAGTCTTGTATAGAAAGAGGCTTAAGGTGTCTAATTACACTTTATCGGATTTAAAGCATGCTTTTGTTGACGTTCTCGAAAATCATTCAAAGTGGGAAGAAATAAGAAGTAACACGGGATTACCAAAAGAAAGATGTATGGAAATAGCACAAGTATACGTTGAAGTTATAAAAGACTTATATAAGCGTTAAACCAAAAATTATTTTTGCGAAGTATTTTTTAATTTTTTATTAAGGATTATAAATGAATAATTGTGCTTCATTAGCAACTAAATATCGTCCCGAGGATCTTGATGGAATTATTGGGCAAGACAGTATAACAAAGTCTTTAAAAGCTTTACTTGCGCAAAAAGAAATTCCTAAGGCGTATTTGTTTATTGGAGGCCCTGGAGTTGGAAAAACTTCACTTGCTAGAATTATAGCAAAAAAAGTAGGCTGTGAAGAAAACAATATTTTAGAACTTGATGCAGCAACTTATGGAGGTGTTGATATAATAAGGGAATTAACAGATGGGTTAAGATATGGTGGTATAGGTAAAACTGCAACTAAATTTGTAATAATAGATGAAGCTCAAATGGCTAGCAAAGCTGCTTTTTCAGCATTATTAAAGATTTTAGAAGAACCGCCTTCGCATGTTTTTTTTGCTTTTTGTACAACCGAAGGAAATAAAATTCCTGAAGCAATAAAAACTCGTTGTCATACCTTTAATTTAAAAGAAGTGCGTTCTAGTGAAACTGCAGAATTACTAGATAAAGTTTGTAGGCTAGAGGATATAAAATTGCCCGATAGGGGTACCGATGTAATAGCAAAAGAATCAAAAGGAAGCCCAAGAAGAGCGTTAACGTATTTAAGTCAATGTAGGGGTTGTGTAGAACTAAAAGAAATTCAAAAAATAATAGAATCTTGTGGCGAAGAAAGTTTTGTAGAAGAATTAGCGAAACTTATAGCTTTTCCTAAAACGGATAGTTGGGAAAAAGTAACACAAACTTTTTCATCTTTAAAAAAGTCAGATGAGGTTATAAATCCAGAAGGAATGCGAATCCAAATAGTTAATTATCTTATGGCATGTCTTCTCTCGGCAAAAGACACCAAAAAATCTTTAGAATTTTTAGATAAATTAGCTAATTTTCTAAAACCTATAAACTCTTCTTCTACTGGCTTAGCAGAACTGTTAGTAAGCATAGCCGCTGCAATCCTTTGATTTTATTTTGTGTTGACATTGTTTTAAATACGTGATATGATATATGATATATGATATGTGATATGTGATATGTGATATGTGATATATAAAATTTATTGAAGAAAGGTTTACAGTGACGTCTGAAACAACATTTGAAAAAATTAAAGAGTTAATAATTATTGACCGTAATAGATTGGATGATGAGTGTCAGCAACACGCAGAAATATTTAGAGAGGTAGCAAGAAAAGTAGCTTTTGCCCTAAGCGCTAGAGACGCTGCAAAAGAGACTGTTAAAAAAACAGATGCACTGCTAGCTGAAAAGTATAGGGATTTGTTAGCAAGTCCTACTAAAAAAGCAACAGAGGCTATGATAGAAGAAAAAGTTCTGCTTGACCAAGAACATTATTTAGCGTTTAAAGCTATGAATGAGGCTAAATTAGAAGCTGATTTATGGGAAGCGGAAAAAGAAGCTTTTAAAGAAAAATCTGGCATGTTAAAAGAACTGTGCCAACTTTACCTTTCAGGATACTTTGGGGAAATCATTGTTAAAGGAGAAAATAAAGACGTCCAACAAAAACAGTATGAAGTAAATAGAGATAAAATTAATTTAAAACGTTTAGAAAAGGAGAATAAAAATGACAGTAAATAAAAAGAGCAGTTTTTCGTACACAAAAAGAGATCCAGAAGCTATAAAGCATAGGGCGATTTCGGGAGGATTCTCAGGAGAAGGATATTTAAAATCAGAGTTTAAAGGATTAAAAATGGAGGATAGAATTTTTAACTTAAGAATTCTTCCTCCAACGTGGAAAGACGCTAACCATTATGGAAAGGATGCGTGGATACATTATCTTAAAGTAGGGACTGACAGCAACACTTATTTATGTCCAAATAAAATGTTCAACGAACCTTGTCCAATGTGTGAAGAACGTCTGTTGGCAGAAAAAGAGGGAGACCTTGTAGCAGCAGGGAAACTAAAACCGACTCGAAGAATTTTAATGTGGGTAATAGATAGAAAAGATGAAAAAGTAGGCCCACAAATTTTTTCCTGCCCTCCTACACTAGACACAAACTTTTGTAAATTGTCTGTAAATAGCAGAACTAATGAAGTATTGTGCATAGATGATCCTGATGAAGGATATGATATTGAATTTGAGAGGATCGCTGCTAAAGGAAAAGATGGTTTTCCTAATTACATTGCTCCAAATGTTGATAGACGGAGTAGCCCATTAGGAAGTGAAGAAGATGCAGCAAAATGGTTAGAATTTGTTGTTTCTTTTCCAATTCCCTCCCTTTGGATTACGTATTCTTATGACCATTTAAAAAAGTCTTTTGAAGGAAAGCTCAAAAAAGAATCTGAAGAAGAAGAAAATGTAGAAGAATCAAAAAGTTTAAAGACAGGGATAAAACAAGAAGTAAAACAAGAAGCAAAACCTATTGTGAAAGAAACTAATCTTACTACTAAAGAAAAGAAACTTTCAATATTATCTTCTATTAAAACAAAGGGTGCAATAGATAATTTATCAAGAGTGGACTCTGAAGAAGTCTGTGCAGAGCTAGGCTTTGATAATGAAGCTATTTCGTCGGCGTCAGACGCTGACTTAAAAGAAGCGATATTTACGGAACTTGAGAGTAAGTTGATAAAAGAAGAGCCACTAAAAGACGAAAAGATTTCTAAGTTAAAAGATAAGTTAAAAAGTTTGAGAAATAATGGTTGAATTATTAGTAAAGCACAATTAGAGGCGGAAGTTGAGTTATTTGTTTTGGAAAAAGTATAGAAGAAGTTGAAGCACTCCTCTTATAATTCGAACTGAGGGGAAACTTCTCTACCTGTTTGGACGGGCAGGTTAAACTCATGCCAATTTTTTCTTGTAGTTAGGTCTAAATTGGCAACCGTCCACAATTTTTAAAAGGTAAGAGTAATATTTTAATAGGACGCAAAAATGGATTATTTAAAGTTACTTGAACACAGTTACAAAGTTGAAAAGAAATATTGTGAGCGCCAACAAAAAACACGATATGAATTTTTATCAGAATATATTTTTGATTTTACTACTTATGACGCACAGAAATCTGAATTATTTGCTAAAAAAGCAGTAGAAGTTTGTGAAGCTATTAATAATAGGAAAACATTTGAGTATATAAAGGATGATAATAATTATAACTGGTATTTAATGTTGTGTAACACAACATTTTTTCACGACAAGATAGAATGGGGAACTTCAATTCGTGGTGCATTTTGGAGTGCTCCAACAGGCACACAAATAACTCTTCTAAGTTGCGGACTTTGGTTTGAAGTTGAAGAATGGAAGTGTTTCATAGCAGCAATTATTGAATTTGTTAGTAATGAAAATAAATTTTAAGAAAGAATTAAAATGAAAAAAGAAGACAAACAAGGCTTATATTTTTTAGCTGAAACACCTGTAGAATTTTTTACAAGCGGTTGCACTCTTTTAGATTGTTCATTAGGGGGAGGGTATCCAGAAAGACGTATTATAAATCTTATTGGAGACACTTCAGTTGGGAAAAGCCTTTTGGCTTCGGAAGCCGCAATAAATTTTCTTAAAAAATACCCAAAAGGAAAAGTTTATTATTTAGAAGCCGAGGCAGCTTTTGATAAAAGATATGCTGAGCTAGTAGGTTTGCCTTTAATTGATAAAAAAGATACTTCATCAACAAAAGCTGTAGGCAAAGTTACTTTTATCGAAGATGTTGATACAGTGGAAGGAATGTATAATAAATTATCTGAAATTTCAGGAATTGATGATTCAGAAATTGATAAAGAAAAAGGTAACGAGGATTCAATAAAAGTCGATATTAAAAAACAGGCAGCACTATTTATAGTAGATTCGCTTGATGCTTTAGGAGATTCTGCTGAAAAAGGAAGAGAAATAGATGAAGGAAGCTATGGCACAAAAGCCAAACAATTATCTTCTTTGTTTAGGAGATTGACTAAAAAAATAGCAAAAGCTAATATCACATTATTTATCATTTCTCAAATACGAGATAATATTGGAGTTACTTTTGGGAACAAAGACACAACTTCCGGAGGAAGAGCTTTAGAGTTTTATGCTTCCCAAAGAATTTGGCTAGCTAATTTAGGAAAGTTAGAAAAAACAATTGGCGGAGAAAAACGTTTTATCGGACTTAAAGTAAAATCTAACTGTAAAAAAAATAAAGTTGGACTTCCTTTTAGAGTTTGTGAATTTCCTATAATTTTTAACTTTGGTATAGATGATGTATTAGCACATTTACAATATTTAGAAAGTATTAAAAAATTGGATAGTATAAAAAGTGAATTGGATTTAAAAGGCAGGGCTTTGATTGATATAGCAAATAATATAAGAGGAGAAAAAAATTCAGTAGAATTGCAGGATTCTTTAAAAGAATTAGTAATTCATTTTTGGAATGAAATAGAAAATCAATTTATTCCAAAATTTAAGAAATATTAAAAGGAGTTTGTATGAAATGGTATAAAGGATGGTATGGGCTTAAGGAAGTTGAAGTTGAAGAAGTAGAAATAGTAGATTTTACAAGTAAGCAAGTTAAACTTAAAAGTGGGTACGTATATCCTATAGATTCTACTTGGGAAGTTTATAGACCTTCCAAAAAGGAACTTAAAGCCGCGCTAATAAAACGCTCAAAAGAGGATTGTGCTTTTAAAAAAATGGTGTATAAAAGCGCATGTAAAGATTTAGACCGTCTTATTAAATTAGATTTAAATTGAAATGCAGGCGGTTGAGGGCAGATAAAATTTTATACTCCTCCCTCGTGGAGCCTGTCTCCAGAATTAGTTTCAAGAACTATCCGCATCTTGGAACAATGTTCCCCAGACGAGGGAGGAGTATAAAATTTATTTTTATAATTTAAAAATTAAAAACAACGCTAAGGATTTTTATGAACGAGTTAAAAACATTTGTTGAAGATTATGATGTAAGAGTAAAGATTTGTAATGACGAGCATAAGCCTATAAGATTTGACGAGGCTAAATGTCCTTCGTGCGCTTTAAAACAAGCAATGACTGTAATAATATCAGCGTACGAGCGTGAAATAACTATACTACAAACTAAATTAAATGCTTCTAATAACGAAGTAGCTAAATTAGAAGCTATAATATTTAATTATATGTTTATGTTAAAATAAAGGATTTTTATAAATGAAACCAGGATATGGAAAAAGTAAGGGGGGAAGCTTTGAAAGAGAAATTTGCAAAAAGCTTTCTTTATGGGTAAGTGCTAATACACGAGATGACATTTTTTGGCGCTCAGCAATGAGCGGAGGAAGGGCCTCTGTAAAATTTAAAAAAGGCGAACAAAATTTAACTCAACAGGGAGATATTTCTGCTATTGATCCTGGCGGACATTTTTTTATTGAAAAATTTATTGTAGAGTGTAAATTCTATAAAAATTTATATTTAGAAAATCTTATTTTCAATACATCAAAAAATGGTGTAATCAGTTTTTGGAATACTTTAATAAAATTAACTGCTGCTTCAAACAAAATACCCTTTCTTGTAGCTAAACAAAACCATAAAAATCCTATATTACTAACTTCCTTAGAGGTACGGCGTATTCTTAAATATTATAATTATAAAGACATTGCAGTTGGAAATTTTTCAGAAATGGTGATTTATGATTTTGAAAGATTTTTATCAGTAGTTGACCCAATAATTTTTACCAAAGAATCTTGATGCAAAAAGACCTTTTATGTAGTTTTAGAAAATCTTCTCCTTTCTGCTTTTTGCATCAAATATTTTATCATATTGTTTTAAATGTTTGAAACAATGTAATTAGAATGACACAGAAACGATTTAAAACATGTTGAACATGTGTTTGCATGTTGTTGAATATTCAAAATCATTGAAAGGCTTCTTATAATGAAATACATTTATACTTCCCCCGATTGTCCAAATTGTGAAACATTAAAGAATTCATATAGAAAAAATAATACTAATTTTGAAGAAAGATCTTCAGACAGAATAAAAAATCCACAAGATTTTATAGACCAAGAAGCTTTAATTCAGGCTTCTCTTCAGAATATGATGCTTCCAGTAGAAATAGAAGCGTAAAAGGAATTCTAAAAATGGAAAATAAAGAAATTTTTAATTTTGAAATTATTCGTTATAGAGATAAAGAGGATAATCCCACGTGCGCAAGAAATTTTTATACTCAGGATGTTTGTGTATTTTACAGAACTCAACGTTTTGGAACGGAGGAAGTTTGTTGCCTTACAGACAACGCTCTAAAGCGTAGAAGAAAAGACAATATGGGATACCTAATACCAGGAGTAGCGTGTCCTATTTGGAAAAAATAGAATGATTCCACTAAAATACAATTTGCAAAAAATTGAATGGGTTTCAAAACCAGGTACACCTATTTGGTGTGGATGGGTAGGTGAGTATGTTTTGTTTGAAGTTTTTAAAGATTATATAGCAAAGAATTATACAATTGAAAGTATTTTTTACACAAGTTTAGAAAAATCTATTTATACATTTTTTACTTTTCATGAGTGTGAACAAAAAGCATACTCTTTATTATCTAATTTAATTTCTAATCTTCTTAAAGAAGAGAAAATTTTAAGAATAAAATTACATGGAAATAAAAAAATTAAACGCATTCGATAAAGATGAAATGTTCATAACATATCTGCTTACTTTGTATGAAAAAGAAACGCTCTTAAATACTTCTTATTGTAGAGAAATTCAAAAAACCGATAAAAATTGTGATGGATGTTTAACAAAGCATTCCTGCAAAATACTATTATTGGGCAAAAAACTAAAAATTCTTTTGCAATATTTTATACAAAATGAAAAGAACTTGACTGATTTTAAATTAATGAAAGAACTTCTTGCTTCTTCTATTTGTGCTTTATTAAATTAAAAATTATTTTAATATTGACATTGTGTTAACATTTATATAATATATAAATGTTAACAAATTAATTTTATTAAAAGGAAATTAAATGAGTAGGATTCTTTGTGCTGCAATTTGGTATGATGATAAAAATAATTATAAGGGGCAGCCACTTAATATACAAAGTGGTTATGTAGTCGCAGGACTAAGACATAATAATTGTATAGCTACGAATCAAATTTTATCAGGAAGACCGACAAAACAAACTGACGTTCAAGGTTTTCTAACAACTACTAACGTATTTACAACTAGAGAAGAAGCAGGAAAAATAGCTTTTGAAGCAGGTCAAATAAAAAGCTTAACTGCTTGTTTAATTAGTGAAGATTTATATTAATTTTTATTAGAAAACTCTAAATTACTTGAGAGGAACTCATGAAAGTATTTAAGCTTGAAGTAGGGACGTACACAAGAAAAGGTAATTTTGTTAAACATTTTGAAAAAGTAATACAAGTTAATGAAGACATAGAATTAGACAATATTAAAAGACATTTTATAAAAAAATATGAAGGTTTTTCAATAACCGTAGCGTCCGCAGTAATTTATAATGAAGAGATTGCTCCTCTTAAACCCGCAGAAAGCTCTTTGAACCAGAGAGTTTTTATAACCTCCGATGTATCAATAAAAGATGCGAAGTTTAACGAATTAAAAATAGCTTTTATAGAAAAAAATAATGCCTTAAACAAGGTTAAAGAAGAATTGGTAAAAGCTGCTTTAAACCATATAAATTATAATAATAAGCATTTACACTACATCAGCGATTGTAAATTAGTAGAGTGTGATGCTCATGAGATAATATTCAAAGTCACTGGACTGCTTAATAGTGCTTATGTATTAGACGGAAAACCTAATATTATTTAAATATAAAGGATTGTCATGAAATTACTTGTATCAGATCTTCATTTGACCGACTCGCCAAATGAGACTTATCGTTGGAAAATTTTTGATGAAATTAGAAATCAATTAGAAAAAAGAGACATAACTGAAATAATTTTTCTTGGTGATTTAACTGATAAAAAAGATAAACATTCTTCGTGGTTAGTTAATAGAATTGTAGAAGAAATTATTCTTACTTCTACTCTTTATGCTCCTGTAACAATGTACTTCCTTAAAGGGAATCATGATTATATAGATGAAAAAAACCCATTTTTTGCTTTTTTATCTAAACTTGAAGGAGTGTGTTTTATTTCAAAACCTACTATGTTTGGAAATAATTTTTTTATTCCACATATTCACAATCCTACAAAAGAATATTTTATTGATTTGATTAAAAATGGAGTTGATGCAGATTCGTATGTTTTTCTTCATCAACCTTTTTTAGGCGCCAAAATTAATGAAAAATATGAGTTAGAAAATTGTATAGACGCTATAGATATTTTTAAAGAATTAAAGGGGAGAGTTTTTTCTGGAGACATTCATATTCCACAAGTATTAGGAAATATAACGTATGTTGGCGCACCTTATCCTTTACATTATGGCGATGAGTATGAAGGTAGATTTATCTTAATAGAACCCTTAACTAAAGGTTTTATTACTACTAATATTCCAATACATTCCATTAAAAAACATTTTATAACACTTTCTGTCGCTCCCTATTCATTAGAAGGGTATAAAATTTCTCCTGAAGATCATTGTGCAATAAAACTTAAACTTCCAAAAGAATCCTTAGCTTTTATTGATGTAATAAAAGCCGGTATTGTACAACAATTAAAAATATGTGGGGTTGAAGTTTATCAAATAGATGTAGAAAAATTAAAAGAAGAAAAATTTGAAATAACTGCAATAGCTACAAAAAGCAAATCCCCAAAAGAAATTTATTTAGAATTTTGTAAAAAAGAAAAATTAACATTAGATTATCAAGAATACGGGTTGGAGGTTTTGTGTTAGAATTAGTCACGCTCACATTGGAAAATTTTAAGACTTTTAAAAATGCTGTTGAATTTAATTTTGACAATATTCCAGAAGGGCTTTCTTTTTTAACGGGAACTAATTTAGCTAATCCTTTGTTAGGAGCAAATGCTGTTGGAAAATCGTCATTAACTGACGCTATAACGTGGCTTTTATACGGAAAAACTTCCAGAATGTTAAAAGCTGGAAATATCTGTAACTGGGAAATTAAAAAAAATTGCTTCGTACAAGGTATCTTTAAAAAAGAAGGCCAATTATATAAAATAATACGAACATGGAATCCTAATACATTACAAATGGAATTTCCTGCCCTTTCAATAAAAACTATTACGCAAGAAGAATTAGATTTATTTTTAGGAATGGATTTTTCCTCATTTTTGTTTTCAGCACATATTGCGCAATTTGCGCCTAAATTTTTTGAATTGTTACCGTCAGAAAAATTAGAAGTGTTTACAAAAATTTTAAGTGATGATTTATTAAAATGGGATAATTTTAGCGAAAAATCTTCTCTTAAATTAAAAACAGTAGAAAAAGAAATCTATAATAGTCAGTTATTTAAAGCTTCTTTAGAAGGCAGAATTGTATCAATTCCTAAAATATCTGAAGAGCAGATTCATAATTGGAATGAAGAACAAAATAATAAAAAACTTAACTTTCTTGAAAATATAGAAAACAAGATAAAACTAATAAATTTATTACAAATAGAAATAGAAGCTCTAAAAATAAAAGAAATTCAAATAGATTCACTAAAACAAGATAAAAAAGAAACAGACCTAAAAATAGAACAAATACAGATTCTACAAAAAGAAATTGAAAATTCAGAAGCCGAATTAGAAGCTGTATTTATTAAACCTAAAGATTTAACTGAAATAAATAAAAATGCAGAGCAGATAGAACTATTACAAACACAGGTTGAAAATTATAAACAAATTGAAGAAGAAGTTTTAACTGTATTGAAAGAAAAAGTTGAGCTTAAAGATAAAAATAAGCTTGAAATTAATAATCTTGAACAAATTATTAAAAATTTGTCAAAGCAAATAACAACAATAGAAGTCAATTGTTTACGAATTAATAAAAGTATTCTAAAATTAACTGGGACAGCTTCTTTTGCACAATGCCCCACATGTTTGCAAACAGTATCAAAAGAACATTTACTGGAAGAAGAGTCAAAACAAAAAGACGAGCTAGCTCCTCTATTATTAGAGGAAGTTGAATTAAATAAGAATCTTAAAAATAATGAAACTTTAATAACTACAAAGAAAAAAATTCTACAAAAAATAGAATTAGAGGAGCAAGAGCTTCTTAACACAAAAAATGAAGTGCTCTTATCATTAAAAGATAACGAAGCGTTGCAAAAAACTCTTAAAAATAAAAACGAATGTATTTTAAAAGATTTTAATACTGTACAAGAACGTTTAAAAAATAAAATTATGTCATTCATAAAAGATGTAAAACTTAAACAAGTTTGTTTGAATAATGAAATTGACACCGCTTTATTAACTTTTAATAATAAAAAACAAATTGAAAAGAATTTAATTTTAAATTCTTTTAAAGAGCTTTCAAATAAAAAACAATATTTGGAAAATGAAATATCTATAATACACACTAACATAGATTTACTTAAACAAGAAAAAAATCCTATGCTTTTACAAAAAAGAAAATATGAAAAAATATTAAGAATTTTAGTAAAAACTCTTTCATACGTAGAGGACGAAATTTTAAATTTTAAAAAGGCATTTGAAATTATTAAATATTGGATTAAAGGTTTTTCTAAAATAAAATTGCACATTTTAGAGGAAACAATAAAAGAAGTTGAAATAGTTATAAATAATATTTTAGAAAAAATAGGTTTAGTTGGATGGAAAATTAGCTTAGAAATTGGGGCAGAAACAAAAGCAGGAACAATAAAAGATGGATTGTCTGTTCTTATTAAATCTCCTGATAATGATGCACAAGTTCCTTTTGAAGTTTGGAGTGGTGGTGAAGGACAACGCCTTGCTCTTGCTGGCACGTTAGGAATTGCATCTTTTATAAGAGATAAGAAGAGTGGAGGTTTTAATTTTATATGTTTTGACGAACCTACTCAATTTTTATCCCCACAAGGAATTGAAGCTTTTATAGAAACCTTAAAAAACTACTGTTTTGAAAACAAATTGAAAGGTATATTGATAGACCACAGAAGTTTAGAAGCGAGCGGTGATTTCAATAAAATAATAAAAATAATTAAGGATGCAGAAGGCAGCAAAATTGAAATACCATGATGTATTTTAAATCAATAACAACATGATTAGAATGACACAGAAACGATTTTGATTATGTTGTTGATACAAACATACGTTATTATACAAACGGAGGAGAAACATGGGGGTTACAAAAAGACCAAAACATGTTGTTGCAAAACACAAGCAAATAAAAGAATTTATAAGTGAGTACACTTGTCCTGCGTGTAAAGTGAATTTTATAGGCGCAGGTCTAATAGAAGCGGTGGTAAGTTTTAAATGTTCTTGCGGACAACTTTTAATAGTAGATGAACATCTTGGAATTTAATATAACGCATATTTTATTCTGAAAAGGATTAAAATGAAGAAAAAATCTTATACTATTTACATAAAATGCGAAGTTTGTGAGCATGAGAATACTAAAGAAAGTTTAGAAGGTATTAAAATAATATTTTGTGCTAATTGCGGAAAACAAATTTGGGCATTAAAAGAAACTCATATTGATGATTAATTTTTACAGGAAAACCGATGAAAACTTTGTACAAATCTGAAATAATAGAACTTCTTGAACAGGACTGTGTGTTTTCTACAAACACAAAAGAATTTATTGAAGAAATTTTTACTAATTTTATTGACCTTGTCAAAGCTGAACTAAAAAAGGGAAATTCTATTTCTTTGTTAAATTTTGGAAAACTTGCTCCAAAAAAATATAATAGAGTTAACTTTACTGACCCAAGAACAAAGCTTAAAATTACAAAAGATCCTAGGGTTAGAATTATTTTTATGGAAGCCTCGGCATTAAAAAAATCTTTAAAGAAACCTTTTCCTAAAAAGAAAAATTAAACTGCGACCTTTATTTTAAAAATTATTAAGGGAGGTGCTTTATTTAAAAATAATTAGACAGAACAGCATTAATTTTTTATTTTATTTAAAATCATGATGATATCTATTTTTAAATTAAGTGAAAATAGAAATAAAAGGAGCAACACAATGAGTTTTACAAAACAAGATTTTATCAAAAACCTTACTACGAAAGTTCCTGAAATTACTATACCAACAGCAGCTAAATGTTTGGACAGTATTGTTAATACTCTAATTGAACAATTGCAAACAAATAAAGAGGTAAAGCTGCCTGATTTCGGGACTTTCAATAAAAAAATGTTGCCAGAAAGACCTGGAAGAAATCCACAAACTGGGGAAGGTGTCCTTGTAAAGGCAAAAAATGTGGTCCGTTTTAAACCAACTTCGCACTTGAAGCAAGTTATCAATTAAGCTTATATTCTTGTTTATCTTTAATGTAATGGCAGCATTACCTTAGACAGTCTAGGAAGAACGGTTCGATTCCGTAAGATAAACAGAAATTTACAGTTTTTATAGAAAGAATTGTTTTGAATAATATTGAATATAAAGAATTAGAAAAAATCAGGCTGCTCGAAATTAATGAAATCATAAAAAGTACAACGCGACTTTTAAAGGATGTTAAAAAGGTTTGTGCAGCAAGTTTTAGTAATGAAAAATTGTTAGCGATTAACGAAAATTTGAATACAATACCTAAACTAATTAGGGAGCTTTAACAGCAATTAAAAATAAAAAACTAAAATATTTTAAGGAGTTAATATGAAATGTGGAGATGTGCAAATAAAATATAAAATTAAGGGGGATTGGGAACTTAAAAAAAGTTCAGAAGCTGCTAGTGGGTATGATTTATGCTCAGTTAGAGAGTATGAAATTCCATTTAATACACCTACCTTAGTAAAAACTGGCTTGTACCTTGAAATTCCTCCAGGGTTTGAAGGACAAGTTCGCTCTAGGAGCGGCCTCGCTTTAAAGTCAGGTGTGTTTGTTCTCAACTCCCCAGGAACAATTGACGCCGATTATAGGGGAGAAATAGGGATTATTCTTAACAATCTTAAAGATACATTTGCACCATTTAAAATTAACAAAGGAGACAGGGTAGCCCAATTAGTTATTTGCAAATTACCTAATGTTGTGTTAAGTAAAACAACTGAATTTTCTAAAACTGTCAGGCAGGAAAATGGTTTTGGCTCAACTGGAGTTAATTTTATTTAAGGTAAATAAGTATTGAAGCAAATACACAAAAATAAAATTTTTAACACTCGCTAAATACGACGGAGAAATTATGAACATTTACTATGTAGAATGTGACAGCTCTTTATTAAGAGCATACGTCTTGGCAGAAGATCCTACTTGTGCCTACAATAAATTTAAAAAACATCTTGACACCTTTGATATTGGATTTGCAACAGATCGTGTCCTTAATAAAATAACTGTAATTGCGGAGGAAAAAACATCGGATAGACAGAAATTATTAATATGTTAGCTTAAGGATGTAAAGAAATGGGAAGTTGATAATATTTCATCATGATTTGCCCTTGATGAGGATCTACTGATATAAGTATGCGAAGAAGGTTTTAAAGGGTGTGTAGTCGGACGTATAAAAAATCCTAAAGAAGTTGCCTTACCAAAATGGAATGGCGGAAAAGGTAGAGTTAACCTTTCAAGTGGTGAAATAATAACAGTTAATGAAAGAGACCTGGTTTCTATTCAACTCATCCCTCAGGGAAAGAAAGTAATGTTACAGGATAAAACACAGGGAATGTTATTATTTTAGATTCGTTAAAAAGAAAACTTGTTTAATTTAAAATATCAAAGAAAAGATGCTATATGCAAGATTTAAATATAAAAGTAAAAAATTTGTGTAAATTTTGTGATAAACCCTTTCTTAAAAAAAGTAAATTTAATGTATATTGTCCTAATTGTAAAAAATCGCATCCTGACAATCCATTTAATAAGTTAAAAATTCCAGGAAAGAAAAAACCAAATATTGATTTATAAAATAATTACAGCACACCAAAAATAAAACCTTCGTGAGAAAAATACAAACTAGATGAAAAAGGAGAAAAGTCATCTAAATTCTTCTCACGAAGGCATTTTTATAACAACTCTCCTTAATTACTTACCAGGCTTTGGATTTTTTGGCTTTTTTGCCATTGAAATACCCTCCATCAAAACTAATTCATTTAGAATGACGTAGAAACTGTTTTTTATGTTTCAACGATAAAACATACGTCATTGTTTAAAATAACAATACACCGAACATTCTACAAACAATTTTATTACATTATTAACACACATTTCACAACATTTCAATCTTCAATGTTAATTAATAGCTTTTTACAAACTTGCTAAAGTTTTTGTCACATCTTTTGAATTGTGCCTAGCAGCATTGGACACCTTAACGCCATTTCCAATGCTATAAGCGCCTCTAGCTCTATCTTGCAATTCGCCTATTTTCGATTTATTCCAATTATGTACTCTAGAATAATAGCCAACTATTCTAGTTATAGCTTGTAAGTTCTGAAATTCATTGGTCTCAAGAGCTTTTATTAAATCTACAACACGTGTTTTAATAAGAACTTCTATGGGAACAAAAAATGCCTGCCGATAAAAACTATTAATAATTTTAAAACCTTCCGTTTCTCCTTCCATTAAAGTGTCTATTTCTAGAATCTTAGATTCTTCTACTTTATTACAAAAATCAACAAGCCTTGCTTCTAATAATTCGGCAACTTTGCTATTTTCAACATTACAATTTTTTTCTACTGCTTGCATATTTGACCTCCTAATTAATAAAAATTAAAAGTAACTTTTAACCCAAAATTATACATCTTGCCCATACATATAAATATTACGTGCTTGTTTTCAATCCTCATCCAGCCCGAAGGCTGGATGCTATGTGCTTGAAAGCTCGACCCCACCCACATTCAACATAATTTGAAATCTTGTCGAACTAACTCCAATACAGTATAGCGCTTCATCAGGTGCGTTAAGCGTAGCTGTGTTATTTGTTCCATCGAACGTACCTGCTGTAAGCCGTACTGTATGCGCTGCCGTTCCAGATGCACTTGTATTTATAATAAACAAAGGCTCTCCTGCTGCCGGAGCAGCAAGGGCCGCTGCAATTGCCACAGTCGCATGATTCAGGCCAAGTATATTGGAAGTGATAGCACTAGATGCTATAAGTTCCTGAAATGGAAGTTTAACCAATCCTGTAAAAGCTGGTGCGGCTAGAGGTGCTTTTGTGTCTATTTGCGCCTGTGCTAATGATGTGAGGTCAGCAACATACCCTAATTGAGTCGCTGTTGTGGCACTAACACCCACATTGCCAGACGCATCAGTTACCATAGCTTTAGACGCCGTGTATGTTGACATAAAATTTGAGAGAATTAAAATTTTTGTAGCTGTTAAAGCATACGCTATACGCCTTCCTGTTGTTGAAGGCATAGCTGTTAACGCTCCGCTTGCTCCTGAGTATAGAAATGTTCCTGGTGTCCATGCCCACGACCCATAAGTCATTGTACCCCCAATTTGCCCGTACCCAGTTGCAGCAGGCGTAGTTGATGTCGATTGCCAAATTCCAACAACATCCGTAGTTCCTGACGCCACAGCGGCTTTACCATTTACATCTACATACCAGCATTGGTATTTTGTTATCGTAGCTACTGCTATTTTTTGTAATGTTCGCCCAGCTTCTATTTTTCCTACTAAATCATTATACGCCGCCATCCAATCAACTGCTCCTGAGGGCAATTCAGCCAAATTAAAATCTGTAGTATATGCCACAATATTCTCCTAAACTAAAGTTATGAAAACAAGATCAGAAAATTGAGACTTAAACGCTGTATTTTTTTGTCGGACTTTAACATTGTACGAAGAAAAACCTCCATCAGAGGCTTGCATAGCAGAAGTATACACAAATGTTTTTTCTGTTTGAGTTACAGTTCTCAATAAATTAGCATTATGGTAAATTTTTATTACAAACTGTTTAAACTCTATATCATCATAAGTACTATCTGTGTTTTCAAAATCTGTCATCCCATCAAAATACCTATTACGTGATTGCCACATCAACGTTATGTCCCCTGTACCAACAATAACTTCGTTAGTGCTTCCGACACCTATTTCATTGACAGTTATGTTAGTAGGCGTTAACGGAACGTATGATTTTCCCGTAGCTGTAAATGCTGTAGCAGGTATTTCTCCTAAAACTTGTTCAACTCCTTCTGCATTAACCGAGGCCAGTTTAAAATACAGCGTCTTATTTAATTCGCTATTTTTTATATCAAAACTATAAGGAATTTTTGAAACTAGAAAAAATGAATCTCCTGCAACTATTGTTCCAAACGTATTAAGTTTTGGAACGTCTATTATATTGTAAATTAAACCGCTTAGTCTCCAAGTTGTGCCAGTTATTAAAGTAACAACTTCATAACGAATAAAAATTATAGAAACTGCAACAAGGTTGCCGGAGGAAACAAAACCACAAAGATTAAGATCAGGAGTAATCATCAAACTATCTAAAGACATGGCACTTTCAAGAATAAAATTTGAATCTAATGTAACATCTATATACGCAATATCATTGGACAGTCCTGTGCCAATAACCAAACCTGTGACTCCGCTCATCCTATTTCTATCTATTACAATGTATTCAGAAGTAGGGCTATAACTTTTGTACAAAACTGAATTACTCCAATTTATAGAATCCACAGCGGAAAAATTTACAAAATATTTAGGGTTTCTAGAATAGTTAGCAGGCATTTCTATTGCAGAAGTTTTTAACACTGAAGGAGCCAACAAAGAAAAATCTGGAAGCAGTACGCTAGCAACAATTTCGGAAGCTATTGCAACAACATTATAATTTTGAAAAAATTCTTCTATTCCTTCAAAATCTACTGTATAATCTAAATTAATTACCAACTGTGTAACTAAAATAATTTTGTCGATTGAAGTTTTTTCATCTACTACATTAACACACCTTCCAATTTTAAGCTCTTCTAAACTATTTAAACCTAATTTACCGGTTATAATTTTAGGAACAGATATGCTTTTATTTAAAAATATTTGTGCCATCCTACTTGCATCAAGAGAGGAAGTTAAAGAATCTAAATTAATTGTTGTGTTCTTTAAACCATTATTTTCTATATCAACTATATCCGAAGCGTAAACAGTCCCTGTTGTGCCATCTAACTTCGTATAATGCAACGTAATATTATTAAATATTTCTTTATCACCTTTATCTACTATAGTAAGATATGGAGTTCCATCGGTTTTAACAAAACTATCCTCGGTAAGTACTGCAGTTATCACTTGCTCTTCAGAGAGTTGAATGTAAGCTATTTTACCTTGACTATAAGCTATAAGACCATTATGATGAGCCATAATATATTGCATAAAATCAAGAATATTCTGTTGTTTAGATAAAACAGGAGAAATTCTAGTTTCATTAGTAGCGCAGTATGTTCCCACTGCATCAAAACTAGTAGTATCAATAGCGCTTACATCTAAGCCTAACCCATAAAAGGGATTTCTTAAAGCTTCCATAATAACCTCATTTGGATACACCCCACCTGAAGAAGCTTGCATATAAGAAGTAGCTTTACTCGTTACTTTAAATGTAAAAATAGGAACCACTGTGCTTGTTCCCAAATCAACATTAGGTAATACTATATACGTCAGCCCTTTCCATACAGGAATTCTAGTTTTACCTTCTGCAGTAAATATTTCTTGTATATGATTATCTGGTTGCGTCTGTGTTCCATCATACCACATTTGCCCCTTTGTTCCTAGTGGATATATTCTATTTCCTATTTTTATTTCTACAATATCACAGGAGTTTATAGCCACCCCAAACGCAAGAGAAACAGTGTATGTATAATACGCACCACCTCCACTAGCGCCTAAACCTTTTCCTGTAAGGGACGCTTGTTTATGACTTTGAAAATTTCCGTACCAAATACAATTTCCAGTAACTATTCTCTCTCCTCCTATAAAAGGTATAGGAAGACCGTATTGAGACGTTTGCATGTTTAAACTAGCAGGCCCATCTAATTTTTGTTTAGGAGGGAATAAAAAAGCATTGGCGACACCTCCTACGGCTGATCCCAGAGAGGCGCCAAGCATGGCCCCCGCCATAAGGGACATTCCTCCTGTAGGAGCAGCTAAAATAGCTCCTATAATCAATCCTATCATGGCGCCGCCGCCTTGTCCTAATGACATTGCTTAAACCTCCACACAGAATCCAAAAGATCCTCATAAATTGATAGTGGCTCTTTCACGATACCCCGTACAATGTGCGAATGAACAATTCTTCCATCTTTTAAATATATCCCTGCATGGCCTGCTGTTTTTCCAGAAACGATAACTATTACATCACCAAACTGAAGCTTATCTAAATTATTCAATATTCTATCTTCTTTTTTCATAATTTGATTTGCAACTTTTTCAAGCTCATCCTTTAACACTGATTTATCATTATGAACAGCCCAATCCTTAGCATATCTAATAGTTTGATAATTTTGAGGAAGCCATCCCGCAAATTTTGCTATAGCCACTATGAATTGAATACAATCTGCTCCTGTTGATTTTGCCGCCTGCCCGTGTATCCAGCGTTTTCCTAACCAAGAACATATTTCACTTTCTATTATTTTATTAAATTCATTCATTATATAACCGTACTATACAAAGTTTCTGGGCTTGGAACATACTCAAATCCAAAAAAATTAACATAATTACTAAATTTAGTTTCACAAGTGGTGCCCTTCTTATCACAACCTGGGTATACTTTGAAAGTATCTCCTGCGCTTATTGTTTCAGGATAAGCTAATCGCACAACAAGTGTCCCATCTGTGTGAATTTTTATAGTCCTGCTCACCCCATTATTTAATCCTGAAGTAAAAGTTAATATTCCTCCTGCCCAATAATTTTCTGCATACGCTGAAAACAAAAATGGAGGGGCGGTAATAGTATAGTTATTTTCACTAGAAGTCACAGAATCAAGAACTTCGTATGTTGCCTTATTCACACCACATGCAAAAGCCCCAGTTCCGTATAAATTATGTTGACAGGTTTCGGAGTATACTTTTTTAGGAAAATTTTCATGTAATTTATCCATCACACTGTTACATTCAAGCGTAAGTACACCTTGATTATAACTAATCACTCCTGTAACAAACCCACTAAACAATAGATACGCTGAAGAAGGGGTAGGCCATTTAGTAATGTAAATACTAATACGAGCTTTTCTTAAAAACCCCCTATCTATAATTTGTGGAATAGATAATCCTCCAACAGTAACCCCAACAAGCCCAAAAGTTATTGTAGTTTTATCTACTTGTAAATCTGCATGAAATTCTGATGCTGTTCTTGTTATAGGAATAGCTGTGTACGAATTTCCTCCGTATGTTAAAGATACATCATGTGACGTAACTCTGAGAACATCTTCAGAAGAAAGTTCTATTTCATATAATTCAGCTATTTTTAGTTGAGGAACACCAAAATGACACGTTATAATCACAGGGGTTGAAAAAGCTGACATTACAACAGCGTCGCTTGTAAACTTTGTTCTAATTTTAAACCAATACTGTTGCCCTTCTAAAATATTTAAAGAATACGCTTCAAATATGCCAGCATCTATAGTTAAATCTAAATTATATGTGACTCCATCAGCACTTCTATATATTTCATAATAATCTACACCAATCGCTGTATCCGTCCAAAACAAATATATTCTGGAACCTGTTGCGCATGCTGCGACCAGATCTTCAGGAGCCATATAGCATATTGTAGATTGAGGAGTACAAAATTCAGTAATATGAACAGATTCTTGTTGATCTAAATTACCTAGCACTGCCCTCACTTTAAATTCATACAACTGTCCTGATATAATATTAAACACATCGGCTTCATTAATACCTGCTGGAGAACCAGAATCTAAAGCATAACTTCCGCTTCCTACTTTTCTATATATTTCAAAAGTTGCTCCAGCAGATGAAGTGTAATCCCATGTTAAATGAATCCCGTGTCCTGTGGTACACGCCAATGCTAAATTTGTAGGTGGATTGGTGTCTGTTGCAGTAATCCACGTTATAAGTTGTACTCTATCATTCCCTACATCTATAACATAAAGAGTATTATTATAATATGCTATTTTACCTATTTCTTGAAATTGTCCATCTAAAGTACCCGCACTTCCGAACCAATCATCCAATGCCAACGTAGATACTGTAAAAGCCCTAACTTTATTCTGGGTAGTTTCACAAATATAAAGAGATGTCCCATCATTACACAGTCCATCAGTGCGTACTAAATTTCCAAATTCGTTAATAAATACCAGGCTTGAATCGTAATGCGAAGGTTTTTTAAGATACTCAGCTTCTCCATTATTTGTACAATAAAACTCCACGCCAACTAAAGAAACATCCGACATAAAAGAATCTATATTTGAATCTAAAGAAGCCCAAGAAGAAAAATCCTTATTTACACGCAAAACTGTACTATAAAAAAAGCCAAACACCGGATCTTGAAAAGTTTTAAGTACATACAAATATGTAGCATCTGCTGTTAATCCAGAAAAAAAATCTTCTGTCTCAAAAATAAGCTCACTAATATAAGCATTAGTGGTCTTATTAAATTTTTGAATTCTTTTATTTCCTGCCTCTAATGTATATAAATACGTAGCATCAACAACAACTCCACGTAATTGACTAAATTGTCCTGAAAGACTCCCATAAGTTCCAAAAGTGCTAACAAAGCCATAAGGAGCAGAATTATTAAATTTCTGGATTCTGTTGTTTCCTCCATCAGCCACATAAATGTATGTGGCATCTACAGCAATGCTCGTACTACGGATATAACCTGAAAAACTAAATTGTCCAGGCTCTTTACCAGAAGAGCCAACAGTTGCTTTATGTCTATAATAAGAAGTCATCAATTATCCCAATTAATTTAATAATATTTAAACTACTTCAAGAAACGCCACTTCATTAATCGACCACAACAAATAATTAAAATATTCTGCGCTCATTATATCTGCTTTAAATCTGACGTTGTAAACAACATCAGTTAGCAAATTTGTCCAAGTAAATGCTTCGAAAGCTCCTTTGCGAGCTATAAAAAAATCCTGTATAAGTTGTTTATTAGCAGAAGTTAAAACACGCCAATGAACAGTGTACGTTGTTTGACTTAAAGAATTTATAGCAACTCTTTGTTCAATTTTATTCCCATAATTAATAATTTGTGTATTAAAAGAAACAGATTCAATAACAGAAAAAGAAGGATTAATATCAGGGAATGCTGCCATATTAAAATCTCCTAATGTTGTGATTTTTTTTAGAAGCGGTCATTATTGCATTTGCAAATACGCTGTTATTCTGTGCTGCAAAATTTGCAAAAGATTGTGAATCCATAGCTTGAATAGTAATATTATTAACAGTCACAGGTTGAGAGTTAGCGCTTTGTGGGTTCTGT
>ERZ1292632.571-Hain-H43-01um-R2-571-length-40722-cov-6_pt1 | contig 38103 bp, 52 predicted proteins | sample MGYA00564407_ERZ1292632 | MGnify/ENA primary metagenome ERZ1292632 (study PRJEB36523, sample SAMEA6512637) | groundwater metagenome | collected 2019-01-08 | study: AquaDiva: Metagenomics assemblies of 32 groundwater samples | reverse complement strand
ATGTCAATCCTGTAAATGTTTCGTTGTTTATGCCAGCAAAGGTGAGGGATTTGTCTGGGAAAGTATATGTTTTATCTGATACTGTAAGATTTGAAAAATCAAGATGTGCAATCCGTGAGAGATCGCTGGCAGCGCCAAATTGATATTTTCCAGTCACTTGGGATAAAAGAGAACCTTTTTGGGTAGAGCCTATATCACTATACCAGCTTATTTGCCCGCCGTTGAATAGAGCCAGATAACCGCCGCTGCTAAATCCGTCATTAGCAAATATTTCTCCATACACATCTAAAGTATATGCTGGAGTGGTAGTAGCGATACCTACACTGCCGCCCAGAGTAGCAAGATACACAGATGAGGTGGCGGTGAATTGAGATGTGGAAGCTTGACCGAATAATTGCATAAGTGAGGTGGTGGCGGATTGACCTGCGGCTGGATGTGTCCAAGCGTCATAGGAAGTAAGTCCTGATGATGAACCGCAAGGCGAGCCGTTTGACCAGAGTTTACCTGACGCGTCAGTAGCCAGACAGCCAGAAGTGGTGGTTGAAAGAGTGAGAGTGCCTATGTTGTCATTGGTGCTGGAGGAAGTGATGAAAGAACTGTAAATAGTAGAGGAGGAGTAACCCATAGATGTCAATCCTGTAAATGTTTCGTTGTTTATGCCAGCAAAGGTGAGGGATTTGTCAGGAAATGTGAAAGTTTTATCAACAGTCGTTAATCCAGTAAAATCAAGAATACCATTTAGTGTTTGTGAGTCATCCAAAAATATATATTGCCCCGCATTTTGTGAATTTAATCCGCCAACCTGTGTTATGCCCGCATCACTATACCAACTTAGTTGCGAACCATTCCAAACATCAAGACCACCAGTGCCTATGAGTGTGCTTCCTCGTATATCACCGCCAAAAGTTGAAGTTTCGGTTGTCGTGCCAGTAAAATATGCGCCCACAACTTCACCGACTACCGAAAGGGTGGCATACGGCGAGGTCGTGCCGATGCCGAGTTTCATCCCGTTTATATAGTAGGCAAGTTTAGCTATGGGGTCGGCTATATATTCAGCTTCGTTAGTTGATGACGCTACTCCAGAACCGTCATAGCCTATAGTTAAAATGTCAGTATCGTTATTGGGATAGTTGTAGAGGATTGTTCCCCAAGCTGTAGAGGTGGAGAATGTGCCACCACCAGAGCCGCCACCGCCAGAACCTGAAGGCCAAGAGGTTTGACAGTCGCCATTTAGACAGATTTGATTAAAGAACCCAATGTCCCATGGCGCCGTCGATGTCCCGATATTTTCGGTTGTATCTTGTGGCAATATGCTTTTTTGAAAATTATAATATGGCGCGCCAACTATTTCTAAGCCGTTATTATCCATTGGTCTGTTTATAGAAAATGGATTCCACCAAGCCGCTGATGTCATTATTGGAATGATCAGAAGTATGATCAAAAACTTTTTCATGCTTCTACATATTCTATTAAGGCAGACTGGCCGGCGGCTAATGTCGTAGCGGCATCTATTTCACTTGTGAAAGTAATCGATGTTGAAGTGCTTGTATAATCGGTTGTCGGTCGTGATGAGCTGAATGGGAAAGATGAAAAATGAACAGCTAGAACTCGGATATTGGTTGGTATAGTGAATGTTTTTAATACTCCATTTAATTGAGAAGATATGTCGTACACTTTGACGGCCGATCCGGTCCCTCGCGCTAACCTTTTTGCCCCTCGTTTTTCATCGTACAATTTAATGCCAGGGGTATTTTTGAGTGCATAATTGTAATCAAGTTTTTTCTCGTAAGACAAACTTTCAAGGGCCCTGGCGACCATCTCCATATGCTTGTTTGTCATCATTTCGTCCATCATTTTTTGAACTATAACGCCCATGTCCATCTCCTGCGGTTTTTTGTGATCTTGTTTCATCTTCACCACTTCGTCTTTAATTACTTCTATCACCTGATTGTGAGTGGGATAATCTATCCCGGCTATAGGACTTTTGCCGTTCTTTGGTTTTGGCACTTCTATCATTGATAATACTTTGTGTATCATCTCCGATATCTCCGTTGAAGTGAAATAATCGGTTCCTTTTTTAGGGGTTTTCCCTGGGTCCCCGGGATCGCCTTTGATCCTCTCCAGCCCCATTTTAAGTACCTTTTTTGTTATATCTTCTATCTCCTCCGAGGTAAAGTAGTCCGTTCCCTTCTGTGGCGTCCTTCCTGGCTTGCCAGGGTCTCCAGGGTTGCCCTTTTCCCCCTTAAGCTGAGAAATGCCCTTGAGGAGCGATTCTTGCCCGATTTCGCCCTTTATAGCCCCTAGTTTTGCTTCCATCATGTCGAGCATTTCGGCTCGCAGAGCCTCGAAAGCTTGAAATAACCCAATAGTGGGATTTTGCTTGATCCTGAGATAGATTCCAGCTTTTTCTTTTTGTGAGAGTTCTTTCATTTTTATTTAAATTTGGAGAGATAATTCTGCCCTATTTCGCTCTGCATCTTTTCTTTCAGTTTGTTGCGAAATCTCTGATCCCTATCTTCTCGCGGTCCTGTTCCAAGTTCACCCCATCCGGTATGCCATGCCACGGCCGCCTCTTCTTGCGATAGTTTCAATCTCTCAACCACATTTACAAACTCATCCCAGAATCGCTCTTGTGCTTGCGGATCATTAAGAAATTCTTTTGCTGAATAGACTTTGCCGAGCCACGCCTGCGACCAGTCTTTCATTGTCTTCGGATTTGCTTGGTACTTACCCAGGTCTCCGGTCACACCAATTGATTGGTACAATTTTTCAGGCGATGATGTTGCCAGTGCTTCATTTTCTATATTGACAATTTTTTGTGCGAATCCTTGTCTATCAAAATTATAGTTTATAATTTCTTTTTTGTCCTCAAGCGGTCTTGTGTATATCTCGGTATTTTTCATTGATCCGATTACGGCCGCGGCACTTGCTATGCCGCCGCCGATAAGAGCGCCAGTTTGAATTTTGCCGAATGCTTCTATCGGTTTGTTTTTCATTTCAGGCTTTACATCCATCTGCCACCATTTGACTCCTTGAGGATCGGTTATAAGTTGAGCGTTGTATTTGTTTTTGAGGTATTTACCCACCTCTTTTTCGTAGAATTTATAAATGGGATTTTCGGTATCTACTTTGCCTGAGATATCAAAGGTTTCTGAATTTAATTCTCTAGCAAGAGCTCTGCCTTCTGTGTGCATTCTTTCTAATGAAATTGCTTTATCAATTCCACCCAGTCTATCAATTTGATCTTTCGGCACAGCCTTAAACTTCCCATCTCCGAGTACGTCGGTGATTATCCAGGCATCTCTTTGAAATCCATCTCTATAAATCTCTTGTCCAACTTTAGCATTTTCAGTTTTTAATGCATCAAATGTTGACGGAAATGTTGGAACTTGGTCACCCATTCTTGTTGTAAATGTTCTTGTGTTTGGTTTTATTGTCCAGATGCCTTGTTGAGCTCCTAATCCCTCAATCTCCATAGCAGTCTCACCAGTAGGGAATTGGAGTTTGGTTTTACCGTCTACTGCCGCTTGTTTGACTTCCTCGCGGATTATTCTTTCGTGCCAGGTGTTGCGGTAGGGTTCGAGTTTGGAGAGTTCATTTTGTCTAGCCTCATTTTGTTTTCTAACATCAGACACATAAGTTTCTAAATCCTTAGTTCCACGTTTCGGCAAATCAGGTGTTATTTTTGTTTCTCTTTCCAACCTCCCTTTCTGAAAGAGGTCTGATTGGATTTCTATGACACGGCGAGTACCTCCCCCTTTGAATTGAATCTCACGGCCAGCGAGGGTATCCGTTATTACTTTTTGTGCTTCACCGGGACTTACTGCTAAATCTTCTATGCGAGTATGAGCGAAATAATTTGGAGCTGTTATATCACTAAAATGCACACTACCTGCAGATGTTTGGATGGGACTTTCATATATTCTTTCGTTGTAATTTGCGACATTTCCTCTTATTTCTTTTGGGAGTGTTATTCCTTCATACTGTCGTCCATAATGTGTTCCCCTTCTGGATGTATACTCATCTATTTGAGTATTCGCATCATTCATTTTTAATGGTAATAATTCTGTTTTGACTTTATTTGCAAATTCATCCACTGGTATGGTCTCCGGCATGCCTTCAAGTGTCTTGCGTATAATATCTCTCTCGGCTTGTTTTAAGTCCGGGGAATTGGTCAGGTCAGAGATAAACTGCTTAGAGACCGTGGTGCGGCCTTTCAATTTTTCCAGTGTTTTTGTCGATAAGTCTGTAAATCCTTCAAATGCTTTCATTCCCTTTTGTGCCTCTGATAGTGGTTCTATAAACTTCTTTATTCTTGCCATATCATCGCCTGGGAATGGTGTCAGCAAATCGGCAGTAAGTCCAATGCCGAATACCAGAGAGCTGGGTACGCCCAATTTGGTCAATTGCGGTTCGATATATGTTGAAGGTGAGATTGCTTCCATTCCTTTCATCACTCCTCCATAGGTTTTCTTCTGAGCCTGTTCAAATCCTGATACCAGCGGCTTGCCGACCTCTCGGTTTATCTCTTCACCTGCTCTTCTGGCTGATCCTAATACCCCGGTGTCAAAGCTCGGTGCCTGTCTCAGGGGAGCCAGGAACTTGCCTATTTTGTTGTCCACACGGGTGTCCATTCTTTGTTTTTTATGTTATAATTGGTTTATGATATTTATTGCTATAATCCTCGGAGTCTCCATTGCGATTTCCATCAGTTTTGATGTGCAGGATATTTTCTAATTTCCTGTGTCACTTCTAAATGTCCCGAAGAATCTCCCAGACTCGGGACTTCTGCCGGGCTCACCTTTTGGTGCCGGGACGCTTTCGACCGTCGATGCGTTTGGCGTTTTGGGTCCCGCTGGAATAAAGCTTGCCTCTGGTAATAGAAGTCTGGCCGCCTGTTCTCCTTGCTGTCTTGCTATGATTTCCATGACCTGCTGAGCTACTGTTGGTCTGGCTGTATAGAGTTGCTGAACTGCGTATCTCTTGAGTGACTGCCCGACTGTTTCACTCATGATAAGCTTTGCCACCTGTTCGGCACTCATGTATCCAATGATACTGCCAACTACACCTCCGGGTGCTCCCATAATTGTTCCTGCCAGTCTTGCGAAGTCTAACCCCAATCTACCTTTAGGCGCCGCTCCCCCGTGGATCGTCTCGAGAGTTTCGATGGAATGATAGTAATCTCCGAGTTGTTGGTTTAGACCTTGGATGTCGGCATCGGGCACGGCATCCTGAATCTTATTTTTAATGGTCTGTCCCATTTTGTAATCGATGTTTGATGCCAGTCTATCGGCCCTCGATGCTGTCGGCTGAAATGGCGAGCGATCCCACATGGTTTGTTTGATTTCGTTCCAATCCGCTATTTTCATCAATGCTTGTCCGTTTTGCCCCTCTATTATTTTATCCCCCATTTGAGACTTTATGGCGTCCATTTCGTTTTCTATGTATTTAAATGCGGCTGTTCTTTCCTGCCCGAGAGTATTTTTGGCCACGGCCTCTTTCATTGATGCCTCTACTTCGTCAAATCCCGCGGTTTCCTGCCGACTTTTAAGCAGATCACTCATTGCTTGTGCTTCGGGTTTGGCTTCGTTACGCAATTCCTGCGCCGCTTTCCATGTATCAAACTTGCTGTTTTTGACTTCCATTTTTATATAAGGTTTTTCAGCCATGAAATCGGCAAAGCTCTTGCCTGTCTCCGCCTCGGCTCTGAGCAAATTCTTTGGAATAGGAATGGTCTCGTATGCTGTTTTGAGTTCATTTATAGCTTTGGTGGCGTTCTCTCCGTATTTTACTTTCACGAATGCTTCCTGTAACGCCCGGGGAGTCTTTTTTATTGCAGATATTCCCCCTTTAATCAAATCTATTCCTTCCCCAGCCACCTCTTTCGCCACGCCCAGACCGGCTTTTCCAACATCAGCTACCAATCCGGGTGTTTTTACCGCTCCCTCCATACCAAGAATATTACCAGCGATCCCCCCGGCGGCGGCAGTTATCCCAAGAGTATCTTCCAAAGCTTTCGCTCCCTCGGGATTTTCTGTCACGAATTTTTCAAGACCTGGCACCTTGGAGATTAGGTCGGATAGCGATCTCACTTTTTCTCCCACTTTTTGCCCCAATTCTTCCAGTCCTGTTCTGGTTACTTCTGGGAGAGCCGCATGCACTATCTTGCCCGGCACAGAAAACATTTCTGCCGCCGCTTGGAATCCCCTTCTTGATGTGGTTCTCACTTCGTCTGCCCCTGATTCTGGTGCCGGTTCGCCTTCCCCTGTAATTTTATTTACTATTTTCTCACCCGATTCTTTATATATCTTGTTGACCCGTCCCTGAAAGTCTGCCGGTTCTTCTGTTTTGACTGGTTGCTCTGCAAATGTCTGTCTTCCGGCCCATGAAAGGTCAATGCCCGATGTTCTTGCTTCTTCGTCGTATAAACCTTGTTCAATTGCCTGACGGGTTTTTTTTGCTATATCCGATGTTGGATTGCCTTTTGAGTATTCTATAAGTTGTTGAAGTGTTGCCATTTTATTATGCTTTGCCCCAGAAGCTCTCGTCTGGGATTACCAAGCTGTCTAATTCCGACCTTAAGTCTTTACTGCCCGTCGGATCGAATGATTCTACTGAAGAATATGCCGGGATCCTGAGATTTCTGTTGTATAAACTCGCTTTGTCGATAGTTGGAAGTTCAAATGCTTTCCTCTCAGAATTAAGTCTTTGCATGGCATCACTTGTGAGTTCGTCCATCTTATTTTTCCATGTAACCGGGCTTTCATTCATGTCTGGTACATTTGCCGATACCAGTTTTTCCCATTCAGTCTCGGTGAGAGCTGATCCGGCTCTTTTGTTTATTATACTCGCAGTGAGAGATGTGATTTTGGCTTTTATTGAAGTAGCCTGTCCCCACCCGAATTTCTTTGATAACCATTTGTTGAAGTTTCCCGTAAAGGCACCAACCTCATCATTCCACCCTTTTCCAAGGAGCTTGTTAATTTCGTCCACCTTATCGTTTATGTAAATTACATCACCCTCTCCTACGAAAGTGTCTTTGTATTGTTCTTGCATATTTCCATATGCGACATTTTCTATGAACTGAATGGCTTGGTCATGCTGGCCTGCATTTATGAGTCTGGCTACCTTGGCAATTTGGGTACTATCTAAATCTTGCGCCAATGCGTATTGCCTCATTCCCTCAGAGAATGCGCTGGTTGCTTCCACTCTGTATCCGGTGACTTCATCTATCATTTTAAACGGAGTCAATCCTCGGGTTTTGGCGTCATCGAAGTATGTTCTCAGAAACTCTTTTTCGTTGTCGCTGTTTTTGAGTTGGGTTGGCAGAGCTGAGAGAAAGAACATGAAATCGCCTATGTCCCCTGGCTGACCGTTGCCAGTACCTATTCTGGTCCCAGTTTTGGGATTTTTAGCCTCATCCTCCTGTTTCCAGTAATCGAATATGGTGGCGTTTTTGTCTATCCAGCCGTTCTGCTTGGCCCATTCGTACATTTGAGCGTCCGCCCCCAAATCTTTCGTATTTTTGCCGGGAATGAGGTTATCGAGAGTCTTTTTGATCTCCTCGGCCGTGAAATCTCCGATTTGGTTGCCGTTTTGGTCATAGTTGAGATAATCTATCATTTGCACTGGATCGGTGATACCTTGCCCCACCAGGCCTGCCACAGCGAGGTCTCTGGATGACTGGATGACGCTTTCTCTGGCTTTTTTCTGGTTTGCTATGGCTGTTTCCCTGACTTTGCTTAAAACCGCCTCTTTTTCCTTGCGAATGTTCTTAAGTTCGGTCATTTTGTTTTGAAATATGGAGAATTGCTTGTCTTCCCTGGCTGTCGAGGCTTGGTTTATGAGAGTGGCTTCTTCGTTGTTTATTTTGCTTATGCGATCCAGTCCTTCCATCTCCACTTTGTTCATTACTGCCTGAGTAGACTCTCCAGCATAGCGTTTCAATCCCGATCGTATGCCGAAGTTTTCATATGCCTTTTTGATGTTGGCATTTGCCTCTCTGGTGTCAGCTATTTCTGATTGTTTGATACTTTTGATTTGGTTTATGGTGTCATTTGTCCTGGCGTCCACTTGGCTCATGTAAGCGTTGTATGAATCGTCTATCATCTTGGCGTCGCTGTCGAGAGCGTCTATTCCAAGAGCTTTAGATTCCTCGGGAGTGAGTCCTGTTTCATTATCATTTGCACTCAAAACATTGACTTCGCTTTTTATTTTGTCAAACTCAGCGCTTTTTTTCTGAAAGTCTTGATTTGCCATGTCTGGGGAGAGAACCGTTGGAGAAAACTTAGCTTGATTTTTAGGTTTAAAGAAATCTGGATCAGTAAATTGTCCCTCAAGTCCTTTTTGAACTGTAGAATAAGGTACTTTTCCAGTTTCAAGCCCGCTCAAAGTAGTCGGGTCAGTGACTCGCTGATTTACGCCAGTATAGTATTCTCCTGTTCCTATTTTGTATATTGATGCTGGTGCTTGTGCCATATTTTTAAGTTAAAATGCCGATCCATAAACATACACTTGGGTGTTGGCTGGCATAGTCCCTCCTCCGCCCAATTGTAAGCTAGTTATTTGCTGGGCTGTCGACGTTGCCCACACACCGTAGATTGGATAACTTATAGGGGTGGTTGTGGCGGCATATGGAAATCCTGATCCCATCGATTCAATTTTCACGAATTTATATGTGTCCAGATTATTTACAATATCTATGGTTGAGAATATGACACCTGAAGTATGCCAGAGTTTTATGGAGGTCGCCCCATTGCCTATCGCCAAAGTCGTTGTTGCCCCGTAATATGAGTAGTTGATTGCCGAATCGCCGTTAAATTGGATGTCATTCCCTGAATTGCCGGGAGCAGAGACCATAATTCGCAATAATGCTCTAGCTGGGAATGATACATTCATTTTTTGAACTGAACCGTTGGTGCTTGATGCCAGAAGATACCATAGCATGCTTTGTCCGGTGGAGTTTTTGACAAGTGTCGGATCGGTTACCGATACAGTCGATGATAGTGTTGTCGATCCGTTAAACCATGCGTTACTGGAGTTTGTGAGCATGGTAGTTGATGCCTGTCTGCCATAATCCGTGAGGTCTAGAAAATTCGAGTCAAGTCTACCGTCGTTTTGGGTCACAGGAACTCTTAAAGCGGCAGTGGCTGAATTATATGTTGAAGTAGCCGTTGAGTTGTCTATTACCAGATTGCCGTTATCTCCCGTATCAGTAGATGAGGCAGTTTCAATTTGAGTTGCAAGTTCCACTACTCCTCTTGTTACCGTGGTTCCATCGACTACACCTGCCCCTGAGAATGCCGTGTCGTCTACATATTTTTTGGTGGCAAATTGAAGAGTGGTTGTGGGTGCCAGATATGAATCAAGTGTCGGCATGGAAGTCGAAGCGAAAGTCATCACTCCGTTTATATTCCATGCTCCCGTTATGGTTTCATTATTTAATTTGAATGGAATCTGAGCGAATAGACATGGTGAATCCGAGAGTATAAATTGCGATTGTGCCGGGTGTCTTTGAGCAAGGGTTGTTGAAGCTACGCATCCGCTCATTCCCGGTGATCTGCTCAATCCCCTAGTAACTCCCGTGAGAGTGGCCGAACCGTCCGAGTTTTGAGTTATACCCGTAAACGATACAAACTCCGATCGATCGGTCTGGGGTTCTACCGTGCCGTAGACTATCGTGGTATTTAAATACGTCATGGTGTAGAGAGTATTTGAGACAGGTTCTTTAAATGAGGAGAGATTTAAAGTGGCCTCCGAACTTGATATTGATGATTTGAGTCTGTAAGTGGTGCCTCCGGTGACATTAAATGCCCCAGCCTGTTCTTGTGGTTGTGGTGTCGGTTGGGTTGGTGTTACTCCGGCCCAGTTAGCCAAGAAGAAGAGGGGAGTGAGAGCTATGGATACGATGGTTTTTAAAATATGCATGTTTTTTTATTTTCTAATAAATGTTGGTTTTTGTGATGCTATTATGGCGTTGGTTCCAAAGCAGAGTATTTCCCATCTGGAATCTGTTTCGGTTGAATAAATATCGGGCGCATATTCAAAGCAGTTCACTTGATCAACATTCAGTATGGCCCTGAATTTCGGCACCATTTCTTGGTTGCCTCCCTCCGGTACGATTCCATCTCCAAGAGGATTATCTCCCAGAGAAGAATCTCCCAAAGAAGGTGGTGTGTTGCCGAGCCAAAATGATGCTCCGTCGCTGTCACTGTCCACCACCAAATCTCTTGAATCAGTCGCTCCCTGATAGTCGTATCTGATTTTTGTATTTAAACTTACTCCCTCTGGCATGTATCCTTCTATATACATTTTATTAAATGATTTGAGTTTTGTCCTCTCTTTGTGTTGATTGTAAGCAAAGAATGCTCGGCATGTATAAGGAACCAATTCTTCCGATGGGTGGTCATCTGAATATTGGTCCGTATCCCATACCTGATAAAGCTGTGGATAGTTGTTGGAGTGACCATAAATAATGCCATCTATGACCGCAAATCTTTGTATGCCTCTTATCTGGGGCGGTTGCCATATTCTTTCGGTTTTGACCTGCCCCAATTCGTCAATGACATCCCTTTGTTGATACATCCAGTCTCTGGCGTTGTTGGGAGCTGTTATATAAATGGTTTCGCCGTCGTTGTCTTGGATTACGCGCAGGTGTCCTCCGGTTAAATCATCTTCGCTCAGTTCGTTTTGTACTTGCACTGAAAGCGAGACGGGTTTTATTGCATTTACATTGGCGAAGGTGCCCTGAGCTCTGAGTCTGTTCTTTTGGTCCATCCATACCAGATATTCTCCGAGGTTGCCTATAAACTCATGGCCGAGAGCCGATGTCAGTCCTGAGAGTTTTTTCTTTTCTATTTTTTGGTACATCAATCTTGTTACACCAGGCGTTGGATCATATTGAAATGTCACATTCGTATTTGGTGTAATAATTAGCATATCAGCGTTCCCCCCAAATAATACCACTCGTCCATCACTTGAGATGCCAATACCTTTTCCGTTACTATCCATCGTTATTTTGTCGGGATCTCCGTATACAAAATCTCCGTCGTTACTGAAATCTCTGAAATCGGTGTCAGCTGATATATATACCACCCTCGATGAATACGAGCCGACCCAAGCCTGGTTGTTTATGACGATTATGTAATCTGCTGAATATGTATCTACTGGTGTGTTGTCTTCAATGATGACCGATTGAATGGCTACATCTCCGGCACTCACCAATCCCACAGGATTTCCAGTCACACCAGTCAATGTGTCCGTATCTTCCCCTCCGGTGTATGTATATTCCGCGCCGTTTATAATTATTTTCTTCTCGGCCGACAATGCTGTGGCAAATCCTGCCGCGGCCCAGGTGGTTCCCGATAGAGTAATGGTTGTTGCCGTTACTGATGCTATTTTGGCTATACCTCCCGACCAATGCAGAAGCTTATCATCACCTCTAACCATAATTAGTCGATCTGTTTTCTCATTGTCATCCCACCAAGTATCGAACACGAATCTGGTCAAAGCGGCCGCTGGGTTAGTGAGAACGCTTGTGAGAAGAAGGTTATACCAAACATATGTCCCTGATGTGACAATATCCGATTCCACTTGAAGTTTGTTGTTGTTTACTCTCAGTACTCGGGTTGTTCCTACATTGGTATCCCATTCATACGAGGCCTTTGTGCCTGCATTGGTGCTGTCTACACTTCCTCTCAATTTAAGTCCGGGTCTTGTCGCTATGGTGCCTGAGATTTTTTTGTGGACATTTTTTGAACCTCGAATCATCGTCCCAGGCGGAAGCTTGGTCTTATCACCTGCGCTGTTGTATCCCGGGAACTGGTCTATGATTTGATAATCTTCTTTCATTATAATTTATAATAAGTACTGCGCACTTTCTTGGTTTGGCTTGGGTGTTCCTCCTGGTATTTCATATAGAGAGTCTGCAATTCGCCTCTGGCCCAGGTTATGTCTACAGCCGTGTCTGCCCCCTCTATTTGCTGAGAGGCGGCTATCAGGCACTCCAAGAGATAGAGTTGAATTTCGTCACTGTCTAACACTACGATATCGTTGTCGCTGGTTGATTTGGTGATCCATGTTCCCGAAGAGTTTTTGATGAGATATTTGGAGTAGTATTTGAGGTCGAAGTTTCTACCGATAGAGAAAATGATGTTATCCACTCTTATGTTTGATACCGCTCCGCTTGTCACGAGGGTGATTTTGAACGAATCAGTCGTCGCAGGAGCGACTGTACCCGATTCCGTTGCTGATCCCCACGAGAATTTTATAAGATTCCATCCCACTTTGAATGCTGCGCCATCTGCTTGGGTAGTTTGAGCGACTCCGGTCCAGTAATTGGTCGTCAGATCATTTCCCCAAACGGCCGAGATGCTGGTCGGAGCTGAGGGAAGATATACCCATACGAATATATCCGCCACTTCGTCGTAATCTGTGAGATCTACGGCGTCCATGGTGATGTTTTGGATACCGTCTCCAGAGGCCAGCATGTCAAACTTTATAGAACCGCTCCCAGAGACTTTGAAGATGGTATCTGCTTCTATGCCGGTAGCCGTTCCCACTCCGCTCCATGTGCCGTTATCCGTCACACTGTTCATGTTGTTGAGTACCTTACCTTGTCTTGATCGCCAGTTTATTCTTATAAACTTGGTGCCTTCACTTGATTCTGTCGATGCCGTTCTTTGTTCTAAAGCTTTGTTTAAGTCGAAGTCTTCTCCAAATTTCCTGCCTGCTTTATCCGAAGAGACTCTGTTGTCCTGCGGATACAGATCTATAGGCTTTTTGAAGTCTGAAGGCAGTGAGTAATTGAAGATGTCGTCGTGTACCGCGTTGGGAAGGGCATTTACTCTCATGGTGCTGAGGGGATCTATTTTGGTGAGCATAGTATTGGCCGCGCGTTCCATCAGTAATTCAATATCTCCAATAGACGATTCACTCGCCCCATGAAGCATTCTCTTAAGATGAAATTTGAAGTCTCCTACTGTCATATTATTGGTATAAGCATTGAGTTACGATCACAGTGGTGCTTCCTAAGGCTGTCAGTCCGTGTACGGCCCCGGTGTACGGGAAGTCTGTATTTAATCCGAAGTCTATGTAAGGAGTCGAGGTGGAAGCGCCACTGATTTCCGCTATAGGCAGTCCGCTGATGGCTGTTGCCGCGGCATCGTTTTTAAATCCTAAGTAGATAGTTGAGCTGGCATTATTTGGCATTTGGATTCTGGCCCAAGCTCTGGCTGAGGATGTGGCTAAAATTAAACTGTCCAATTGATTGCCGACTGTGACTATCGATGTCGAGCTGGCTACGCATGACTGATTGCTGAGATTGCCTGCCGCATCGGCTTTTTCGGTGGTTCTGGCGATTACAATTCCTACCATAATTGCTATGGCAAAGAGAGGAACGGTGATTGCTAATGTTATTAAGTGTTTTTTCATTTTATTAATTTATGCTTTTAATCTGTGCCCCTATTCTTGCCCCCGTTAAGGGGCAAAGTAGGGGCGCTAGTTTGTTGGGAACAGAGTCACATAGACATCGGTTGAAGTGGATGATCTCCAGAATTTGAAGTATCCTCCTTTACCTTTGCCGATGCTCGGATTTGTATCCGATGTACTCGAGGCGTGCTCTAGAATGGTTCCGACTCCTCCACCGAAGGTAATGTCTATGCCTGCGGTGGAAGTGGAATTTCTAAAGTAGATTTCAGCCTGATCTCCTGCATTCGGTATGAATGTCGTCAGGGTGGAAGAGGCCGGGAGAGTTAATGTCACATCCGATACATTCGGTGTATACACTATGGAGCCGTAGTAAAGCAATTGCGCCTCGGTTAATGTGCCTACTGCGGCGAGGGTCGAGGATGAGAACACCGTACCTCCAGTTATAACTCTTTCGGCCGTAGTGGTCCCAAAAGTGTTAGAACCGCTGGTGCTTGTGATGCTTCCACTTGTCATTACAATATTGCCGTTGGTAAGCGTTAGGTTCCCGTTGTCGAGAGTGAGTGCGTCGAGGTTTGTTGTGCCCCCGGCGTTGTCCGATTGATTACCACCAACCGAACCACCCACGAAACCGCCAATGAGGCTCGCTACGAGCACAATGACGATGGTTTTAACTGTGTTCATGTTGGTTGATGATTAGTGAATAATTAAACGGTTCCGCTTGATGCGGCTACTCCTTCGGCAGATACCCAAGACGTTACTTCTCTGTAGCGACCTTTGTATGTGTAACGATCCTTGTCATCGAACTTGTAATCGATGATGTTGGTATCCATGGCAATCCTCACCCACCTTCTCAGGGAGTGGTTGCGAGAGACTACATAGTAGCTGGTGTTAACGTTCGTGGCCGAGCTGTAATCAGAGTGCAAATAAGCGGAGGTGCCTACCATTTCCAATGAAGGATACGCGGCTGAGAGCATGAAGATGTTGACATCGTTATTTGCAGTGCCCGGTTTGAGTTCGGAACGGGTCACTTCGAGCATATCCTCGTAGAGGTTTAATGCTCCAAGCAGTCCGAACGCATCGTGGCCGCCGAGGTCGCCGTCCTGAGCTTTCTGGCGTCTCAAAGACCTCACAAGAGTCTCGAGGTTTGATGCATTGAATACGCCTGTTTCCTGGTTATCAATGGTGTCGCCAGAGAGAGTGGTGTGAGAGTTGCTGAATACCGCCACTCCATCAGAGGTAGTCTCGGTTGAGAAGCCGTCAGAGTATTTACCGATGGCGACTTTGTCCTTGGTCGTCCTGGCGCGTCGTGCCATTGAATTGACAGCGCTGTTGACCACATCGTGCATGTCGTCTTCGTAGTACTCTACCGGGATCTTGAGAGCTTTCTTGTAATTGAGGACGGTGTGAACTTTCTTGTTGTCAGTTCTGACCGTGGCCACGCGGATTTCCTCTTCTTCAGCGTGCTCTTCCCATTCACCTACTGGCAGAAATTCCTCGGTTTGCACCGCACCTTTATCGGTCGTTTTCTGCTTGAAGAAGGTTGTATTTTCAGCGGTTATCATGCCGCGGCCTTCTTTGTAGTCGTATTCCGGGTAGAATACTTCGTCAAGAGATTCCTTGACTGTTTCGGGGGATAAACCTGTGTTTGGTCCCATGTTGGTAAGTTAATAAATTAATAAATTGACTGACCAGACTATAAGTACGGTCCGGCCTGAGAAACCATCGAGTGCGCACCCAGGCAATCAAGAGTTCCTTTCGTGGTGTTGCCACGAATAATCTTGAATCCATGAACATTCGGGTCGGTGCCTTCGACACCATCGAATGTAAACACATTGCCACTTCCGTTTGTGCCGCTTCCTGTTAAATCTATCGTTATCCAGTCACCAAGAATAGCGAGCAATTTGGCCGCTGTGTTTATGTCCGTGGCGGTTGTCGTCTTGCCTCTTATAATCGTCAGTCCTGGAATGGTACAAAGAACCTCCACTTCGCCGTCGGCGGTTGAAGTCTCTGTTGATTTCCTGCGAACTATGCCGACAAATTCGTCAGTGCCAAGTTCTGGGTCGCCGGTTGCGAGAGCAATAACAAAGTTACTGCCGTTTACCGCCTTCACTGGTTCGCCCGGTTCGAGAGCCACAGTCTGCGAAGATGTGGTCCTGTCATCGGTCTTGTAAGTGATAGTTGGGCCGTGGCCGCTGATCACTTTTAAATCTCCTCTAGCCATTTTAATTAGGGCGCCCGGGCATATGATCCCTCTAAGTCGGGGATGATGCTCGGGAACGCCGGGTTAGGGGAGAACTTGATTATTTTTTAGCTTTCTCTAAATGTTTTTGTCGAGCCGGGGAGACATATCTGCCATCCTCGTCGCTCCAGACAAGTCCTCTGGTCTTGGCAAAGGATTCCTCCTGAGCCGATACTTTCGGTCTTGTTGTTTCCTGCCTCTTTTGGCCGTCTCCGGTGCCGTCTGATTTGCCGTCTTCGGCGCCTTTCTTGCCTACCAGAGCCTCGAATATCTGCTTGGTGCGGTGTTTGTTGGCTATGATGTATGCGTTCTCGACATCTTCGTCCAAATCACCTGTTTGCACTATGGTGTGGTCGAAGTGATATTGCACGAGGCTTTTTTCCTCGGCAGATTTAGTGAGTTTGGTTATTCTCGTCTCGACTTCCGCCTTGGCGAAAGTGGATCTGACATTGCCTACTTCCTTATTCACAATTTTTGAGACAATTTCTGCGAGTTGTTCCGCGCTCTCTATCTTAAACTTGCCATCTTTGCCTTTGTCCTCTCCGTCCTCCTTTTTAGTGGAGAATATTTCGTGAGGATCGCCGCCCAGCTTAGCTATTTCTTCGGCTATTTTGCTTGCCGCATATTTGGCCTTTTCAAGAGGGGAATATTTAGAGCTGTTACGTTCTTGTATTCTGGAAAGCTCTTTTGAATAGTCAAAGTTCTCTTCTCCGTCTTTTCCGTCCTTATTTTCTTCGCCTTCTTTTCCTTTTTCGTCTTTGTTTTCTCCGGCCTTATCGGATCCGGCTCCGTTTTTTTTATCATCGTCCATATGAGATCCCTGTAAGCCAGGGTTGCTATATTAATCCCCTTAAGGGAGAGGTTCCCGCCCTTGCGGGCCCATCATCCGAGCCGGGTCGATCCTATAATTTCTCGTGGAAATAATAACCACTATAGGACAGCTCGGGTGAACGGCCAGCAAAGAGCTAACTTTTAATCTGCTTGATGACATTTTCCATCACTTTTACGAGATAGAGCAGGAGCTTGCCTCCTACGATGTCATCCTCGTTTTGACTTCTGTTTGCAATGGCGTCTGTGGCCTCCCATTTCATTCTTCTTGAGAGGATAGTCCACAGGTACGATCTGCTGAATCTCTCCGCATCCATTCGAAGGCGTTCGTAATCTTCCGGGGCCAAGGGCTTGCCGCCGAAATATGCTACTCCGCTTTCGACATAGAAGAGATCCCTCTCGTCGACCACTATAAACAAGTCTTTCACGAGCCAGTCAATGAACTTTTTTCTAAGCATTTGTCTGATTGCTTTCATATCCGTGCGGAATTATTTCTTTCCGCCTCTGCCTTTCGGCTTGACTTCTTCGACCTCCTTTCCGCTCGTCTCTTCCTTGATGGTGCCGACTTTGGTTTCTTTCTTAACAGGTTCCTCGGTCTTGGCGCCGCCTAGTTTGACGTATACGAAATCCACAAGAGCATCGCCTTTGAGACCCTCTTCTTTGCCGAGCGCAAGCGCTACGGATTCAGAAGACTCTGATGTGAACTTTCTCTTGCCGCTTACAGCATCCTTGGCTCTAAGCAACTTGTCCTGATTTAGGTACGACATTTGGGTTCATATTAGCTAATAAATTCTCACTTCCCTTTTGGGGATTTGATTCGTTGGGATTTTGTCCTGGCATAATGCCAAGTTCTTGAGCCTTCTTCATGTACTTGTCGCTTTGCCCGTCGGTCAGCGGATCGAACAGATAATCACGATCTACGGCTTCCATGTTGGCGTACGGACTCGATACCATGAGATTTCTTATTCTGATATTTCTTTCCTCTTTGAAAGTCTCGAGTTTGGGTACCATCTGATCTGGCTCTATGTTTATTTTAAACGATAACTTGGCAAATAGCACGGGATTAATCTCATAAAGGTAAGTGCCGGTCTCCTCGGCTTTGTCGAGTTTTTGGTAGCTGTCGGTCATCATCTCGTCTTTGGTCATCTGCATGCCCATCAGTTTATCGGTGAAGTTTATTTTTTTAGTCACCTTCTTTCCTTCCATGGTTTGGTTCGGCAGAGTATATGTTTTGTCTTTGATTCTGGGCATGGTCAGGATGCCGTCGGTTATCTCCTCGGCTTCGCCTACGGTCTGATATTTGAGTATGAGGTCTACCATCATTTCTCCGGTTTCCTCCACTGCTCTGCCGACCATGCGTCCGAATATTGCAAACTCTTTGATGATGGCGTTTTGCTCGAGTCTTGCTATCTCATAGGCTGTCTGCTGTCCCTGAGCTTTGACGCCTTGCCTGACGGAGTCCTGAGAACTCTCACTCATATTCTTTTCTGCGTCTGCGGCGCTGGTGTACAGAGCATTGAGGTCTCGGCCTGTATTTACTGGGGTTATGGTGGCATCCTTTGGAAATGCTGTAACGGCGGCCGGGAACATGATTGATGAATCAACTTTGGGAGCGCCGGTGGTGATAAGAGAAGGCAGGGCGGCCATGATGGTCGTGTCGACAGTCAGTCTCGACATCTTGTCGAGTTTCTTTTGGTCCGGCCAGAGCTTATCTACCAGTGATTTATAGTAATAGAATTTCTTTTCGTCTATGGGTTCATATCCCCATTTGACTTCGTTGTAGAGAGGCACTTCGATTCTATCGCCGAACTTGGCGGTCACAAATCTTCTGTTCCTCATGCGGTTGGCTTCCACGTTGTCTTTGCCGAAGTACACTCCGTTTACGTAGCAGAGTTCGAGGTCTTTCTTTCTGGTTTTAAATGTGAGCTCTTCAACCAATTGGTCTTTTTGAGTTTCGGTCACATCGTAGAATGTACTGTCCTCGGTGTTGAATACCACCTGCACCCCGGCTTTGACGAATCCGAAGTTTTTATGCCGGCTGTATTTGGCTTCAAAGTCCGCATATGATAAAAGCCGTCTACGCACAATAAACGGCTGTTTTTGGTGACTGTATTGATAGAAGTTTGAGATCATGACTTCTTCCATGGCTATCGGCTCGGCTTGAATGCCTGAGACTACTTGGTCGATGACTTCTTTGATGCTTATGTCGCCATTCTCCAGTTCTTCTCTGATGGTCTGCATTGATTCCACGTTCTCCAATTCCAGATAAGCACAAGGGTTGACACAGGATGCTATCACACCAAAGAGCATGCTCATCTCGTAGTCGCTGTTGTCTATGTTCCATAAAATCATATCCCTCATAGCCATCGAGGCCGCTTTGTCCTCTTCGTCTTTGTCGTTTTGAGCCAGGGCGTTAGGATACATCATCGAGGAGATGAGATGTGCCGCAATTGAGATGGTTTTGTTGCGAGAGGTTGGTTTTACTCCACGCCATTTCCAGCTTTCGTCCGGGTCGGTCGGGGCTGGTTCCTCGTATGTGTTGAATGTCCTTTGCAGAAGGTCTTGACGGGTCAATACGGACATATCATTAAACTCCCTCATTGATTTGTGCTGGAGGTCGTAGACATACTGGGCGTCTTTTTGATTTAGAACAGTCATCTCTTTGACTGCCTTGGGTGGCGTATATTTGCTTTTCTCTTTACTTGCGGCTTTATTGAGGTAATACGCCAGCATGTTTTTTATATTGAAATGCTTTTCTTTCGGTCGGCCACTGTTCTAGCGGCCGTCTTTCTGGGATTGGTAATGTCTCAATGTCTTTGTTATGAAAATCTAAATCGACTGGCGCCAGTCTCTCGGTTTCTTTCACTTCTTTTGAAACATAGGAGTTGTCCATTGACATTATTTTACCACTTTATTTAATAAAACTCCACAAGCCCTAGCCTGTGGATAACTTTGACTTTCGATACTTCGCCTTGGTTCTCTCGCTTTCCATTTTCTTTCTGCATTTTATACATCGACATCTTTTAGAGTAGTGACATCTAACTTTCTCTAACGGTCCTCCGCACATGTTGCAAATTTGTTCCATATGATTTAACTATAAACTTTTGGCCTATATTGCTTGACCCGTCCGCTCATCTCGGTGTCCTCTGCGGTGATCTGGTCTTGGTATGCCACGGCATCGAGTACGTCGTCATGCACGCCGAATGGAAACCTGATGGCTTCGTCCTCGAGGTCTTTGCACATACCGTCGATGTGGTATATCGAACCTGCTGAATATCTGGGTATAAGACTTCTGATTCTGATCTCCTTAGCTGTTTGGTGATGAATGAGTTCCACTATCGGCAGGAATGTCTGTCTTTTGATTTGCTCGGCATCCAGGAATGGCTTGAGTCCGTCTAGGTAGGCGGTTTTCTCTATGCCTATTTTCTCGTATCTTCTCTTCCTGTGGAGAGTAAAGAGAGTGTCTACCAGCTCTTCCGGTCCTATTTTCATCCTCCACGCTTTGAGGTGCCAGAACTTCTCGCTGTTTATGCTGTTGTCGCAGAAGCCTGTGAAGTCTGCTTGAGCTTTCTTGCTCATGGCCGTGTCTATGGTCAGGAACTTTCTGGTGCTCATTCTCTCCACTTCGTATTCCGATATTCCCTTGAACCATGCATTTTTAAATTCTTGATTTTCTGAAAGTATCGGGGTTTGTTGATAGAGAGCTGACCAGTCGTATGGTCCTATGGCCGCTTTGATTTCCATGAGAGCTTCTTTGGGATATCGTTTCGGCCAGAGTGGAAAGCCTATCACTCTGTTGGGTTCCTCTATCTCTGCTATGGCCGGGAACTTTATGATTTTTATTCTCTTTGAGAGTTCCGGGTGGGAGAGTATTCTTCCAGCAAGATCGTCATCGTGCCATCTGGTGAGGATAACAACCACAACACCTCCCGGTTCAAGCCTTGTGAATGCCGTTGATGTAAACCACGACCATATTTTTTCTCGATAGGTTTCAGATTCAGCTTCTTCCCTATTTTTAATTGGGTCATCAATAAGGAGGATATCTGCACCTCTACCTGTAATCGGTCCCCCGACTCCAACTGACGTATAACTGCCTCCATCTGCTGTCCTCCATTTGGCTTTTGATCTTTCATCTGCTTTTAATGCTAAGTCACTAAAGATTAATTTATATTGCTCGCTCTCCACTTTGTCCCTGGTCTTGGTGCCGAAGTCTTGAGCCAGTTCGGCCGAGTATGAAGCAGTGATGATTTCTTTGTCGGGATTTCTGCCTATGTACCATGCCGGGAAGTCTATGGAGCATTGCTGGCTCTTTCCATGCCTAGGGGGAACGAAGACCATAAGGATTTTATAGTCCCGGTCGCCGAAGGCCTCGACGTGCTCGAGTTCTCTGGCCACTATCTCATGATGCCAATTGGGTTCGTACTTGTCATTTGTCGCTATCTCGAAGTCAACCAGACTTTGTCTTGCCCTTCGGTTTATCAGCGCCAATAGCTCTTCTTGCGATGGCTGTGATTTGATCATTTGTAAATGGGTTGATATTTATATCGGCTGTTCCATCAAAGTGCATCTTGGGCATTCCGTCCATGTAGTTCCAGATAAGCTGGGACATCTTGTCGTTGCCGCTCATTGCTCGCTTATAGATACTTCTTGCCAATGCTTCGGCCGCTTGCATGCTCTTGCCGTCTTTGAGTTGGATTGCCTCGACTAATAGGTTTTTCATTATATGGGTCAATGACAAAGTGCCGGGCTTTTTACCTTTGGGATTTCCACTTTGTCCCTTTTTAAATCGATGTTCTTTTGGTGGTTGTTTATATGGCATATTCCCTACAAATTCCCTGTAAATAATTTTGAACTGCTATCCCTGCCTCTTCTTTGCTTTTAAAGTATCCGATATACTTCGGTTTTGTCCTTTCATTTCTTTTAGGGACAATTGCCTGCCAATAAGTGTTTTTTCCTCTAATCGCTTGGCGTGCTCCAAGAGTTATGCTTCCGTTTCTATGTTTGTATGTAAATGTAGTTCCGTTTATATGATCCACAATCATTCCATGCGGTGCATGAACAATTTGTCTGTGCATAAATATCATCTTAAGCTTTTTATTTTCTATCTGCCCTCGCTTTACATATAAACCACCAGATCCATCGTCTCCAGCATACCATTTCCATTCCATCAACCATCCATAATCTTCATCATCAACTAAGCATTTTTTTTCTTTTGCTAATATTATTGTTTTCATTGATTTTTCTCTAATGTTCAGGGTGATAGAGTCGAACTATCTATCTTCTCCTTATGAGGGAGACGGCTCTACCGTTTGCCTTACCCTGACTATTCCCTGGTGACCCCGTTCGAGTCTCATGTTCTCACTTAGGGCGAGAGGACTTGGTGCCCCTCTTATCCTACCTTGAACTGACGGGCTCATCAGAGAACTGTTGCTCTCTGAGTTTTATTCGTCTGATCTCTTTGGTCCAGTTTATTCTCTGTCCGGGTGATACCCATATTGTATACGGCTCTCCGAACTTGTCTACTATGCCCTTGGGACTTTTAACCGGGAACTTGTTTGTGCCTTCGTATTCTTTCATTTCTTTTTATTCGGGTTGCTTTTCCTCTTCGGGAGGTAGAGCTTGAGTTCCTTCTCCTTCTGTTGCTGGTTCGGTCGTCTCTTGTGGAGTATCGGTCACTTCTTCTTTCACTTCTTCGGCTGGTTTGTTTTCTTCTTCTGTCATGTTAATTTTGGGTTAATTCTTTTAATTGTTCGACCATACTTTCTCGCTTTTCAGCGATTATTGTATTTGTTGTGATGAGAATGCGCGCTACTGATATTGCGTTCTCGAAGGCCGCTCGGGTTACTTTGACGGGGTCTACTATGCCGTCCTCAATCTTGAAGTCTCCTCCGGCGTTCTTTTGGATCTGGTCATACGGGGCTCTTAGGGCGTTGGCTACCATGAAGTCTGGGTGCTTTTCGCCTATCTCTTTTAATGCCAGTCCTCCCCCTTTGACCACTCCCTCTTGGAGCGATGCTTTGGCGGAGTTTATAGCGTCTTCCACCTTAAGTCTTAGGTATGACCTCTCGGTATCGGTTTTTGCTCCAACTTTTATGATTGCTATGCCTCCGCTCAAGATCCCGATTCGCCTCTCCATTTTCTTTTTATAGACCTCGTCCACTTCCACTTTGAGGTGCTCTTTGATTACCGCCAGTCTGGCTTGAACTCGGTTTATGATTTCTACGTCCGGTTCGTTTGCCATCATGTTTTTATCCAGTCCTCTTCCTCCCATGAGGATAGTTTCATCATCACCGACTATGATTTTCTTGCAGAAGCCGAGGTCTTTGTATTTGGCGTCCTCGGTTTTCATGCCTATCTTGGTGTCTCCGTTTATGAATGTAGCATCCAGATATGCCGCCACATCCTCCAGCTCGTCATCGGTCAGTGACGGCGCTTTGACCAATAAAATACGGAATGGATTTTTCTCTTTGGTTTGATTGAATATGCCCCATGCTTGCTTTATTGCTTGAGCTTCGAACTTTGATCCGATGATTACTATGGCATTGTGTTTGTTTGGTACGACTTTGGCCATGTCGGCGAATAGGTTTTGCACCTGACCGAGAGTGTTGAAAGTTATATTCGATACGAGGATCGGGGCCTCGGTGTAGACGGATTGTCTTTTGTCGTTGGTGACCATAAATGGAGCGGCATACTTGGCATATATTTTCATGCCCTGCACGATCTCTTTTTCCATTATGCCGTTGTATCCGTCTTCCTGGGTGGTGTAGCCGTCTTTGCCCACTTCCCAGACCGCTTCGGCCACGATGTCTCCTATCTCTTTGCTTTCCATGGCTGAGAATGTCACCTCTTTGAGTTTCTCTAAGGTATCAACGGGGGTGGTCATTTCTTTGAGCTCTTTGACCACGATTTCGGCTTCTTTGCTTAATTTGTTTGATATCTCCATCGGGTTCTCGTTGCCTATATTCAAGTCTGATTCGCCTATCTTTTCGAAGCAATCGTCTACCAGTTGCTTTGCAATGGTGATCGATGTGGTTGTGCCGTCCCCGGCTTCGTCGTTGGTTCTTTTGGCGGTTTCAATGATAGTCTGCACCACTAAGTCCTCGCATTCGTTTTCCATGCGGATTTCGTCGGCTATGGATACGCCGTCGTTGGTGATAAGAGGCGCACGGTCCCTTCTTGCTCTATCTAGAATAACATTTTGTCCTGATGGCCCCAAGGTTGCAGAGACTATTTCCCCGACTTCTTTGATGGCGTTTTTAATAGCTTGACGCGCCTCATTGTTTTTGAGGATTACTCGTTTATTTTCGTCTGAGTTCATTTTATTGTTTGCTGGTGTCCGGGATCTTGACCGACGGTCGTATCCCATGGCTCAGGCCGACTACCCTGACCACCGTTCTTATGGCATTAATTGTATCGCCTTGCTTGCCTATCACTCTACCCAAATCAGCTTTGTCTATCGAGAGGGTATAGAGAATGCCCAACTCGTCTGAGAGCACATCGATTGAGAGTGCGCTCGGGACTGATAATATTGGTCTGACCATGTTTTCTATGTAGACCCTGATGTCTTCTTTATTCATTGTCTTTCGTGTTACTTAATAATTAAATTTTCAATCAATCCTCGGACTACTTCGGATTCGTGTATCTTTTTTTTCTTGGCGTATGCTTTAACGATTTTGTCGTGAGTCTTGGTCATTCTATATGTTCTTTTAATATTTTTGAGTTGTATCATGTTTTTATTATCTCGTCTTTTGCATTACACCGCCAGTCATCACTGTGGATAACTCTATTGCTTTTTCTCCGGTCAGTTTTTCCCATCTCCTGATGATGGTCTCTACATGCTTTGGTTCGATTTCGACTCCTATACATCTCCTTTGGGTGTGCTCACATGCCATCAGGGTGCTTCCCGACCCTAGAAATGGGTCATACACCCAATCTCCCCGTTTGGTGCTGTTTAAAATAAGCTTACGCAACATTCCGACAGGTTTCATCGTCGGGTGAAGACGTGAGACGTGCGGCTTTGGATAGAATATGACGCTCTTTGCTTTGCTTCGTTCCATTTTATGCCTCCCATACCAGCCGTATAAAATTAGCTCGTGCTGTGGCAGATAGTCTTTTCTGCCGACCACTACGCTGTTTTTGACCCATATGATTGTTTGGCTGTAGTAAAATCCGGCGGCTTTGAACCCCCCCCCTCAGAGCGCACATCATAAGGTCGGAGTTGAATATGTACGCAGAATTGTACGAATCTAACCATTTTTTAACCGAATCTAACCATTTTTGAGTAAAACTCCCATATTCCTCTTCGGTTTGGAGCTGATCGTTTTGTATGACAGTTTGGTTGGAGGTGGTGTGCATTTTGTTTTCCACGTATGCTACTCCGTAGGGTGGGTCGGTTAATATCATGCGAATTTTGTTCTCTCCCAATCCCTGTGTCAGGTCTATGTTCATACAGTCGCCTTGGATGAGTATGTGATTTCCTAGTTGGTATATCATCTCTTATTGTTTAATCTGAATAATTCTCATAATCTTTCGCAAACCACCGCAAAAAACCGTAAACAATAATGATTAAACCCACCACTCCGCCCAATATCTCTAAAATTAATTTTGTATTCATTTTATTTCTTTAATAATGATTGAATGTCGGAGAGAGCTTGATTATGGACATCAATTAAAGTGTCATCTATCTCTGTTCTTAAAGTTATTCCTTGTGTTGCTTGTTTTTCTTTCTTCATCTCCTCGCACTTATCCCACAACTCCTGCTCACGGAGGGAGAGCTTTGAGAGCCACCAATCTGCAATTCTTTCAGCATCTTCTTCACTTGTAGAACTTATTGCTAATCGTGATTTTATCCATTCTTCTTTCATCTGTTCTTTAGATTTCATATTTTATTTGTTAAGTTCTTTTATAATATCTCTGACGGTGTTTCTAAATCCTTTGAAAGCCCGCCATTCATTAAATTCTGTGTGTTCGTGCTCACTTTCAATTTTATCCGATAGTTCCACCACACTTCGCAGGAGGTCTTTGGTGTAGGTAGAAAAGATAAATCGTTTAATATCAGCCGTGCTACCTCTTATTTCATACGGCATTAACAGTGTTCCTCCACTCTCGTGCGGTTCTGGTGGCGGAATAAATATAAACTTGTCCGAAAACTCTTTCTCCGCTTGTGCTATAACATCTTTGGGTGTCATATTATTTGGTTAAAACTTCTCTTACTAAACTTCCTTGTTTTGGTGGAGAGACCATACCTCTTTCTTCAAGTAAATCTAAAATATGAGCCGCTCGCATATATCCAATTCTCAATTTACGCTGGAGAAAAGACACATTTATGTTTTTTGGTTGTGTAATAATCTCAACGGCTTCTTTATACATTTCTTCAATATCTAATCCATAGATATCTTTTTCATTTTCTATTTGCTCTTCTTTCATCATATAGAGGTTAAAATAATAAATTACTGTAATTCTTCGCTTAGTGGAATTTTTTGTAAGTCCTGAATAAATTTACGGCACAATCGGTGCATTTCAATACTTATTAAACCAGCTGTAGTCATCTCTAAAATCCAATTTTGTAAAATTACAGTCATACCACTTTCTTTGATACTTTTTAGTTTTATGTATTTTGTCTTCTTCATTTCATAGAGGTTAAACTTTTTCATACTTCAAATGAAATATGTCTGGCTTGCAAGGATAAAATTCACCCTTCAAACCTTTAATAATAAAGTCGCCTTCTGTTACTGTCATAATTCCTTCAAGGGTGTGTATATGCGGATTTGAGTAAATATCTGAATGTTGCATATAACAAACACCTTCAAGCGGATGTTTTCCTTCTTTTGAATATTGCTCTGCTTCTATTTCTACTGGCTTTGTTTTGTATTTCATTTCATAGAGGTTAAAATAATAAACTAGGATTTTCGTAAATATTGCCTATAATTTTATGCCTTGAAGCATCTCCCATCGTTTGTCTAACACCATCTTGCGGACATTTATTTCCTATTCTCTTTAGCCAAAAACACGCACTTTCTTCTGAATATTCAACTACATACCGATGTCCTCTATGACCATCGTAATAATAAATACATTCAAAAATATCTCCTTCGTATATTTCAGTTCCCTCTTTGTCTGTTAAACCTGTAAATTGCATAACAACAAAATCATCCGAGTCTCTTTCAAAGAGTTTCCCCACCTCACCATTTTCTTCTTCAACATCAAACTTCCCCGAAAGAAACATCACAAAAGTGTAGTCATTATCAACAAACCTTTTTTTAATTTTGTCCCACACTCTTAATTTTATTTTTCTGTTCATTTCATAGAGGTTAAAGGGGTTGATAAATTACCGCATACACTACACGACCATTCAGTATGCATATAAGTCCAGTCAAGAGGGTCAGCGGGGCTAATCTTCACGCGGCTTACCATTCTGTGTCCTTCAAACATTCTCCATAAACAGTGCCACCAAGTTTTTATAAATCCTTTCATTTCATAGAGGTTAAAATAATAAATTCTTTTCTCAATTTATTATTTTGTGTGGTCATGATATTTTCTTAGCTTTTTCATTTGTAAACTCTTCAAATCTCTTCACAATCACATCGCAGAATATCGGGTCCTGTTCCATGAGATATGCTTTTCTACCTGCCTGTTCACATGCGATGAGAGTCGACCCTGATCCACCGAAGAGGTCTAAAATGATGTGTCCGGGAGCTGAGCACCTCTTAATCGGCTTTTCGTTTAGTGTGATTGGTTTTTGAGTAGGATGTTCATAGTCCTGCGCGTTGTCCCTTTTTACGAGCCAGACTGTGAGCATATCTAGGATTTCGTCGTGTACTTGGTTGCCGCTTTCGACTTCCTTATTCATGATTTCGTTTAGATTTTTGTGGGCTTTGTTTAAATAAGGCTTGCCTCTGATACCATAAACACACGGCTCGTACACTTTGTTGAATGCGATTTGAGGAGTCATGTTGAAGTTATTTTTGACCCACATACAGACCCGTTTGTTGTCTACTTTATTGTCTTGGAATAAGGATTGGAGAAGCCAGATGTATTTTTCGTCGCACCAGTAGAACATGTGAAAATTCGGTCTAGCGTGGCTGATTGCATTTTTCATGGTGGCATCCAGAAATCCGGCATAATCGGCATCCTTTTTGGAGTCCTTTTTGCCTGTGTAAGCGCCGTCATATTTCCCGGTTGTGCTTACTCCTTTGCTATAATCCAGTCCGATGTTGTATGGAGGGTCGGTATATATCATGTCTGCCAATTCTTCTCCCATGAGCTTTTTGACGTCCTCTTCCTTTGTGGAATCTCCGCAGAGCAGTTTGTGCTTTCCGAGTTGATAGAGGTCGCCTTTCTTGGTTTTGGGCACTTTGATTTCTTTGATGGCTTTCTCGACGTTGAACTCGTCGTCTATGATTTCTACATCGTCCCAGAATGCCGAGAGGTCGTCGTCATCGAATCCCACGTCTAGCAAGGTTGTCAGATCCATCTCCATCAATTTCTCTGGGTCCCATTCACCGACATTTTTGTTTAGACGCAGATTCAATCTTTTTTCCTCGGTTAAGGTGAGCTCACGACTTGGTACTCTGACATCTATTTCTTCGATGCCTATGTCGGCATACAGAGTCGTTCTTTGGTGTCCCCCTATGAGGGTGTTGTTGCGTTTGCCTATGTTTATTATAATCGGCTCGACCGTGTCGAACTCTTGGATTGATTCTTTGAGTTCCTGTCTTTGTTTGTCGGTCATGCGACGAGGATTATAGTCGGCCGGGAGCAGGTCTTTGACTTTTCGCCTTTCATTTGTCCATTTTAGTGTTTTCATATTGTCTTTGCTACATTTTCATAATGTTCAATCTCTTTTTTATCTACATATTCATTTTTGCTACACCATTTCGACCATTGTTCCATGATGTTTTGAAATTCAGTGTATCTTTTGGTGTCATCGACCGGGTCCACTAACACCGAATATGTTTTTACTCCGAGATATGTATCTTCCACCATGGCCCCGAATGCTACGGCCAGTTTTTGTCTATTTAATACCATTATTTTTTCTCCACTGATAAGAGTATGCTCTTCTTTGAATTTCTGAATTTTGTCATTAAATCGTTTGAGTTCGTCATTGGTATAAATTCTCATTTCGACCGCCGGTTTGATATATTCCTTTTTTGTTATTTTTGACATGTTATTTTGTTAGCATTTTTACTACTGTCCCAAGCACCCACTCAGGAGTCTGTCTTTTGGCTTTCTCGACTCCCTTAAGAATTTGGTCGTTTGTGAAGCATCTCAATGAACCAGCTGATCGCAGGTGTTGCTTGAGAGCTATCTGAAATTGGTCTTTGTTTTGTAGATCCGGTCTTCTTTCCTCAAAGTACAGCGCAATGATGTTTAAATCTCTTCTGTCGCTTTCCTCAAGTTTTTTGATTTCCCTTTCTAAAGAGAACCCGTCGGCGCCTTGCGCCGTATTTCTATATTCTTTATTACTATTATTATTCTGGTCACCACGGTTGCTATCTAGAGTGACCTGGGCTTCACTCTGTTTGTCTGGTGTCACCGCCGTTTCACTCTGGCTTTTGAAGGTTACAGTCGGTATTATCTCTTTTCTATGCCTCCTAGAAGAGTCTTTGTATATCCTTTTTATGTACCCTCTCTTTTCCAGTGAATCGAGAGAGTTTTGTATTGTTCTGGGGCTTGTTTTAAGGAGTTTTGCCAGCTGAGCGTTTGAGGCATAACATTTCCTCATTGACATACTGGAGTACCAATAAACTATCCCATACAATTTTTCAGCGATCGGTTCAATATATTCATCGTTGATGATTTGAAACGGGAGAAGTAAATAATCTGGGTAAATTTCCATATGCCTAATTATATCGGTATGCTTCATTTTTTGCTATCTATAAGATTGTTGATAAGTTGTTGATAACTCAATAATTGCTGTAATCTACCTCGTTAGGGTCTGGCACATAAAGTTGCAAACCGCTTTCCGGTCCAAGACCCCCTGGTCCTGTCGGGAGCGCCGCCCACTTCTGGCACTTCTTCCAATAGTCCCGATAAGCCTTATCCGAGAGTTCGGTGGTGCTAAGGGTTCTCTCAAATCTTCGACCTTTGCTATCAACTTCCTCTTCCCGAAGAAACCAGTCAGCGAGCATTCTATGCACCACCCCGGGTTCCGTATCCATTTCCCGGGCTATCATTTGCACCACTACCCCTCGGTAGAATTTCTCTTCTTGTCTTGAACGGTCTTTGACTCTCGGTTTTACGATCATATGCAGTTTTTTGCCGTCCAGTCGTACCAGAGACTCCTCGAACTCCTTTTTTTGTTCGAATAGGATTTTGCCGTTGTGTACCTCGATGTTCCAAATCTTGTAAAATTCACGTTCTTTCATGTTATTGCGAATAATTCTTTTAATCCCCTTACTTTTTCTAGTTTGTTAAACGCTCCACTTCTCATTTTTCCAGAATGCATATTGTTGTGGCATTGAATACAAAGGAGTACCATATTTTTATGGTTATGAAGTTCCTTGTGTTTTGGGTATAGACTTGCGTAATAGATATGGTGAACTTCGAATCTTGGGGTCCCGTTTTGATTAACTCTGCATAACTCACAGAATAGGTATCCATTTTTATCTAGAAATTCTTTTCTATATTTAGAACACATTCTTAAGTGCAAACCATCAATTTTCTTTCCTTTTATTCTTGATCCGTTTCTATAAGCTGGATTTCCTGTTCCCTTCCTCTTTTCCGACATCTCCTTCCACAAACATGCTCCGCATTTCCCTAAACCAGTATATCTATATAAACCCTCAAACTCTTTGCCGCATTTCTGACATTTTTTAATTACTTTTTTTCTATTTCTTTCTTTTGTAATACTGTCGGCATTTTTTCTATTACATGCAAAAGAGCATGTTTTTTTGTTCCAAGGATTTCTAAATATAAAGTATTTACCACATATCTTACAAATACCTCTTTTTGTTTTTGATTGAATTATCATAACTCATTCTCACACATCTCCCCGATCTCTTTCCAAGCTTTTCGCATACGCACCATCATCGACAAGATGTGGCTCATTCTGCGAACAGTTTTGAAGCTTTGGAATTTGCCCGTAAATGTCGGCCGACCCGCTTCATCGAACTCGGTTTCTGCCCAGTCTAAGTGCAGTTCCGGGATCTGTTTAGTCAGGATATACGCCCCGGTGGCGTAGAATGTGAGTTGATCGCATTTATCGACTTTGACCTGGGTCCACGGCTCTCTGCCCGTCTTGTATTCCCGAATAGCCGAGTAGTCCAGTTTTATGGTATCTGGTTTGATAAGAATCGGCACGACCTCTTTTCCTACAATCAGTTTAGCTTCAATTTTCTGGTCCCTAATTTCGTAGTTGGGATACATGCCCATGATGATGTCTTTTTCAATATCTCCGGTGTCCTCGTCGTTTTCGAGAGCGTCGGCGATCTCTTTTCCTAGGGCGATGGCCCGGCTTATCGGCATCTGTTTGCCTTCCAGATACTGTTCTCGATAAGCCTTGGGGCTTTTTTCCCAGAGTATCATTTGGCTATAACTAAGATATGGTCTTGGATGCATGGCATTATTGTATCGCTTCGCTTTCCTCGCCGTCGACCTCTACTGTTGGCAATTCCTCTTTCTTTTTCTTTGGAGTAAGGATGGCGATACGGTCTTTGATAAGTTTACCGAGTTCGTTCTTTTGGGTTTCGTCATATTTTTCGCTGGTCTCGATTTTCTTGAGAGCTTTCTCGAGTTCCTTTGGATCAGCTATTTTCTCGAGCATTCTCTTGGCTTTGCTGTAGTCATCTTCGACTTTGACTTCCACCACTTGAGCTTGGTGCATTTCTTCTGCCACGTACAGTCCCGACATAACCTGTGGAAATGCTTTTCTTAAGGCCAGCGCTTCGGCACATTTACCGAGCATTAGGTGTGGCATTTTCTCCCAGAGAGGCGATGCTATGGTCTTGTCTTTTTTAAGCGGTACGTACTGACTCCATCTGGCCGTTGCCGTGAACTCTACTCGAGTTCCTTGCACCATTTTGAATACCGAAACTGTCGCCTTGGTTGGCTTTTCTTCGTCATCGAACTTGGGATCATCGTTGCCTGCGTAGTCCCCGGTCCTCTCGGCCACACTACGCAGTCCATCGATACCGACTATCGGCACTCTTATTTCCTTTCCCATTCTAGAGTCCCACCTTGGCACCAGGTGGATCTGCTTGGTGAATGGGTCGAGTTTTGTTCTCTCACAGACGTATAGGAACATTTTAAGTTCGTCATCCGACGCTCCCTTGGCTATTGTCGTCTTGAGTATTTCCACCTGGGCCCGGGTCAGTTTCGATTTGTATTCCATCGGCACCGGGGGTTGAATCACTTCCGGCATTATCACTATTTCCTTGACTTCCTCCGGTTCCTTTTTGATCTCCTCCTTCTTGAGAGTTTCTTTCTTGGCTTTTTTCATTTTCTTTGAGTTTAATTTCTTTTAAATATTGTGGATAGTTCTCGTACTTTAATGTTATGAGTCTGATGTTGTCTTTTTCAATTTTGAGACGGTTTTTCTCCGCTTGTGAATTTGCTAATTCAATTTCCCATAATTTCCGTCTTTCTATCCTTTTTTCAACTTCTTCTTCCCGTTGTTTGGATAAAGTCAGTTTTGGTTCATGGAATTTCATAACTACCCGAGATTTAAATCTGTCTCTTCATAAATTTCGACTCCGACCGTGACCAATCCATCCAGTGCCGCCTTGCGAGCTACTGATTCGTTCCACACTACACATCCGACTGATATGAGGTGGTATAAGTTTTCAGCTTTCAGTGATCCGAGGTCGGCAAATCTTACTTTCCTGCGGACTACATTGGTCGCCTTTCCCTCGCCTGTCCTCACCGTCTTTTCGGGCTCTTTTATGTCGTCCATTTTTTTGACAGCCGTCTCGACTTTCATCGTTCCCTTTTCTACTCTGGCGGCTAATCTTTCTTTCTCTTTTTCTGCCGCTTTTCTTTGCGCCTCCGAGAATGAGATCATTTTGTCTTTAATCGTTCTCAGCGCCACTTCACCTGCCGTTTCGATTGGTTTAAATAAGTCCCTGACGCTTTTGAGAGCGGCGTTCATTGGCTTGGTTATTTCTTCTTTTCTTCCTGTGATTTCCGTCAGTTTGTCTTTTATTGCTTTGCCCTCGGCCAGGGCTGACTTATAGTCCTCGTCTGATTTGACCTCAAGAGAGGAGCTGTATTTGCCTATTTTTTCTACATAATTCTGGTACTTTTGGATTTCTTTTGTATCTACATTGCTCATTTGATTTTTTGTTTTTTGGATAGCATAATGCCATGTCCATATTTTTTTAAATACTTTATAATATTCGACCCTTTAATCTCATACTTGGTGTCTCGATCTTCACCACTAATAATTACTTTTAATATATTGTCTCCAAAGAAGTCTCTGACAATATATTTTTTGAGTGTGGTCATTGTTCTGAATTGTGGTATTTTTGTTCTTAGTATATTGGTTAAATTATATATAAGATCTGGGACTATTTCTCCCTCTTTTATAAATATATAATTTGTATCGTACTTCTTGTGACATGAATGGCATAGTTGTATAAAATTATTTCTTTTTTTCTCGTATTTTTTACCGCGTTTCAGTGCCCAGCTGAACCTTTTGGATTTTTCATCACAACTTTCCATCTCACATTTGTTGGCTTTTCCGTATTCTTTTCTTAACCATAAGTGAATATTTACATATTCTTTCCTTTTTATAGATCTCATTTCTTCTCTTTTTTTTGTATAACTTATGCTCATAGATTTATTATCTCACCCTTTAATAACTTTTGCTACAGTGAAACTGTTGGTAACTCATATAGTCGGTTTTCCGGCCAAATTCTCTATCTGTCCCAACAGTTCTACTACACCTTTCAATTTCTCATGAAATGCCTTATGCGCATTTCCCATCTCTATTAAATGAGTCATTGCCTCCTTATACTCGTCTCTTGATATTTGCTCTTTTGCTTTGAGTTCATCGTAGAGTAGATTGGCCTTGTCTTTCAATTCTCTAAGTTCCTTGGAGTGAGGATGTCGTTCTGGGTATTCAATCATGTTTTTATTTTATCCAATAATTCCTCGATCTTTTCATACCTTCCCCACTTGCCTCCATACCTGTTGAGAACACAGTATTTCTTGTTTGTGGGGTATATATCTACTTTTTCGTTAAGACGGATCTGGTATCCTGTGATCTCTCGTCTTTCAATACCGTGGTCATGGCAGAAGTCGTCTATCACGCACTTTTCTGTTTCTCTTTGGTTTCTAATCCGCTCTCTCTTGCTCTTCGTCATAGTCTTTGATTTGGCATTCACATTTCTGCGTGCCGACTCCACGCTCCCAATTGCCGTCGCTATTAATTTCATCGCACGACACTTCTCCGGTGCCTCCGCAGATGTCACAGACCTCTTCTTCGTTTTCCATGTTAGAACGGAATTGAATCCGCACTTATTTCCTCCTCTTTTTCGTCATATTTGTCGTATTCCTTGTCTGATTCACTCTTTGCCGGGGCGGCCGTTCCTTGCGCTTTCGGTCCGAATTGGAAGTTTTCTACTAATATCTCAGTCTTGTAGTTTTTCTTGCCGTCTTTTCCCTCCCAAGACCTCGTCTGTATTCGACCCTGGACATAGAGCAGTTGCCCTTTTGTCACATATTGCTTGATTAAATCGGCCGACTTGCCGAATGTAATGAGGTTGTGAAATTCCACCTCCTCTTTTTTTGTACCTTCTTTGTCCTTCCAGATTCTGTTGGTAGCCAGTCCGAATGAGGCCACCGAACTTCCTGACGGTAGAGTTTTAATTTCCGGGTCTTTCGTCACTCTTCCTATCAGCTGACATTGATTTAGATTCATTGTACTTTTCGATTATTGATAACAAACGACTTATCGCCTCATATGCGGAGTATCCCAGACACTCCAATAGTCCTTGCTTTGCTTTGTAGTACTGAGTACCTTCTATTTTTTGTATTCTCATTTTAGATGAAGACCACCGACACCATTCCTATATAATATGCGATCCCTCCGAAAATGATTGACCACAATGTGATAAACCCGACTATCGAGTAGGTTCGCTTTATTAATTGTATTTGCTTTTGTGTCATGATTGCTTTAGTTATTTTTTTAATGTGTTTTATCGACCCATCTTTATTATCTCGCCCTTGCTATTAAATTGCAAGGGTGAAAACCAGAAAACTGTTGATAACTCAAATATTCCAAAATACCCTTATTGTGCTTAACGAAAACCACCCCGTTTTGCGAGGTGGTTTTTTATACTCTTCGAGTCTCGGTTTTAATCTCATCCGAGAAGATGTCTACCCGCATTAAGCGAGATTACCTATAAGACTACCATATTCTGTCAAATATTGCAAGTTATTCCGGGGCATGAATGTATTTGGCGTTGTGTTCTTTGAGGTATGCCCATGTCAGAAGTCTTTCGCTGTATCCGCATTTGCCAAAATTGCTTTCTTTGATCCAGACGCCTTCCTTGACAACTTTGGTGTTTTCTACATAGTGTTTTTTTTCTCCATACTCAAGCATTGTGACACCACCCACTATCGGATAGTCAGAGTTTGGAATGATATTTTTTGTCTGGTCCGGCAACCACGGCATTCGTCTTTTGATGAATAACCAGCAGTTGCACTCTTCCGTATTTGTGTTCGGTTTTTTTTCCTCCACTATCGGAGCCTCTGGGATTACTTCTGTCTCAAAAGCATACACTGTTGGTGATATGCTCGTTCTGATATCTCCGATTCCACTACTTACCGAACCCGCAAACATTGACGATATAGTAAATAGCGTCGCTATTGTAGATTGTAATATAAGCCTTTGGTTTAATTGTAATTTTCTACGCAGGTTTGCGTAGTCCAGAGAATTTTATATCTCCTTTTCTCCAACGACCATACCAAGAAACGCAAACGCCGATAGCGGTTAATATTATGGCTAATTCATCTGGCAAAATTATAATGCCAAACTTTGATAAAATTAGCGAGATTGCTCCAGCCACGACCACTAAATTTCCTCCTTGTGTTGTGCTATACATACTTTTAAATTAATTTATAATCAAACATGATCAAAGAACGCTATTAAATATCCGTCTTTCTCCCATCGGTTCTTCCATGATTCTATCGTATAGTTTTTCTGGAATCTACCGCCCGGCACGAGGCTGGTGACGCTCATAATGCCTCCTTGGCCATCACATACGCCTATGTGTCCGTTTGCTATCTTGGAAGTGGTCTTTTTATAGCCTGTGGGCGATATTATAAGCGTTCCGGCCTTTGGTTGTGTCGTTGATCTGAAGTACGGACTATCTTTGAGGAGTTGGTATCCGCGGTATGTGGAGACTTCCACTCGGTTTGCGGTTCCATTGATATAGAGTCCTGTGGCTAGTTTAACAATCTCATCAACACTTTCAAAACAGGAGTACTCATCGGGAGCAATATCCCTGGGTGAGGCGTCTTTGCCAACCCATGCTAATGCTGTTTCGTATATGAGTTCGTTGTTGGTTTTCATTTTTATTTGTTGCTTTTCTAACAGCTTGGCATATGCGTTGTAGAGAGCCGTCAGATTTTTTAGCAGTTCTAATAGCAAATTTTGCATATTTTTCGTATGATTAAATTATAGCAAATTTAAGAGCCGCTAGGGGGGGTTGGTGGATAACTTTATCCACTGCCCCCACCCTAATAACGGCTCTTTTTTGCTTATGCTGTGGCCACTACTCTCAGTCGCCTTTCAAGTCTACCGTCTTGCACGATAGCAAGTCTGGCCTGCCGTTGGCGTTCAAGAAGGCAATGCTCGTGTATGGATTTGTCAGCCCATCTGACCTTTTTTTCCTGTTCTCCAAACCTTATGTTACATATGAAACAGAATACATCCATTTGACACCTCCTCGCTGGTTTATAATGAACTCAAAGAACTTCCTTGCAGGGTCGCGCTCCCGTCGATGGGTTACGAACGACCCGGCCCTGCAAGTAAGCTCTTTAATGCCTTCCACAATGCTACGATCCAATTATCGGTGATCTTTATACCATTGTCGAGATAGTATTTGGCGTCCTCTGGTTCCAAGTCCACGAACATATACGCTCCGTATTTTGCTACGTAATAATTCACCTCTTCTCTCGGCATATAATGACAACCCCCCTCTCCAGCTTTTAGTCCTGCCGAGTTTTGTATCTTTATTCCTCTTTCGTCCCATCCTATTTCGGCCACCAGATGTCCGAATCCAAACTCTGGTGTACCCGTTAGTACTACTTCTTTTGATGCCCAATGCCATTTTATACCCGTCACCACGGCTTGTTTTTTGTCTCTGAATTTCCATATACTGGCCCTGATATTGTCATAGTGATCATATGGTCCAGTCACCTTGAAAAATGACTTTTTTCGCTGTCTTATGGCCTTTTGAAACAGATCTGGCCAATTTTCTATATACCTGATCTTGTCTTTGTCTGCTGTTTCTAATATGAATGGGCTATCAACTGCTAGCAATGCCCCATATTTTACATGAGACTTAAGTGCATCTCTTATATTCTGTCCCCATTTGTCAGGATCTCCTGATATCTTCTTGGATACGGCAAACGTCCACATTGGTTCAAGGACTCTTCCCTCCTGTAATTCCGAAGCCGAATCGGTGGCAAATGCCGAACATAAATCAGTATCGAGTTGGTCTTTGATTACAAGAGGCGTGAATGAAAACTTCTTTGGCAATTCTTTCAAATCTGGCAGATCTATTATTGCCCCTAGTTCGAAGTCTCGGTGGTCGTCTGGGGTATCCTGTAATCCGAAACCTATGAATTGTTCTTCGTTCATCTTATTTTGTCTATTAAATAATTCCACACCGCCCACACTATCCCTGCAGGAGCCGCCACCCACAAAAGAAACTTCCTTAATCCAACCAAAGTATTTTTGCTTTCAATGATAGGTGCCGTTTCTACCATTAAAGCATCCAATTTCCCATCCTGTCTTTCAAGGTGTTCTTTTATATCTGCCTGCCATTTATGCTCTTCATCCTTGTGTATAACAAATTCCCGATGTAGAGCATCTATTTTTCCATTGACTGTCGTCTTTAACTCTGCATTTAGACTTTGTTTTAAAGTAACAGTATTCTCCGCAAACATTTTTTCTATTATTTTTAATATTTCTTTTTGCATGACTATTCAAACCAAATAATAAATGGTGCCGTGCCACCTGCGGCCGCTACCGCCACATCTCTTTGCACTGCTCCGATACTCAAATAGCCCGTGGTAAATCCCCCCTGAAAATCTCCCGGGAAGCCCAGCTCAGTCCCCGACTTGTCTTTCTGCACCGCACCTATATTCATAAATCCTGTGGTAAATCCACCTGGGAAAGCTCCAGGGAAGCCAGAAGAAGCCTCGGCTACTCCTGCTATAAAGAAAGATATTAGGATGAGTAGAATGATGTATCTCATATACCTCCAGTTGGCAAAAAGTTATGCCCCGTCGTTATTTGATAAACTTTATCGGCTGTGGTGTCCGTCCCGGGTCCCGCTGGAATGGTTATATTCAATGTATCGTTAGCGTTGGTAGTTGTGGTTATAGAGTCAATTAAGAAATAATAAAACGGGTTAGGCGCTACAGATCCAGCAGTA
>ERZ1292632.670-Hain-H43-01um-R2-670-length-38152-cov-7_pt1 | contig 38152 bp, 60 predicted proteins | sample MGYA00564407_ERZ1292632 | MGnify/ENA primary metagenome ERZ1292632 (study PRJEB36523, sample SAMEA6512637) | groundwater metagenome | collected 2019-01-08 | study: AquaDiva: Metagenomics assemblies of 32 groundwater samples | reverse complement strand
GGAGTAAAGTTTGAATGGGCAAACATAAGTGGCAAATACCTACGCAATGTTAAAGATTATCGTCGCTTATGTATCTTCTGTCATAGAAAATTCGACTCAAAAGGAAAATGCAAAAGAGGACACTTATTCACAGAGATAAACACTAGAATAACAAAAAGAGGTTCACGTAGCTGTCGAAAATGTGCAACTCTCCTTATGAGAATCCACAGAGCAAACTTAAAAGCTAAACAAAATCTATGAAAATGGATGAACGCATAGAAGAGGATATGAAGCTTAGATACTACAAAGAGGTGGATGGAGTGAGGTACTTTGGCACTCACCAGAAGAAAGACAGGACTACTGCAACAGTTGGATGGTTTGGGTTGGCACTATTTGCAGGACTTGTTATTTATGCAGCACTAACCGGACACACACTACAATGAAAGAATACACAATCAAATTCCTCATAGATGACAAGGAGGTAGGAAGCTCCACCTTGAGCATTGTAGGCAAGACTCTCTTGACCCATGCTGCTGAGGATGAGTTCTATGCAGTACTCCGCAAGAATGAGAAGTCTCTGCTAGAGCAGGCAGAGGATGAGGAGAAGGAGAAAATTCTCAACAACCTCTCTGCCTTTGATGAGGAGAAGCTAGCAGAGGCACACATGAGGCAGGCAGATGGGGTACTTGATGATGACCTCTCTGATGACTATGAGCATTGGATTACCAATGTGCTAGAGCTTGATGAGCTTAAGGACATACTCAAATGAACCTCTTTAATATCTCTAGGACACTAGCACTTATGGTCTCTGCCTCCTCTACTCAGGTGGTTAAGGTTAAGAATTTACAGGGAGACTATGTAAAGAAGCCTGTGGCTAGAGCAGCTACCCATGAAATCATTAGGCCTCCCTTCATCCTCTCTGCCCCTACTAAGAAAAGGGTGTGGTCTAAGGAAGAGATAGCAGAGTTTTACCAGCTTAATCCGGCCTTCTAATGAGAAAAGCCATGAAACAGAATGTAGGTATGATATTTGATGAGAACTCAAATCCCATAGCAATCTATTGGAAGAATGGAACTCTCAAGCACTATTCGGTCAAGGAGATGAATGAGACACAGTTGGATGAATTATGGGAGGTAGATAAGCAGGTAGAAAAACCCAAATGACTAGAGAAATCAAATTTAGGGCATGGTGTGAAGGAGAACACAAAATCCTTCCTAAGGGTGGCAAGACCATATGTGGGGGAGAGATGGAATATGAAGTACCTCTCTCAATAAATGGTCATTACTTATTGCTAGATGGATACAATGCAGATAGGGTTGTCGGATACATCCCAACAATTCCCCTCATGCAATTCACCGGCCTCAAGGACAAGAACGGCAAGGAGATATACGAGGGGGATATTGTTCAGGGTGTTGTCAAATTTCCGCAGTTGCTCATTTGGCAGACTAATGAAAATAGCAATGTACAAATGGCAGGAGAGGTCTTCTATGACCACCACTCATTCAATCTTAAATGTATCCAGTCTATGTGTGATGAGAAGCGCGAAGGAATGGTCAATTATTTTGACTTCATAGGAAGTGAGGGAGAGATATTTGATGAGATGGAAGTCATAGGAAACATCTACGAGAATAAAGAATTACTACAATGAAATATCAATTTGACGAAAAGAACCACCTCCACTCCCTTGGTGGGAAGCCTCTTATAGGCACCTCAACCCTCATCAAGGATGTTATGCCTCCCTTCCTAGCTAAGTGGGGTGCTCAGTGTGCAGTGGATTACACCAAGAAGGAGATAGAGGCTTGCATGACTGAGACTGGCACCCAGCCTGAACTTTCAGTCCTTACTGGCATCTTGGATAATGCAGTTAATGCATGGACTAAGGTTCGCAAAGAGGCTGCTGACAAAGGTACTGATATGCATGCAGAGCTGGAGAAGTATGTTAAGTCATGCATTGAAAAGAACAATGGCAACCCTGATTGGAGGGATAGGCCTGACATGGAGGAGGTACATGCAGTCAAGAAGTTTAGAGATTGGGCCTGTGACAATGTGGAAAGGTTTACTTTCTCCGAGGGCTACTGCTACTCGGATGAGTTGTGGGTGGGAGGCATATGTGACGCCGGGGCTGTAATGAAAGATGGGAAGTTTGCCCTCTTTGACTTCAAATCAAGCAAAGATGCCTACTTCAATCAGTATATCCAAGTAGCCGGATACTCCCTACAGATTGCAGAGCATGGAGTATTCGACAAAGATGGTAATGCAATACCAACTACCAATGTAAAAGCAGAGGTGCTGTACATTGTCCCGTTTGGTGCTAAAGATGTAACCCCAAGGCCTCAGTATGATGTCGAGGGTTTGCAGCAGGCCTTCAAGTCGTGTGTGGGCATTTACAAGAGTTTACAAGCCTTCTCTAACAAATAATTATGAGTCCTGAGACAATAAATGCCATAAAGGAGGCACTACAACCAGTGGCAGAGAAGATAGGCCAAGGTGCTGCTTATGGATGGGAGGTAGTAGTTAGGCAGCAGTACATTGAGGGACTTGCTGGAGTTGTATTCGGGGGTTTGGGAGTAATTATCACCTTAGTTGTCTTCCTAACCTTTTGGAAAATGGCTCATGGCTATGTTAAGAGAGGTGGTGATAGTGAAATGTACCTAGGGATTTTCTTTCTAGGTGGATTGTCTGTATTTGCCATAGTAAGCTTTGCCATTTGGATGTATGGAAGTACCCTACAACTACTCAATCCTGCCTACTATGCCCTTCAGTTCTTTATTAGCTTAGGTACAAAATAGTTATGGAGGACACTAAAGTAGAAGAGCACCTAACCTTAAAATGGGGAACTCTCAAATCTTGGAACTTTGGGGACTGGGCAACCCCTCTCTTTAAGGAGTACTCAGAGATTGGCTCCTCCATGAGCGCAATGATGCAGAAAGATACTCCCCGTCAAAAGGAAATACTCTGTGAGTTGATTGACAAGGGTAACTTCAAAAAGGTCTACCTAGATTGGGATGGCAAGTACATAAGCAAGAAAGAGGCAAAGAAGTATGTGATGGAGTATGGAAATGATTAGTAATTAAATTAACTATATGGCTGTATACAAGAAATCAAGCGGAGTCTCCGGTGCATGGGTCAAGGCAAAGGATATTGAGTCAGGTATCAAGTGCAAGCTGGTCTCTGAGACTGAGCCTTCTGAGAGTGTGTGGGAGGGCAAGACCATCAAGAATAATGTTGCCAAAGTCAGGTTTGCCGGTCAGGAGGGAGAGGCTATGAATGTCAATGTAAACAAGCCCTCCATCAATGGCCTCATAGATGCCTTTGGAGAGGATAGCAAGGCATGGATTGGCAAGCTCCTAACTGCCCACACTGAGAAGATGCTAGTGGGTGGCAAGAGGGTTACTGCTCTGTACCTCATACCGGAAGGCTACAAGATTGATGAGGATGAGGGTGGCTACTTGGTCATTATCAAGGATGAGAAGAAGGAGGCGCCTAAGCGTGAACGCTCCAAGGAGGAGGTAGCTGAGGGTATTGATATTGATGATACCTTCCCTACTGAGGATGATGGGTTTGGAGGAATGTAATATATGGAAAAAGAAGATGAGGTAGACCTATCAGTTCTGCACCAAAAGCTCATAGAAGAGGGTATTGAGCACTCCTATGAGCAACATCCGGCTGCTGTAAGAGAGCCTGATGCCGCGGCCATATTGGGTAGAAAATACCACCCAGTAGGGAGTCACCAAATAAGAATCAAAGAGGGAAACATCTCCATAATCCGCGGTATGGCATCCTTTGGACTATTTGAGTTGTATGGTGGCAGGTTTGATTGTGATAGGTTCGATATAGAAGAGGATGTGATTGAAGCCTTAAAAGGTAAGGAACTCTAATATGAACAATGATAGAGACTATTGGACAGTAGAGGCAATGAGGAAGTTTGGTGGGAGCTTTGTCCAAATTCTTGCAGAGCTAGCCTCCCATGCAGACCATGTAAATCTTTACAAGATAAAGGCTACCTGGCCGGAGTATTGGGAGGAGTATGAGCGCATGGGCATTACATTAGAAAAAACTATTGCAGAGAGCAAATAATATGACACCCCTATCTATCATTCTTATCCTATTGGCGGCAGCTATTGTTGTTGAAGTGATACACACTATAGTATTCGGCTGGCTCCTTAAAGAAAAGGAGTTAGATGCATACCTCTCAAAATACCTACCATTTGCCAAGCTCAATCCATTCAGTGAAAAAAGGACTTTGTTCTGTGACATGCCTAACTTTATTGCCCTTAATAACTCCTTTCTTTCACAGTGGTACATTCAGGATTATGGATGTGTCCCGCGCTGGTCTAAGTGGGATAAGCTAATTAGTGAAAAGCGGAGGGTACTCTTAGAGGAAAACCCAATCGTGCCAAAACCACCATTGTCTCTACTCTAACCATGGAACACTTCTGTCCCATCCCTGATTGTGGCTACTCTACCCACTTTGAGGACATGCTTGAGACCCACTTAGAGGTTATGCATGGAAAGCCTAGACAAAAGTAAGCACATCAAAAGCTAGGGCCAAGTGTACTTGAACATGGGTATCCTGGGTGGCCCTAGCACTTGGTGTACTTACCATCAACAAAATGCCAGACCTAATCTATAGCAACTACAAGCTACCTTTAGCTAGCATCCCCAAGACACAGGGGCATGGCTACTATGGCGCCATAGCCCAGACCAAGGATGGTACAAAGATTCAATGCCATGTATGTGGGGAGATGAAAGAGAGCCTAGCCCTCCACCTAAGGGAGCATGAGTTGACTGCCCTAGCCTATAAAGACAAGTTTAAGCTAGCTCACAAAACTGCTCTAGTGTCTGACAAGCTAAGAGTAAGGATGATAGCTCATGGCAAACAAGTATGGGCCAACAAGACTCAAGCCCAGAAAGAATTATTCACCACTTGGACTCACAAGCATGGCACCTATGTTCCACCTCCCGGCACCAAGATAAGCCTAGAGACTAGAAACAAGAGGGGTAATTGCCCACAACAACTTCTTAAAATTATAGAGGATTTTGCAAAGCCTTTAGGCCGGTCTCCTAAATTGGATGAGTTCCGCAAGTGGTCTATTAAGAACCGCCGCTCAGGATTGGTGGGGTCAATCTACAAAACCTTTGGTTCTTGGAATAAGGCAGTCTCAATGCTTGGCTACACACCAAGAAGGAATAAGTATGCCTACAGCAAGGAGTATCTCTTGGAGATGCTTAGGGTCTTCTATAAGACCAATAAGAGACTCCCCAGCAAATCAGACACCAAGAGAGGTCTCATACCTGACCGGAGTGTATATTGGAGGAACTTTGGCACTCTCAAGAAGGCCAGGAAGTTAGCTGGTATCATATAGCATATGCTTGAACACAATCCAAAACTCAAAGAACTATGGGAGGCAGCACCCAAAGAAAATGTTAGTGAACATGTAATTCGTTTAGTACCCTCAGGAGAGACTGATGACTTCATAAAAGAATTTGCCAGAGTATTAGAATGCCCACACTTCATTACCAAAGAGAGGCAGAAGAACTGCAAGATTTGTAAAACTCCATGAAAAAATGGATTTACTGGAAACTCACCCACTTGAGAGATAGGTTTGGTTTTCTTGCTACCCCTATTGATTACCTAAGATACGAATGGTTTTACCCAGATGATGACTATGACCTATGAAACTCTGGCTTGATGATATGAGAGATGCACCGGATGACTCCTGGACTGTTATTCGCAAGGTAGAGCCAGCCATCAAGTTCATCCGTCAATTTAGACCCAATACGATATCACTGGACCATGATATAGAGAATAGACCTGATGATGAGACCTTTAAGCCAGTGGCCTACTTCATTGGGGAAATGTACAACAATGATGTCTTTTGGGCAGATGATTTAGAGGTTAGGGTACACAGTGACAACCCAGTGGGTGCAAAAGAATTGCAAGCCATATTGAATGACTATGGGCTTATTGATGTGCCATGGAACCCCTATACTACTGACAAAGCTTTCAAGACCAAGTTTGGTTTGACCTAAAGATGACCCCCCGCCGAAGCGGAGGGCCAAGTACCCAAGGTCAGGGAGGAGAAGACCAAGGGGTAATTACGGAGGGTGGCGGAGGGGTAGCTCATGCTGGTCAGGAGGCTTTTCAGCCAACTCCTTGCATTTAGGGGAACAGTATGGAAAGTTTGGCCGTGCCATGCCCCAACGGGTAGTGCCACACTGTAGGCAATGCGGCTTAGAGCGAGGGTACTTCTTTTTCCTAAATCTCATGATGCCCTCTTTCTTTTCATTGATGCTGCTTCAAGCACATCTGCCTCACAAGTAAGGCCATAGCAGTAGAGTTTGGTGTCTTGGCCCACTTGGGCCTCAACTCTCTCATCCCGTATCGGGAAGGGTTGGCCGCATCCGGCACAAAGCTTAGGGCAACCATTCATGAGGTATGAAGTCATGCTATCTCCCCTGAAGAACGTGTGAACCTAAATAAATAATATCACCAAATTAAAGCAACCCCTTCATACAGAGAGTGCAAGGGGTTGCTAGTCGCTAATCCTGCCGAAGAATGGAGAGCGCCGGACTTAATAGTCGCATCGGCGAAGAAACCAATTAACTATGGATGACAGGTGGAGACGACCTTTCCAAGAATAACACAAGCCCCTCACCAAATTGGCAAGGGGCTGTGGATTAGTTGCAACTTTTCATAGCTTGAACCCCTGTAAAAGAAGTGCTATGTGTGTTGTACTTTAGCATAAATGTATGAATTGTCTATGTAGGATAACTCAAAACATACATAAAAAGGGTGCTAACATGTATATATGAATTGTAGTTGTGGTAGGAAAACCCTATCTCTCTATGCCTCAACAATCGGTTGGTCATGTTTTGAATGTAGTGTCAAATACCCCCTCTATAATGCCCCAAAAGAGGTTAAAAGTCCTATCAAGCCTAGGACTCATGTTTCATACAAAAATGCTCCTAGAGGTCTTGTGGGTGGCAAAAAGATATGACCCAAGTGTGTTATTGGTGCAGAAAATCAGGGAAAACAGAGCCTAAAGCCCATTTAGGGCAAGTGAGGGATTTCCACCCTAGATGCTGGTCACAAGTAGAGGGTTTGGACTATACCCCTACTGACCTTTCTGCTAAGGACTATAGGGTACACAAGGAGAAGCTCCCTGAGGATGAGTTTGAGCAATCTCTCTACCAGCTAGGAGGCCGGACTAGGGTAGATGTCCATAGGGATGACAAAGGCCAGTATGTCTTTATGGCCAACGGCAAGCATGGTCTCTACAAGCACCACCTATGAAAAAGACTATAGATGCCTGTGACTGGTGCTATGGTCATACTAACAAACTCCTCTCAATTGGAGAGGAGCTGTATCATCCTAAATGCTTGAAAGAATCTAGGCGGTTTTTATCAACTTGTAGTTCACGTGAGCTGCAAGAGACACGGCAATAAGCTCTGTAAGACCCTTAAACAGGTCAGACACCTGGTTGAAGTCAATCTCATTCCCTGTAAGCACTCCATGGGCTAGGATGCCCAAAGCTGAGACCACAATAAGTGCCCCGCGCAACCACCATTTGCTTTCTTTTACTACTGAGAGGTATTTAATGCCTGATAGCACCAAGTTTGATGCAAAGATGACAGGAATTAAGGATGTAATAAGTTCTAGCATAAGTCTAAGTTACTGATAATGCTTACGCCCTTTCCCTAAGGGGCACAAGCTTTCTTTAAGTGTGTGTTATTCGTGAAACTTTGCAACTAGGCTATGGGTATAACAAATGCAGCTTTGCCGTGGTCAATGGGCCAACATTGCCAAGAGGAGGGTTAAGGTTGTATTTCACCTGGAACTTTATGACTGAGGCTTTGGTTATAGGCCCAAATACTCCAGTGCTTTCCTGATTCTGGGGGAATAGACCTTCAAACTTTAGGCAGTCCTGGAGGCTCTTGGTGGTCTCATTGTAAGAGGGCTTGTTTGTTATATCAGGGTCAAAGGTAAATACATCCAAAGCATCGGCTAAGATACAGCGCTTCAATAGAAAGTCCTCAGTAAACTCCCGTACTGCCAACCCTCCAAAGTGGGCAGAATCATTTATGTATACCCTCTTTACCCCATTTGAGTTCAAGAAGTAGTCCACTCCCACTATTTCATGGCGTATAGGGGCTTGTGCATAGGTAAGATTGGGGTTTAGCACCACAGGAACCATGCGCGCATATTCATCATAAGTGGCATATATAAGCATGGAGACTCCTTTCTTGGCTTCAATAGCCTGAGCTATCCGGTCTATATCAACAGGGACATACAAGTACCTCACTACTGCTTCTGCAATAGCAGTAGCAAACAAACTTGCCACTTTTGAGCGCCTAACAATGTTAATCTCCTGCTCTGTGAGACCCTGAGACTTCATAAGGGCTTCTAGAGTAACTCCAGTCTTGTTTACAATGTCGTTGGCATCAGCAATCTGCATACCTCCAGCCGGTTTATTGACCCTCAACTGGTAAATAGAGGCAGGACTGAAATCAATCCACACTCCGGTCAAGTTGAATACCATGATGGAGATTTGTTTGGCTTTTGAAAATGCTACACAAGCTGAAGAGGTGTGCTGGTTCCATACTGGATAATTGACCAATTCAGCTATATTCTTTTTCTTCCACGTAAAAGGGGCAGACTCAGGCAATACCTCATCTATATTGAAGCCATCTATAACCCTAGGGTCTAGCCTTGGGTCTTCTACAACTCCGGTAAACAATTCATTGTTAGGCATATTATTTAGACTTAAGCTGATGTTGGCACAATAATAGGGCGTTTGTAGTACTTAGATATGTAAGGGAGCAGATGGAGTGGTCTTTAGGAGGAAGAAAGTATGCTGCTGAAGAAGCTCCGGCTCCTACAAAAAGTCCTACAGCAAACCCAATAAAGTACTTTCTCATATATCAATAATCACCCTCTTTTTGGTAATTGTCTAGGCATATTGTACTGCTTGACAGGGGATAGTGGAGGTGCTATAGTGTCCACATGAAGCTATATATAAAGAGGTTTTCACAGAACCAGAGGGTTAAAAACCTCTTATTGCTAGCCATATTGCTGGGAATGATACTGTTTACAGTATATTCGTTTGCAAGGGCAATGGCAGTAATTTAACTACTTCCCATAGGTATTGGAGCCAATACCATGGAGGTCTAGGAGCATAGCAGCAAGAATAGGGGCAGCCTTCGGGTTGTCCCTCAATTCTTCATAGTTTGAGAATGGAATGGGAAGCAATAGAAGCTTGCCAAAGTTTATCAACCCCTCTTGGGTATTGAGGTTTACAGGCTTGTCTGTAAATTTGTCCCTTCCAGCGGCAAGAGTAAGTGCAGTATTGAGCAATGGGGCAAACTTATTTGCAGTAAAATCTCCGGCAACTGAAAGCCTAGTCGGGCCTTTGTATGCTTTAGGGTCATCAAGCTGGGTAATCTTGCCTGTGGTGCTACTCTTACTGCTTCCTGAAATTTCACGTGCCAATACAGATATAAGGGAAGCCATGCCTCCTGATACATCAAAGCGGGTGTTGCCTATCCTTATCTTTCCAAAGTCTGAGCTTCTAGGGTCAAACTCCACACTTCCCGGAGCAACTGCATTGGCTATGGCTAGGATGGCGCCTGTGCCTGTAACCACCTTGGCTAGGTTCTTAGCCGCTTGCTGGCGCACAAAAGGAGTAACTCCCTTTTGCATCTGGTGAGCTGTTATGAAGTCTAGGCTGCTCTTTAGGAAACGGGGAGAGAAGAATATGTTGTTGAACCATTGAGCGCTTGGCTCAAGGCTTCCAAGATGGCCTCTACCTGTGAGTGAGTTCACTAGCTTGCCTATGGACTCTAGCTGTGCCTTCTCAGTAACATCAACACCTGATTTTGCTGCAATCTCTAGATACTTATCAAAGATGTCAGCACGTTGCCTATAGATAAACCCAGTGTAGGCAGACTGGCTTGCCTTGTAGAGTCTTCCAAGACCCGGCACCTTCTCAGGTAGAGATGAGGGAAAGGCCTCCTCTGCGGTGCCTGTATCTAGCTTTGCCTTGCGCATCTTGTCATAGGTAGGGCGTGACTGTATATCAGCCTGTATCTCATCCATGACATTCTTGCCTCCTAGCTCTTTTACAATATCAGAATAGGTTTTACGGGCATTACTCATCCATTGCTTTGGATTGGTAAACATAGTCTTCCACCCCTGCCTGAAGATAGCAGAGTTGTCCAAGGATGCTTTGAGAGACTTGGTGAGGCCTCCAAGGTCAGATATGTTCTTCCCTACATTGGCAGGATTAAGCCTCTCTTTGATTGTAAGGGTGTCAGCATTGTTTTTGAGGTCACTCACATAGTTGCCAAAAGCTACACGGGCTTTGCCATAGTCCATCCTGTCCCCTCCACTTTCCATGGCAGCTTTTGTCTTCTCAATGTCCTGGGCAAGGCGGGCAATCTCAGCAGCTTCTTTTGAGGTCACACCTACTCCTAGCCTCTGCTCCACAAGGTCTGCCAAGAAAGCCTGTTCACTCTCAGGCTGTAGCACCTCATCTAGGCGGTTTACCTTGGCTATCATGTCCCTCTGCACCTCAGGGGTAATGCCGGTGAGCTTCTTTATCCAGTTTATGAGGCCAGCTTGCTGGTTCTTGAGGAGGAGTTTGCTCTCAAAGAGGGCATTGGTGGCCTTCCCTGCCTCCGGCCCAAGGACTTTACTAAAAGCTGCACGGCGTTCAGGACTGCTCATGTCTGCCAGCTTCTCAACATCAAGCTCCCCACTTTTAAGGGCAGTGATGAATTTCTTGGTTAATACTTCAGGGAGACAGAAATTTGCCATAAATTAACAGGTGAGGCTCTCTATAAAGGAAGACACAGATTGTTTGGTGGGTTTGGTGCGCTTCAGTTCAGTCTTTGCTTGCTTGATTGTATCCTTTCTAAGCACATTTGTATCCTTGGAAGTGCGCGCAATTTTAGACTCCCTAGCTTTGTTTATCTGGGCAATGGCTTTGACTGCATCCATATCGCCATTATCAAATGCACTTGCACCCAAGGACTGTGCTGCAAGGCTTCTTTGCTTTGCTATTGGGGAAGAGGCTAGAGACCTCAGCACCTCTCCATTACCCTCCTGAATAGCTTTGTTTTTGACTGCATTGAATAGCACCTGAGGGTGGATGTCATTGGGCACCTTCTCCAATCCGGTCGCCATAGCCTGGGCCTTGGCAGGGTCTTTGCCTATAAGTTGTGAGACTCTCGTGGTCTGCTCCTCTTTGGTAATAGGAGTAAAGCTTGCAAGCTCCTCTTCAGGAAGCTCATCAAATCCTTGCTTAACTAGCTTGCTATTGATGTCAGATGCAGCCTTTGCAGGTTTAACCACCTTTCCTTTCACCTCTTTAGTGGGAGATTTCTCTACTTTTTTAGACCCCTTAGGAGAAGAGATGGGCTTAGTGTACTTAGCATTTACAAGTATTTCTGCATCATATGGACTCCATGCCTGTATTCCTTTGGGGTCTATTTTTACGGCATTTGCAGGCATATGACCAAAGTCATCATAACCGCCCTTAGGACGCCCTGGCAGACCAGGCACAATGTCTGTTCCTTGATGTGAGAAAGTCTTAGCCATCCCCTCACTTAAGGTGTAACTTTGTGGGCCATCACCTCTAGTGGCCCCAACACGATAAGCAGTGATGGTGCCATCGGGATTTTTAGGGAGTGCTTCAACAACCTTCTTAAGGTAAGCCTTCCCCTCTTCAGTAGAAAAGGAATCTAGCAGCTCTCCTTTTAGCCGTGAATTGGGAATAGTTGCTTCTTTCCATGTTTGTGAGCCATCATCCCACTCATCTTTTATCTCATAGTAGCGGCGGTCTGCGTCTGTTATTGTTGTATCCCGATAATTGTCATTGTTGATTACAGTTTTGCCACTCCTATCTTTGTATGCATTGTTACCCCCTCCTTCATATAAGGTCTTAGCAGGAATCTCATCATATTGACCATAATTTTGCCAGCGCCCTTGTGCAGCATGAACACTGGCAGGGATTTCATCTGTAGCTCCCTGGGCACCTATGCTCCTTCTTAAAATACCAGTGTTAAACAATTCAGGTTTTGAATTTTGAAGTTCACTCCATGAGGCAGGTGCCTTGGGTGTCTCTACTACCTTAGTGTAGTCAAAGGGTTTTATAGCCTTAGTTATGGCCCCTGTAGCAGTCCCCAATGCACCTCCTAGTACTGTACCTGCACCTGTTCCTATAGCTCCAGCCTTTAAGATACTACCCGGAGTGGATTCAGGACTCTGCATCTCATGTCCGGCACCTCCTATACCTCCCGATATGGCACCCTCTTTAGCAAAGGCCTTGCCTGTTTGGACTGCTGTTTGTTTCAAAGATTGCCCTATCAAGGTAGGGACTCTTGCTATAGGGACATAGGAGGCTGCTTCAAGTCCAGCACCAAAGGTATCTTTGAGGTCAGCGGCAAATCCCTTGCCTGTGTTGCCAATGGGTTTAAGGTTGCCGAATGTAGGGGAGTCTACACCCCTCTCTAGTATGGCCTTGGCCTTCTCTTCAGCTTCTTTATTGCCAAACATGCCACGAACTGTATCCACAGAGGCGCCTATGTTGAGTGCAGCCCTCAGAGGAAGCTTGACCACCTCTTTGGCTGTGTCTTTTAGAAAGGTGCCTACTGAGAACTTGGGTGCCGGAGGAGTGGCAGATGTGTCATAGGAAAAGGGCTTTAATCCTCCTTTTTTAACAGGGGAGGAAGTTGCTTGAGTTTTCCCACTGTAGTCGAATGGTTTAATTGCCATTGTTTCATCTCCTATCTACTTCAATCTCTGCATCCTTCATGGCCTTATCAAGCTCAAGGGCAGCCGCGGCACCATACAATCTTGTAAGCTCCTCGCGGTAATACTTGTAGGCCTCAGGGTTGGCACCTTTCCAATTCTTCTGCTCCATCTGGGTCTTGAAATCTATGATAGCAGAAGCTATATCATCCTCTTGGCCTAGTTTCTCTTGTAGGCGCTGCTCAGTAGGAGAGAGGGAGCCTGACCCTGAAGCTCTAGCCTTCCTATTAGCATCCTCATTCTGGTACTGGGAGAAGGAGCCGGTGTAGCCGTTAGCTTTGGCAAAGTTGTACTCTCCTATGGCTCCAGTGCCATACTGGTCAGTTATAGATTTGTCCTTGGAGCCAATAGAGGTGTACTCACCTGTCTCAGGGTCAAGCTGGTAGATTTTGTCTCCTACTATAAATGGCTTGGTATCTTTGGATTCAGGGATGAGAGACTTCTCAAAATCAAGGCGGGCCTTGGCTATGTCAGTTCCACTCTTGAGCCTATCCTCTATGGCCTTGGCTTGGAATTCAGCACCATCAAGAGCTGCACCTTGGGCATCTGAGAGGGCAGACATGCGCTGGGAGGCACTCTGGGAGGCTATGGCTGCATTGCCTGAACCCACCACATTAGTCCCTGTAGATTTGTATCCAGCTATGGCTCCGGCGCCCAATTGACCCACTTCTGCAATCTGTTTAGCATAATCAGCCTGGCTCTTTGCCGCCTCATCATATATGGCTGCTTTGCCTCCATCTCCTGAAAGGGAAGCAAGGTAGGAGTCAAAGGCTGCCCTATAAGTAGAAGTGGGGTCTTGGGTGGTAGTTGTAGGAGTTCCAGTAGCACCGGATACCTTGGTCTTTTCACCACCACTGGTTGCACCTGCATCTGGACCTGCCAGAGACAAGGCATAGTCATATTTAGCCTGCTGGTCAGGAGTCATGGGAGCATCAGGAGTTTGCTGCCTGCCTGCTGTAGCTGCTTGGTATTCTGCTATAGACATGCCAGGAGCAGACATGCTAGACATGTACTGCTGGGAGGGGCTAGTTTTTGACTTTGCTATGGCATTATTTACCGTCGAGGCCAAGGCCGCGGAGCCTCCAGGGAAAGAAGGCATAGGGGAAGTAGCTGCCACATTGGAAGCTATGGTAGGAGAAGGAGCCTTTGCAGTTGAGGTAAAGGGGCTTATTCCTTGAGTGTTTGAGGTGACCGGAGGCACAGACAAAGAGGCAAGGAAGGACTTTTTGGCATTAGGTTTTGTGATAGTAGGCATAGTAGTAAATTAGTCCATTCCAGTCCCCAAATCATAGGGGAAATAATAAGGGGCTTGAGGAAGGTTTTGAATACTGGAAGACGGTGGTACATAGCTTCCCTCCTCAGTCTCACCCTCGTTGGCAAGCATCTGTCCTATAAGGCCACCATAGGTGTCTGATAGGCCCATCTCATTGCCTCCATCATATTGTCTCCAATAGTACTCCGAGAGCTTGGTATTAGGGCTTGAAGGGTTGTTGATGCCCCAGTAGATTGCCGCGGCCCTAAGAACCGGAGCAATGTCATAGGCTTCAGGAATGACTGAGCATTGGCCTATGGTATAAGCGGCAGTTCCTGCAACTATTGAAGTACCTTCATAGGGCTTTAGGAGTCCTATATGGGTTGCATCTGTAAAAGTGCCAATCTGATACCAGAAGCCATCACCACCGTTTGCCGCTGTGGTGTTAGTAATTTGTATGTAGCGCCCTACCATGTCTGCAGTCCAGGTAGTGCCAGTTCCCACCACAGCAGTCCCAGCATTAGCTACAGAAACTATTGAACCAGTAGTGTAATCAGGAATGGTTAAGTCCCTTGTTTGAAGGCGACCACGTAGGCGGATAAGATTGCCTGTCTCAGATGGAATGGGCTGTATTTTGAGTGTCTGATTCTCTATGTAGGTAAAATAAGGAACATTGCCATACCCAAGTTTCTGTTGTAACACCCGCTTCCACCGGATAGGGTCGAAGAGCATTTGTGGAGAGTAGATGACATCAGAGGTACTTACTCCGCTTCCACTGTAGATATACACATCAATAAGCTTGCGGAATCCATTGGGTATTAGATACCCTTCCTGATTGGCAACCGTGTACAGGTCTTTGGTAGCTTCTAGGAAGCGGAGCTTGCCTCCCTGCAGGTTGCAGACCGTGCGGATGGAGTCATTGAGCATCTGGGCGCCAAAGGTCTGGTTATCAGAAGAGGAGTTTTTGGTGAACTTTTGGTAGTCCGATAAAAGTGTCGAGTAAGTTTTCATTGTAGTTTTATGTTATCACAAAGTTTGCGTTAATCTCCCAGCCCGCCACAATTGTGGTCACTATCTGTATAGAGCCTCTACTAAAGGCAGTTATTGTTGCACGGGCAAGAGTAGAGCCTCCATAAAATACATTTACCACGTGCCCCTCGCTAGAGAGGGTGTGTATGTTATTGCCTGTAGCGGCAGCTTCTGCACCAAAGTAGCAAGATGACTGGAGTGGGACAGTAACACCCAGGTTGGGGTCTACAAAGGGGTACTGGACATTTCCAGTAATAACAGACCTATTGGTACTAGGTTGTAGATAAAAACTAGGTACTAGGTTAGCACTTCCTATAGACATATACCTTTCAGTTGAAGCTCCTGTTATATTCCCATAGACAAGTATAGAAGACGGGGTAAAGCTGGAGTTTAGGTAAATGGTGTATGTATCCGAGGATGCAAACGAGATATTGCCTGACACACTAACACTTTGAATCAGGTTGTCTTCATGTACTGCAGGACTATCAACTCCATTGTGAGTATGGTAAGGGATGTTTTGCACCTTAAAGCGCCCCGTCACATCATAGCGGTTCATTTCTTCTCTTACTATTTGTCTGATTTTGTTTTCGTCAGGCATATAATTATTTTACCCGCAGTTCAGTTAGGCGACCAAAAGATGATGTAGAAGTGCCATTGGTAGTTACGACGGCCCTCAATTGCAACCACTGTGCATTCTCAAAGTTTGTATTGTACTCACCAGATATGACACTTGATTCTGCCTCTTGGCCGGTTAGTGCCACCCATGCGTCAGTTGCATTCTTGCGCCAATAAAGGGCAATTGAGTCACCTGCTGCAAGCGGAGTAGAGAACTTAAACTCAAATTCTTGGAAGGTAAACTGTGCCTTGTATGTACCAATAGGTATGAGGTCAGTTTCAAACACATAGCTGGTTACAGGAATAGTGTCAGTAAAGTCTATGCCAAACAGAGTAGAGGTAGCCACAGTATAGCTATTCTGCCATCCAGCCCAATACTGAGGGCCGATAGCTTTCTGGTCTTGGTTCGCCAAGATTATGGTAGCTAGACCATTGTAGGAGCCATAAGAGTTCTGATTCTCAAGCCTTAGAGCAATGCCGGTATCCTGACCATAGCTAAAGTTTTGGGTGGGTACAAATGACCACACACCTCCACAGTTGCCTGCCTTGGTAGCTGTCTGGTCTAGGATGGAGAAATAGACTCTTCCTCTTATGTATTCTGCATCACCCCAAGTGAAATATGGCTCTATGTAGCTATTAGGTGTACCTGGCACACCTGCACAGTAGTCTGAGACTTTATACATCAAGGATGCAACTGAGCTATTGGTTATATAGATATTTCCTTTATTCCCAGCAAAGACATATGCCATGTTATTGACATTTATCATGGTCTTGACCCCTGCCTCTGGGAGAGAAATAAGGTCAGAGGGAGTGGCATCCACTTGGTTCCAGGGGTAAAGAGTATTGGTTATGCCTCCTATAATAATAATGTTCCCAACTTCTACCATACAAGTAGCTGTCTCAAAGGTAGGTAGGTTTACACGCTGCGAAGTCCAAGTAACTAATGTGTCATTTTGACCAACGGCCGCCTCACTTCCTGTAGCTGGATAGTAAGTGTTGAAATACTGGTTTCCTGATGCACCAGTTTGCATGTCTTTAGCTGAACCTCCTGTAATAGCATCAAATACTTCATATTCTCCAGTTAAATACCCATCTACTCCTATGTAATAGACTGTACCTACAGTTATGCTAGTTGGAGCTGTCCCTGCTGTATCTGTGAAAAAGACAGCAGGAATACGGGTACTACTTATTCCTGGAGAAGCAGGTACAGAACCCGATAATATATAATCGAGATAAATATTGGTAGTAACAGCCGTATATTTTGAATACGACTGTACATTTGCTATGCCACTCTCAAGTGATGTTGTTGGAAACACCTCACCTATATAGTTTCCATCCGTATAATACATTTTACCTTGATGCCCTACATAAAGATAGTGAGGTACTTGGTATGTACTATTACTAATCGTTAGAAACGATATACCCCCCATATTCACAAAAGCTCTACCCAAATCTACAGTAGGTTTAACATAAAGTGCATCTTCTCCTGCAACGTGCAACCATCCATTTAGTATGCACATTCCATTAAAGTTGGTGCTATACGAAGTTATATCAGGTAAGAACCACTTTTGCCCCACACCATTGGCTAATAGAGTTGCTGCATACACAGCCGTGTCATACACCCAGATATAGTTATTATCATCTAGAATGTAATATCTATATTCTGTTGAATTACTGTCCTGATATTTCTCTGTTGCCTTGGCTATGGGAGAGCCTACAGTAGTGACTGTGCTGAAAGTAGCAGTCCCTGATGTGCCATGAGACACATAGAATGCACCAGAAGGGTCATAGACTGAAGATAGCTTGACCTTATTATTGCTGTCTTTGTAGCTTACATACCAATTTCCGGTCGCAAAAGGAGGGGCTGTCACGGTAAACGTACCGCTTGTAGTAAATGTATGAATCGTATTGCCACCTGAGTAGGTAATAGTCCCACCAGTTGCAGTAAATGAGCCGGTTGTGTATGAGACTATGACAATACCAGAACCTCCTGCTCCTCCAGCAGTTGCTGGGTTAGTGAGGGTTGCTTCTCCTCCATTGCCCCTATTAGCAGTACCTGCAGTACCAGTATGAGAGCCTTGTGTGTTAGACCATCCAGCACCACCAGCAGCATAAGTTACTGATGCGCCGCTTATTGAGGAAGCACTACCAGCACCACCAGCACCACCAGCATTTATTATGCCAGCCCCTCCCACAGCCCCTGCACCGCCACCACCTCCTGATGAGCGTTCTCCTGCACTAGCAGAGCCAAAACCAGCACCACCCGCATTTCCTTGCCCTGCAGGGGATGCTGCACCGCCAGTTCCAGGTGTTACCTCAGAGCCACCACCTCCACCTGAGCCACCCGCTACACCATTGCCTGCCTCTCCAAACCCACCACCGCCACCTCCTGTAGAGACTACTGCTGCTGCAATAGATGAGTTAGAGCCATTAGTGCCTGCAGCACTTGTCCCACCTGCTCCACCAGCACCTACAGTAATGGCATAGGCTCCTGTAGCAACAGTTAGGGAACCAGTTTTCATGCCACCGGCACCTCCTCCTCCTCCTATTGTAGTGTTTAGTAAGCCCCCTGCTGCTCCGCCTCCACCCGCCACTACTAAATAATTAACAGAGTAGGTTACAGGAGAAATTGTTGTTGAGCTAATGTTTATCCATTGTCCAGGCTGAAGGTTAGCAGGTCCAGCCAATGTTATAGCCCCATCACTTACACTTGCAGTTAAAGTACCACCTGTTATGGCAGTCTGAGCTTGCTGAACACGGGCATAGGAAGCCATAATCTCTCCCATCTCAGTAGAGATATTGGCATTCTGTATGTTGGCTGTACCTTTTAGGGGAGACAAAGCAACACCGGATTCAAACCCGCTGTAGACGAGGTCTTGTCCTTCTCCATTTTTTTCAACTCTCCATGTCATATTAGTGGGGTACTACCTTAGGAATAATTACTAAGGCCATAAATGCACCTACCAGTCCTGTAATGACAGCTCCTGCTATAATGGTGAGCACCCATTTATAGGGGCCAAACTGGTCTTGATTTACATATTTCTTGTCATTTTCCTCTTTAGTTTTTGCATCCTTGGCATCCAAATCAGTTTTGACTTGACCCATCATATGAGTAATTTCCTTTAAGGAAGAGTTGATAGCTTTAATATCCTGGCAAATGTAGGGAACACGGGCCAAAATAATAGACTTTTCCTGCTCAGTGCCTTTGGCTAACACATGCTCAATATTAGAGCGCACAATATCTCCTATGTTTGCACTCACCTCATCAGCAGTTGCCTTTGCAACCCTGGTAGTTTGCACCTCACGTGCCATTTCTACCTTTTGGGCATGGTCGCGGGCCGCGTGTACCGCGTCATGGGATTCCTCAGGTAGATTATCGTAAGCCATTGAATCTTTGGACATGTTAAGAATTACCGTCGAACGATTTTACATTTGCTATAGGATTGCCATTCATAGACTTTATATTGGCCTTTAGATTGCCATCCAAAGACTTTAGGTTTGCAGGACCAGCAGGTGCCTCATCTCCACTAACCCTAAAATACAAGTTCCATCCTGTTTCAGTTTGGAATGTGCCATTGTATTTATACAAGGAAGATGGGTACAAAAGTGAGGTATTGCCCATGCCCCACTGGAAGTAGTTAGAGTCATCAGTGCCTTGGGTAGCAGTATCAAGTACAAGCCAATAGGTAGTAGAGGGCTGTAGAGTAACGGTAGTAGATGGGGCACCAGAAGTAATTTCACTGTATGAGCCTGTGATAGAGGCAGCCGCTACAGTTGTCCCTCCAAGCTCTACACTAGGCAATCCTCCACTATTAGAGAAAATCCTAAACCTAACTGCCACAGCAGGAGTGCCTGTCTTTTTAAGTTCAGCCATCATGCTAGTAACATTGTGGGCAGTACTTGGAGTCAAGGTAAAAGACATGGCGCCACCGTCATACTTGTTGCCACCAATGTCACGATAAATGGACTCTCCAGGGTTTGTATGGGTTGTGTATTGTGCTAGGGTTGCCATATTACTTTGGAATCTTTACATCTTTAACCTCAACCTTGTAGACAATCTCCTTGGGTATCTCAGTATCCTTGTATTGCTCCTTGAGCAAATCCTCCTGCTCTTTGCTTATCTCTACCTCTCCACCCTTCCCATAGAAGACAACTGCATCCCTCACAATGAAGGGCCGGTTGTATGCATCAGGGTTTTTGGAGAGTTCTTTAGGCATATTGTTATGCAACCGTTACCTGCCAGTCAGTTGAAGGGTTAAAGTACAACTCATCAGCAGTAATGGCATAGCCTACTGTGCGGATGATGTTATCTGCACCGGTCGGGATTGCTCCCTGGATGGCACCAGCAGTCTCACCCACATACTGAGTGGCACCTACAGTCATAGCGGGGAATTTGGCATCAGCCCTGATAATGCCCTGGAGAAGTAGGGTACATGCATTTCCATCAGTACCCGTTACAACCACCATGGCTAGTGCTACAGGACCGGCAGTAGCCGCTGCATCAGCATCAGCAGCTTCCCACCTGCTATCAGCTACCGCAAGATATACCAAATCTCCAAATGCCTGAGAGTAACCAGAGACTCCTGTAACTGTTATGCCGCTATAGGCACCATCGGCAGAACCGGCTGGGTCTAGTGCAATAGAGGCACCCTCTGCAAGTAACTGCTTACCTGAGAGGTTTGCTGTGGTTATGGTAGGGCTTGTAAGAGTCTTATTGGTGAATGTAGAGGTGCTAGAGAGAGTAGGTACACTGTCACTATTGGTGCCTACATTTGCAGAAGTTATGCGCAACTCTCCGGCTGTAACTGTAAGGATGCCTGAGGAGTGAGTTATTGCGGAGTTGTTGGCGGCAAAGTTTATGACTGCACCTGAGGCCAAGAAGAGGTCAGAGAAGGCTGTACCAGAGGCTCCCAAGGCTCCTGAGTCGTTGGCAGTTGCAAGGAGCTGGGGTGTGGTTGCACCAGTAGTAAAGGTAGGAGAGGTAGCCATCACTACCACAGTGCCGGTGCCAGTGAGGGTGTACTCACCCAATACCCCGGAGTTGTTGTAGAGGATGCGGGTGTTAGTGCCTGAGGTGATGGTAGTGGTGCCTACGGTAAGAGGTATGGTGCTTGCTGTGTAGAGCACAGTACCTCCTGCACCAAAGGCCACAGAAGATGAATCAGTGCCGGTAAAGGTAAGGGTGTTTGAGACTGTAAGGGTCTTGGCCGCGGCTATGGCAAGGACAAAGGCATCACCTCCTGCAAGGGTGCCTGAATTGGAAACTGTAAGAGTTTTGCCATTGGCAATGGTAAGAGTGCCTGTTGAGGATGTGATAGTGAGGCCATTGACGCTTGTGGCAGTAGCAACCCCAAGAGAAGGAGTGGTAAATACTGGGCTAGTGGTCATTGCCACATTGCCTGAGCCTGAGATGACATACTCTCCCACCACACCTGCATTGTTGAAAAGCACTCTAGTAGAGGTGCCGGAGGTTACAGTAGTGGTGCCTACCACAATGCCTGAGGAGCTAGGAGTAAAGTACTCAAGAGCTGTGGCGCCTGCATTTACCCTAATCTGTTGGCTTGCCGTGCCTAGAGTGGCAATAGGAGCAATGCTATCTACAAGGGCAATGATGCCGGTTGTAACAATGGGGTCAGGAGTAAGTTTGATGCCTGGGCCAGAGTCTAGCTCTGTGACTGTGCCTGTAGCCCCAGCCAAGTCCACCTTGATGCGCCCTGTGGCCTCAATAATCTTGCCTGCAAGGACAATGCCTGACTGGGTAGAGCTTTCAAATCCAGCAGCCCTTACAAAGTTCTGGTCATGAGGGAGTATGTTTGTGTTATCTGCCATATAATTTATATATCAACTAAAAGCTCACCACTAGCATTAGCAACAGCAGGATAAAGCAAGCCAGTAACATCTCCCTCAAAGAGCAAGCAATCCTTGTAATTCTCATCCTGAGGGGTTACGGCAACCATAGTAAAAGAAATGGTGTCATCCTGATTTATCTTGAGGCTCTGGTCGGCAGAATTGACCTTGATGCGCACCAGATTAGTACCCTGAACAGTGTCAGTATTCAGTACTGCCAACTTGCTATAGTAGAAGTTTTGGTCTGGTATTGCTTGCATATTATCTTTCTATGACTGCCACATTTGCAGTTGCTGCGGCTTCCAAGACACTAATGACCGTTACACTAGGGTCGCGGTAGAAGACCTTGCTTGTGTTTGCTCCCACAACTGCATCAAAAGCAGAGGTTGAGACACTTGCTTGGAATCGGACATAGACCGGCTGTGTAATGGCTAGAATCTCAAAGGATGTAGTAGCTGCATTGAGGGTTATGGAAGTAGCAGAGGAAATTGTGGCATCAAAGGTAGCTACAAGCACTGGCCCGACGAGGTTGGCATTCTGTATAGGCTTCTGGTTGCCATCTATGGGCAAAGTTGAGGATATTTGGCTCATGTTCTTTTCTCTTTAAGTCTTTTAATTGCTCTGTTTATTTCAGCACGGTCATCATCCAGTACCTTTCTATCTTGTGCTAATTTAACTTTATCACCCTCTAGTTGCTTTCTAGCACTCTCAATGGTGGACAAGTCTACCTTGAGGCCATTGCGGAGGGATACTATTGTCTCTTCTTGGCCTTTGATGTCTTTTTCCCAGAGCTTGTAGTGCTCATCCTTGGACTTGGTGAGGCTATCGAAGGCCTCGACTGCTTTTGAGAGAAGTTCAGCACCTTCCCCCACATCTTTGCCAAACTGCTCAATAATCTCATAGTTTTTATTTGTTTCTTCTACTAAATTATGGCTTAGAATAAGGACATTTTGTATCCTTTCTACTGCCTTTTTCTCCCTGGAGACAAGGTATTCAGTCTCCTCTTCTTGGAGTTTGGTAAGGCTATTCCTAGCCTCGGATACCTTCAAATTGACCCCTGCTAGGGCTTTGAGGGCATCCATATGTTCTTTTGTGACTGTTATTTCATCCATATATCGGTGTAGTTGGCTTGCACAACTTACTGTCTTTGCAACACCGAGAGGCCTTATGCCAGTAGCTTCTCTAGAGTTGCCTTGTTAGAGCGTTTGTCATGCTTGATGCCCCTTTTCTCAAGTTCTGCAATTACATCCTGCTTATCTGCGAAAACTTGCGGGGTCTTTGGTGCTTCAGGTGCCAATGGTGCCCCCGGTGGGTCAACCTCAGGCGTCTTAGGTGCCTCTACAGGCGCCTCAGTCTGCTTGGGGAGCAACTGCTCCACCATGAGCCTGTATTCCTCGACTTTTGCCATAAGGCGGTCAGTCTCGGAGACCATTACCGGCTTATTCTCTACATACATCTCAGTGAGGAAGGAGTTTTTAAGAACCTCCAAATCCTCATCACTCCACAGTGGCTTTGCCACTACTGCCAAACCTGCCGCCGACATGTCCTGAACCGGTGCTCTGCGAACTTTGACAATCTTTGCCAAGTTAGTCGCTAGCCGGTGAGCCACATGGTACGGAAGTATCATGGACTCTCCTATGTTAATGCCAGGACCGCCCTGGTTGCCATGGATAGGCCTGCCGTCGAACATACATCCCATTTCTGGGGTAAACCCAAAGTCTGCACCGTTGCGGAAAGATACAACCTGCGTGTCTTTGGGGTCATTTTTTATGCCTTCATTTTGCATATAATTTCCCTTTACTTAATAATCGGGCTTTACCTTTCCCGAACGGAACTCACATCCCGCTTTTGCCCCTCCTTGGTAGAAAGGGCAAAGCGACTAACGAGTTATGAAGCGAACCAAGGCACCTGCATCAGTTGCACCTGCAGTGATTGCATAGCCAAGGGTCTGCTGTTCAAGGGAGCCGACGTTGGTGGTTGCAGGGATAACCTGTCCTGCCGTGTCGTCTCCGGTGATAAAGCCGCCTCCTACGGTAAGTGCTGCACCGGTCATAACGCGGCCGTCACCATTGGTGAGCAACCAGCCATAATCAGCAGCCGCAAATGCCACCTGGGAACCGCCCTGGCACATCTGGACCTTAGAGGTTACAGCCGCCGGTATAACCAGAGACATGGAGCCGTATATAAGGTCAGAGTCTGCCACAGCAAGGGCCGTGGTGAGTGCAGTCTCAGGCTGAAGGGTCAGCTGGGTTACATTGTTCGTTTTGATTTTGAAGGTCTGGCCGCTACCAGTACCGTCGTTAACAATACCTACACCCTGAGCATACAGGCCCATAGTGAGGCTGTTTGCAGCACGGTTAAGGTAGACAATACGGCCCTGGTTGTCTGTTGAGGAAGACCAAAGGTCAGTGTCAACAAACGCTACAGGTACGCCTGCAAACGTGTTAGTGAATGCAGTGCTTGCCTTTACATACTGCCACTCCCTGCCATCAGGGGTGTAAGCCCTCTGCCCTACTGGCACCTGAGGGGCTACGCTGGTCTGGTATGCATTCTGGAATTCAATTTGGTTCATAGTTATTTTCAGCCCTCGGTTCTTAGCCTAAGGCCATTAGTATTAGCAATACTTGTTAATTACGTGGTGGCAGTCCAGTTAGTGGTGCCGGTGCAGAAGTAAATCTTGCTAGAAGGGCCGTTCAAGAGCATATCGCCTGCAGTACCTGAGAGGGTGCCGTTAGGGTCAGTTGCATCCTGAGAGAGCCAAATCGTACAAGTCTTCGTGCCATCGGTCATAACATAGTGCTTGGTAAACTTAGAGTTTACTACTGCTACGTTAGAGGACTGGAACGGCTTTGCCAGAACTGCCGCCGCATTGGTGACCTTTGAGTAGATACCGATGCGTGCAGCGGTATCTGCAGAAGAATCAGTCAAGAGAACCTGCGTTGCACCCACAGAGCTGGTGGAGCTAAGGTCAAGCAAGACTCCAGTGGTTGTACCTGTATCCACACCAGTGGAAGAGATGCGAACCAAGGAAGTGCCTGCACCCAAGACTGAGGTGGTGTGGCTTACCTTGAGGGCAGTACCAGAACCTACAGTAAGGGCATTGTTGACCACACTCACCTGGTCGCCTGCAGTCGTATTGACTCCAGTTACCAAGAGAGCAGACCCTGCACCGGTCGTGCTGGATGCCGTGATGCGAACTACAGCGCCGCTAGTGTACCCAGTCGTGGTGCCAGTCTGCACAACACTCAGCAAGCTGCCGGTAGTCTGGCCAGAGCTTGAAGATGAGATTGCTACACCAGTACCAGTTGTGAGTGCATCAGCTACCACGCGTACTACACCAGTAGCAGTTGTGGCGCCTGAAGCCACCACGTTCAATAGGTCTCCAGTAGTAACCAGAACACCGCTTGAAGTGATGGTAAGACCATGACCAGAAGTAAGGCCGTTTGCAGTAAGCAAGACGGTAGTACCTGTGGTTGCGCTGTTTGCCGTGATAGCTACAACACTTGCACCTGTAAAGATGCCAGAGTTGGTGACCGAGAAGGCAGTAGCGGAGGTAGAGCTTGAAGTGATGTCTCCAAGAGCTACTACTGCAGAACCTCCTATGGTCGTGGTTGAAGGAAGGGTAACCGTGGCCCCGTCGCCTACTGAGACGTCGAGGTTAGTGCGGATGCCCGGCCCGAATTTAACATTCGGGATGTAGTCCTCCATCAAATTTCCATTGTATGTTGCCATTTTTTATTTGAACCCTCTCGGACAATCCTTGTAATGATTTCCGGTAAAAGGATAATGTTACTCCGCTACTTCTGCCGAATCCTCCTCTACTACGGCTGCCTCTTCTGCCACCTCTTCTGCGGGAACTTCGGCGGGTGCCTCAGCTTCCGGCTGTTTTACTTCTTCATCCATGTTAGTTTCATTACTGATAACATCCGGGGTCAGGACTCCATCCACAATCACACCGCGATAGTTGATGGTAGTCTCTGTGCCGTCAGAGTAGTGAATCACCTGCTTTACCATGTGTGCTTTATCAGCCATATAGGTTTAGGAGGTGCCGTTGAGCTGGCCCTGGAGACGAGGCTCAGTTGCGATGAAGTTACCTGCATAAATCAGGTAGCCTATGTTAACCAGCTGGTCTACAGGACTCATCATTTTGCGGAACTGGAAGCCACGAGTTGACTTCACATTGCCCGGAACGCCGGAAGGAACTGCATCAGAGGTCTGCTTGAAGTTAGCAGTCATGATGTTCGGGTCTTGGTAGTTGAAGCCTACAAAGCCAAAGCCCTTGGAGTTCGTGATGAAGAACTTGCCAGAGGGAACCTGCTCATCCTTTGCAATACCCGTGCCGCGGAAGGATAGGTACACAAAGCCCTGGTCTGCACCGTTGCCTGCATTGGTCGGAACTCCGCCCCATGCATTCATCTTGGGATAGCCTGAGGTGTTGAAGTTGGCGCGTACTGCAGGGGTGAGCAAGGACTCATAGGTAGACCAGATTGCCTTGGTCGTGAGAGCAAGGTTAGGAGTATCTACACCAATCGTCACTGCATCCCAAGCGGTCGCCATCTTAGCCAAGGTCAAGGCGCCTGTAGAAGCAAGGTAGTAGCCGTTCCAAGCGGTGTAAGTAGACCTGGAGAGGTCGCCATACGTTGCAAAGACGGTGCTATCTGCCGCTGCATTTGCCAAGGAATCCCACTCATTGTCTGTACCGTTGCCGGTGTAGAGGTTCTGGGCTAGGAGGTTCATGAGGGACTGTGCCTGAGAGTCAAACTCCGTATCAAGGAGGTCAACAATCTGCTCATCACCCATGTTGGCGGTCGTTTCTGCAATAGCTACAACAACAGGCTTGTTAGCGGCCTTGAGGTTGAAGTTGGTGCGTACGCGAACGTTCTGGCGGTCGGTGTCAAGCTTGTCAGCAATGCCCATGTTTCCGCCGTTGGTAGTGTCCTGGTACTTAATCGGGAACTGGAAGCTAGTACCAGAAGTCCAATTTTTACCAAGTTCCCCTTTGCCCGTTCCCTGAAGGAAGGTCATAAGGCCCGGGGTGCCTGTCGTTACCTGGTCATACACACGCTTCAGGATGAACTCCCGAGTGGTGGTAGTGACAGCTGCATTGAATATCATTTTAGAATAATGTTAAGTCTGCTTGCCGCTTGCCTTGACTGCATTGAGGTACTCAATGGCAGTAGAGAATTGCGATGGGTTCGGCCTTGCTCCTGTTGCGCCCGGAGAGATACTTACGGGGTCTGCCCGCTTGGCGATGTCAGTTGCAGTCTGCTGTTTGACTGCCTTAATCACTGCCGACATATCCTTCATATTCTGGTGGGCTACTTTCAGGTCACGGAAGCCGTACTTGGTCGCATGGAGGAAGAGTGCATTCTCATTGAGATTGGGGTCTAAGGTCTTTACCTCGGCTAATTGGGTTTCAATAGCCGTCTCAAGCGCCTTCTGTGCCTCAACTTTTACAGTCTCCCTTTCCTCTATCTCCCTAAGAGTGGCCTCTTTGACTAGCTGTGCATGTTCGGCCCAATTCTTGGGTACATACTCAGGGTCATCAAGAGGGCTAGCAGGTTTGATAATTGTTGGTGTCTCTTTTGCCGCGAGAGCCTGCGACTTGCGAGTGTAGTCTGGGTAGAAGTTTTCTTTCCATTCCTTACTCAAAGTCGCCGCGTCCACCTTTCTTCCATCCGGTAACTCAAAGAGTTCTGCGACGGGTTCAGCGGGTGTCTCTGTCTCCTCTTTCTCTTCAGCGGGAGCATCTGTTTCAGTCTCAGTGGTTTCAGTGGTCTCTGCGGGTGCTTCAGGAGTTTCAGTTTCTACACTTACATTTCCTTGTTCCTCACTTGGAGCTACTGCCATTGTTTCTTCTTCTGGGGGCATAGTGTTTTTTCGACTGCCTTCCCTCAACTTGGCCCTAAGGCTGAATCAGTAGGCTTGGTCGTACTAAGCTTTTAATGGATGGGTTTTTGGACATCATCGGTCACATTGCTATTCAGTTGTTAAAGTCCTACTTTGCTCCAGGCAACCCAAAGGTCTTCTGGTTCTTCCTTACTCCTTGCAAACCTTTCTTTACCCCTTCTACCTGGGCATTGGTGTTCTCAATTAGAGGTGCAGCTGCACGTTTCTTTGCCGCCAAACCTATAACCTTATCCCTCATGGAAGACAAATCCTTCTCAGGAATCTTTGCAGCCTTGGGTGCAGGCTTTGCTCCCCTTCCTATCAAACTGTTCAACCTTGTTGCCATGCTCATATTATTTCTTGTCTACCTTAATGGGGCTTTTAATAAGACCTTTCTTCTTAATTTCCTGCTCACCCTCTGCTAGCTTCTGTCCATGCTGCTGGGCCTGCTTCTTTAGCTCCATGTCCTGATTCTCCTTGGCATGCTCTGCCTGCTTCTCAGCCACAGTAATGGCAGGGTTCACATGCACTCCAATCTTCTCCAAAATCTGCACCTGACCATCCGGCTGCACATCCTTGTAGGAGATAGACACTGAAGGAGGATTCTCTTGGGGAGCCTCAGGAGGGGCAAGCTTGGCTGCCTCTTCAGGGGCAATGCCGGAAGCTACCACAGGGTTTATCTTGTACTTGACTGCATTCTTGGCAAGCTCCTTGGCATTGTCATATTGGGCAATATCCAAGTAGTCCACAGGGGAGATAAAGCCATCTTTCACATCATTCTGGGCCTGCTCAAACTTAAATTCATCATCCACAGGGAGAGTCTTGCCTGCAATGATGGTCACCTCGGAGCCGGTCTCAAAGTCATCCTGAATAAGCTCTATAACCTCCCTAGCGCCCTCTTTGCCCATCCATTTAGCATAGTGGTATTCGGTGTAGCGGGTCTTGGCAAGCTGCATGCCCCAAGAAAAGATTTCATGGTAGGTAAAGTCCACTACCTGCACTAGCTCATTGAGGCGGAGGTAGGACTGCTGTATGAGGGCTAGGCGCCCTGCTTTTGTCTCCTGGCCCTCCCTCTCACCTCTAAAGGCAGAAGAAGCGGCCATGATGTTGTCAATCTCGGAGCGGGAATCAAGCATGTCCTCATGCACAAACTGCGGAAGTGGTGTGCCCATTTCACGTGTAACACCGGCGGCTACTCCCTTGCCCCAAATGATACCCTTGGTCTCAAAGCGTATGCGCTGGGCATCGGACTTGCCCATCACTGATGCATCAACCTTGAGAATGCCATTCACCAGTTCGGCATTCTCATCAATGTCCATTTTGCGCTTGTCTATGCCCCTCTGTAGCTCCGCGGAGAGGGTAATCATGTCAGTTCTACCTATAGGGGTATTCTCATTGTTGAAGATAGTGGCAAAGATGTAGGGCTTGCGGGGAGCATCAAAATAGTTGAAGTAGTAGGGCTTGTACTCAATAGGGGTCTCTACCTCCACACCTCCAGTAGCCCCTTCAGTAGGCTCAATCGCTCCCTCAGCTATAGGCTCAACCGGCTGCTGGCGATTGCCCTGCTCTAACTTGATTTGCTGCATGCGCTCACGGCGGGGAATACCATCAAGCTGGGCAAGCTCCTCTCCCTCTGCTTCAGTAATCAAAATGCCATCCCAGTCCCAGTAAGGGTTCTTGATGGTGTCTAGGATGATGTTCTCAAGCTTGAATATTACATAGTCCTGTATCCAAGCCTCCTTGTACTTAACATCAGGGTTCTTGATGTACATCTGCCTCTCTCCTTCCTCTCCATAGAAGCCATATTTCTTCATAAGCTCCTCCCTCTTCTTAGGGAAGCGCTGAACTACTGCACAAAGATTGTCTTCAATCTCCTCAATAACAAACTCACTATCCTGCTCTTTGCGCGCATACTTGCCCACACGGATATTGCGGGGGTCTACAGCCCTATAATCAAAGTCTCCACCCTCACCTAGGAGGGGATTCCAAAAGGCCTTAATGACAATGAGGCGGGAGAAATAGAGGTTGCGGAGACCCATGCGCATGGTCTCTTTGACGTTCAAATCAGTGTATTTCTTCCTAAAATAGCTCTCTAGCTTGCGGGAGAAGTCCTGGGCCGGTGCTCCATCCCTTGCAGGTAGGACATTGATGCCCGGAGGGTTGGCAATAAGGGAGTTGATGACACTTTCCATGTTAGGAAAGATGCGATTTGCCTGTACCCTGTAGTTCTTGCGGCGCTGGGGGATAGAGTTGAGCCAATCGCTCCTATTCTCATAAATAGCGGTATTTGCCGTGGTTATGGTAGCAACTTTGTCCCACAATTCACTAGAAGAAGTCCATCTTGAGTCAACAAGTGCGGCCTTTTCAGTGTCATTGTATTGGTCTAGGTTGAGCTTCATTGAGATGCAAAAAATGCGACAAATCTCCCCTTGGAGACATGCCGCTCAGTGTGTGAGGTGGGCCTATATAGCTAACAAGCTAAGTATATACCTAAAAGTGGAAAAAGTGTCAAACAACTCATGTTGATAACATCTATCTTTCCGTATAGAGGTAGTCATTCCGGCGAATTGCGCGCAAAACCCCATGCTTATCAAAGTCCAAAAGGGCAGTTCCATTGGTTATGGCAAAGACTCCGGCTTCTATGCAGGTGTTTATGGGCTGGTAATGCTCCTGAAAGAGCTTCCACCGGCCCACATCTATAGGCTCTATAAAGATGGTTACTGGGTCAATTTTCATAGCCTTCTACATAGGTTAATTCAGGGTGGTAAATGTTGTCTGACCCTAGCACACTAGGCTTATCTGCCTCTGTAACCTCTCCATAGAAGGTGCCGGAGCCGCTTCCCAGCATTGCAAGGTAGGAATAGAGGTCTGCAAACACAAAGTGGTCTTCTCCGGTCGTGGAGGCCCAGATATACCTCTCAATACCCTTGTTATTGACCACTTTCTCCCTTCTTAGGGTCTCATAGTGCTTGATATAGAGCCTGAACATCTCATCACTAGGCACTGAAATGAGCCATTTGGCCTCAATCATATTGGTGAGGAATTGGTCGAGGATTCTGTCCCTAAATGAGTACACAATGCCCTTTTTGTCCCCTTCTCCCCACCACACCAGGAGCTGGGGGTTGTTGGCATTCTCCATGAAATAGGACATTTGCATGAAAGGGTAGGTCTCCACAATGTACCTGGAGAGAGTGGTGTTGGGCATGGCATCAATAACCCCTGAAGTGGGCTTCCAGGTCTTTATGATGTCATCCAATTCACTATCCTTGGTAAACCGGCCCATCTTGAGCAGCCCCTTGTCGCTTCTCACCACATAATGCTTGATGTTGCCCACGTCGACTCCAAGATAGATGTTGCCTGAAGTGAGGTCTTTGGGGGTCCAGAGGTCTAGGATGGTGGTTTTGGAGACACTCAAATCTCCTGGAGAGTAGGGCTTGCCTAGCACGAAGTTATTGAAGTAGGCAGGGTCTCCCTTTGAGTCCTCAATAATCTCCTCAGCAGTAATCCAGCAGCACATGAGGTGGGAGATGTGGTAGCCGGAGATTTTAGAGCCGGGGTTCTGGGCTACCCATTCCCCTTTCCTCCTCACCACATCACTCAAAGGCGCCTTGCAAGCCCTGCAGATGTAGCTCTTGGTCTCTTGGTCTATGCTCTCAGGCCATGAGAGGTAATGCTTGTCCTCACAGCTAGGGCAGGTAACAACCCACTCCTTCTGGTCGCTAGCTATCCAGTCCAAATCAAGCCTATCCCTCTCCACTCCGGGGTTAGAGAATGACCAGTTGCCCTTGTATTGGGAGGCTTTGGTACGAGACCCCATCATCTCTAGCTGGTCTTGGGGAGACCTAGAACTCTCATCATGCACCCTCAAATCAGCGGTAGTAGACACGGCCGCGGTCTTGGACTCAAGGCCTTTGAGGAAGAGGAACCTGCCATTTAGCTCCTTTCTCTCAATGGAATCAGTGTCCATGCCAGCGAACTCATGGTGGTTTATCTGTAGAATCTTGTTGAGCTTGGATGATACAAACTCCCTAGTGTCCCCATCTGTGGGGAAGGTGTAAATGACATTGAAACCTAAGTGTTTAACGGCAAAGAGCACCTTCAAGATGAATGAGATGCTCTTGCCTACCTGGGCACAGGCTACCACAACTATGTGGGGGTTGAAGTCTGTGAGTATGTCAAGCAACCAAGGCCTATCTTTAAAGTCGAAAGACTCTCCCTTTTCACTCAATAGTGACCGTTCTGTCAGCCATTGGAGTATTGAGAAGTATTGCTTGTCATCTTTCATTTAGCTATTAGACCTTTATATTCTCGATAATCGGGAACGGTGCAATAGAACCAGTTAGTATTCCTATGAGTACCACAACAGTTGCAATGACTAGAATTACAGTCGCCACCTTGTTGAACGGCTCAGGCGGTGCAATCTTACCAAGACCCCACCACAGCACATAAAATATAATGCCCCAAATCGCTATAGTCAGTAACAATGCCAATAAATCCATAATTATTTCTCTGAGTTAGTAATCTCCTCTTCCTGCACGATAGCACACTCCATGCTTACCAATGCACTCGTTACCGACACGGCACTCTCTAATGCCAAACGAGTAACTTTGAAGGGGTCAATGATACCGGCCTCAAACATATTGACCTTGTGGCCGTTCCTGAAGTCCACCCCAAAGTCCTTTTCAAGTATAACCCCCTCCAACTGCTCCACCATGCCAGCATTGCGCATCATCTGTATCACAGGCGCCCTGAGCATCCGGCGGAACATGGGGTCTTTTACATGGTCATACACATAGGCCAAAGCTGAACCACCTCCAGGTAGGATGCCCTCCTGTAGTGCCGCTTGGGTGGAGTTGATGGCATTCTCAAACTTGTACTTCTTGGCATTGAACTCAGTGTCAGTGTAGGCGCCTACCCTAATCACTCCAATGCCTCCGGTGAGCTGGGCTAGCCTATCCTCAAGCATAGCCTTCTCATACTCACTGGTAGTGGCCTCTAGCTCACCTTGTATGGCTGAAATGCGCTCACTCGGGTCTCCCTTGCCTCCTATGATAGTTGTGGTGTCTTTGGTGATAATGACCTTCTCAGCCCTTCCACATACAACAGCAGTCTGCTCATCAAGCTTCATACCCCTCTCCTCACTAATCACAGTGGCTCCTGTAAGGGCTGCCATGTCAAAGAGGAAGTCCCTTCCGCGGCTAGCAGAGTAGGGATTCTGCACACATCCAATGTCAGCTACTTTGCTCATGGCATTCTGGGCTAGTGTACCCAAAGCTACTGACTCCACAGTGTCAGCAATGAAGAGAATGTCCTTGCCGGTGCCTATTGAGTTGAGAAGGGAGATAATCTGCTCATTGGTGCTTATCTTCCTATCCACTAGGACAATGTAGGCATCCTCAAGCACAGTCTGCTTGCGCTCATGGTCATTGATGAAGAAGGGGCTTATGAGGCCTTTATCAAACCTTGCTCCCTTAACAATCTCCTTGGAATAGCCTAGCTTGGCGCCCTTCTCCACAGTCACTACTCCATTCACTCCAATCTCCTTGATGATGTCGGCAATGAGCTTGGCAACCTCAGGGTCGAGGGATGAGATAGCGGCAATCTGCTCTATGTCCTCCTCCTTTACCTCCCGCTTGAGTTCTGCAAGCTCCATAAGCGTTTGTGCAAGGCCGTCTGTAAGGCGCTCTCTAACCTCCCTAATGCGGGAAGAGTCGTTTGCAATCTCCTTAAAGGCCTCAGTGACAAGAGCTTGAGTGAGAACTGTAGTGGTTGCAGTGCCATCTCCGCCCTCTGCCGATGTCCTAAGTGCAGCCTTTCTAAGCATCTGTAAGCCCATGTTTTCATAAGGGTCTTTGAAGTCTAGGTTTTTAAGTATGGTCACACCATCATCAGCTAATAGTGGGTCTAGCCCTTTGAACTCTATGAGTGCGGTCATGCCTATAGGCCCAAGAGTGGGTGCTACAGCCTCGGCTGCTTTGTCCACTCCGGCCTTAACCTTCAACCTTGCTGCATGGCCCTTGGAAACCTCTTTAGACATTGTATTGCTTGTATATGGGTAAAAGCTCCTCTATAGTCTCGGCTCTCATCACTCCTCCATCCGCGGCTTCATCCTTGAGTGGGGAGAAGGCTACATACCTGCCTTTGTGTATGGTCTCTCCTACAGTTAAGTCAGGCTCCTTCCAGCTAAAGCCCTCAGGTATGCCATCAATCTGTACCGGCTCATAGCCCTTGGACTGAGCGATAGAGGCCACTAATTCTCTAGTGATTTTCATAGATTGTTATTGAATTTGGAGATTAACTTACTCTCTGCCTTTTTGAAGGCATCATCTATGTCCTTCTTGGAGGCATCTGGTAAATGCAGAACCATCTCATAATGATAATTGCCCTTTATGGTCATGTCTTTGTCAGGAACCCATGCCATCAAGTAGCCCTTCATCATCATGCTATCCACCTGTTGCCTCATCTTTCTATGGAAAGTAAAACCATCAGGGAGACCTTGTATGGGGTAGTACACCACATCAGGCTGGAGAAATCTCTTTACTGTATCTTTTGTTGCAATAACTCCCATAACTATAGGACTTTGAGGATGTCACTGGTAAGGATGAACTTCTGCTTGCCCACCTCATGAGTGTCAGGGCTGCCTTTGGCAAAGAGGATGACATCACCCACCTTCAATGCCTCTTCCCCAATGATGGGAGGAGACGCCGGAAGCTCAACAATCCTACCCTTATACACAAAATCATCCTGCACATCTACAGTAGTAAAGCCCTCCTTGACCTCTTTCTCTGTGGCCTCAACTACAATCCTATTGTCTGCTATTCTCATTTGTGTCCATACATAAGCTGATAACCTGTTTCAAAGTGCTGCAATAAGTCGGCATGATTCACCACTCTCTGCCTAGCTATGAAGGGTGACCTGAAAAAGTAGGGGTCTTTATCCTTGTTGAGGATGAACCGGTTGACCCAATGCCCATTGAAGCACTTGGTCTTGTAGAAGGCGAACTGGGCACCATTGCTCCAATCCTGCTCTACATGCTTGAATGCCTCTCCCACAAAATCCTTCTTGCAAGTCCTACAGTAGAACATCATGGTTACCTTCTGGTCTGCTCTCCTAATCTCTAGCTCTCTCTCCCCTGATGATTTCACTCTCTCTTGATGGTAGGTTCTGTCTTTAGCTCTCTTGTCCTGAGCATCAATAAGCTCTTGGATGTGGTAGTGCTCTTCTATGAGAGGTTTGGGGTCATGCTTCATTTTCCAATGCCAAACATATTCTTAAAGCCCTTGTCACCATCTTGCTGCTCCTTGAATTCCTCTTCAGTCCCCTCTCCTAAAAACTCAGCTTTGCCATCACCAATAGGTAGCTCCAATTCAATGCCATGCTTTTCAGCCAGAGCATTTAGCTCCGACTCTTTCAAGTTGCCTAATGCCCATGCCTTTTTGATTCTATCCAGCATTGAGTAGTTTCTCCTTAATCTCAGCTTCTATGGCTTTAATCTTCTTCTGTGTGTCGCTATTGAAGATGATTGTGTAGCTTGTGTTTCCTCTCTTGTTTCCTCCTTCCTCATCAACTCCATGAATGTTGAGAGCATGTTTCAACCCTTTATCAACAGCGTTTGGGTCTTCATGGTTAAGCAATTCATCAACCTTTAGAGCTATTCTCTCCGGTGTTATTCCTTGCTTACCTAAAGCCTCTTTAAGAGTCAATTGCTGCTTTTCCACCTCCTCCACAACACTCGGTATTCCCAAGAGTTCTACAGCCATGGTAGAGGCTATTTTCTCTGGGTCTTTCCCTTGGATGTCATAGTGGTTGAGTACTGCTTTGGTGCCATTTGGGTCTATAGCATAGTCCCTGGCGAATCCTTGGCGCTTTTTGGTGAGCTTCTTAGGCTGTTTGAGGGTCTTCTCCATTGGTAAATTCTTTGGGGGAGGGGGTGAGAGTGTCTTTGTCCTCCCTCTTGAGGATGCTTATGGTGGGGAACATGTCTACATTGTGCTTCTCCAGTACCTCTTGGATGTCTTTGGAGAGGGCTTGGCCTTCCTCCGGGGTTAGTTCCCTCATTTGACGTTTTCTAGGGCTTCTAATACCTGGCCGAGAATGATGTTGTTGTAGGTGGTGCAGGACTCTACTGCCTCCTTAATCACCTTGAGGTCGGCAGCATCCACCTCTATTTCCTTATTTGTGGCTGCTTTCTGGGCTAGGGCATAGATTTTCATCTTACCCCCGGCTTTGTCGGCACTAAGTGCCTCTACTAGCACATCGCCTAAAAAGACCGCCTCTCCTTCAGGGGTCTTGTACTGCATTCCTTTGACATTGTTAATCGGTTTTGAACAGTCTAGTTTCATATGGCCGTGTGTTAACGGGTTAATAGATAATGGCTTAATAGTAGCATGGTTTTAAATGTCAACTCTCTTTTATCCCCTAAATGGGGGTCTTTTATTGACTTTGCGGAAAAGTATCTTATACCAAAGCCACCTTCTAAAACCACACCAGTCATGTATTACTATCTGCCATACATACCACCTCACCAATTTGTTAAAGTCTCTCCGGTTGTATATGTGATGCCAAGAGTCTGGGTATCCTAATCCTATTTCTCCTGCATCATCCACAAACATAATCACCTCAGTAGTGCCATGGTTGCTTTTAATCCTGTAGGCAGTTTCTGCTAGGGGAGGACAATTATTGCCGCACCAATTCTTGCCAAGTTTATGCCAAATCCAGTTCTCTAAGGAGAATCTCCTCCACCTCTGCCATTTGGTCTCTTGGCTAGCAACCATACCTCCCATAATGGTTCCTATTTGTGTATCTGTTTTCTTTTCCATAACTATATTGAGGGATTGAATACCTGTTTTTCTAGATTCTTTACCTTTATGGCAAGCCCTAGCATTCCGGCTATATTGAGGCCTAGCATGACCCAAAATATCCAGTGAGGGGTATAGACCCAGAAGAATACCTGTTCAGCAAAGACTATTGCATAGTTGATTGCTCCATACCACCTTAGATGTACTAGATATTTGTATCTTAAATCCATATCATTTCATGAGTTTAATCCATAAATAAATTACACTAAACACTATTCCATACCCTAGTAAGATTGCTAAAGCACAAGACAACACAAGTGCCAACAATATAAATGGCATTGCTAGCACTCCCATGATTATTCCAATAATTAGACTCATTTGAGTGTAGATACTTGTAACTCTATCCGGGGATTCTCTTTGTCTTGCTTCTTATAGGCATGGAGTTCCTGTATCTGCCTATCATCCTTCCAAATCACTCCGGTCAGGCTATCAAGGACTGCTTTGCATACATTGTCTATATCACTTGATGCTTTTGTCTTAAAATACACCTGCAACTCTACTTTGATTGGCCCCTCTAGTATCTTGCCCTTAAACTGCGTTTTAGCCTGTGCCGCATTGTAGAACTTTATTCTCTTTCCCTCATGGGTGAGGAAGCGTCGGCCCCTATAGAGTTTATTGACTGTAATGGGCTGCCCTAAGATGGTAATTTTCATGCCTTATCAAAGAACTCTAGGGGTAGGAAGACTTGGGTGTAGTGGTCTACAGTCCCTTCCTTGAAGTGGAGAATAACCCCTTTGTCTTTGTAGGTCTGTAGGGGAGTCTGGTAGATGTGCTGGTTCTCCTGGTCAAGGACTCTTACCACAGCATTCTCTGGGAGGTCTTTATGCACAATGTCATAGTCAATGCCCCAACTCCCATTGGCGCCAATCTTCCTGAACTTGTGCTTTGAGCCTTGCACCTTCTTGTAAAAGACATTCCCAATAAGCATACCTGCATAGTTGCCATTCCTAGCCCTTATTTCCCTTTTGGTTTTCATGCTTGTTTTACTAACTTAGTAATAGGGGATGGTATTAGCTCTTTAGAGAGGATTTGCCGGTACACCTCACTGGCTACTTGGGCCATCATGACCGGAGGGACACTCATACCACAGACATAGATAGGCTGGGATTTGAGGAAGTCAAAGTCCATTGGGAATGATGAGCCTCGGAGTATTTCCTTCTTGGATAGCACCCTCATGTCCCTAGGATGCATGTAGTCATTGGCCCCGGCTCTAAGGGTAGGAAGAGGCCTGGTAGGGTCAAGCTTGTAGACCTGAAAGCCTGTACCTTTGGGATGCACATCACTCAGGGTCTGACCTGGCTGCATGAGGGGATAGTATTCCATAAAGCCCGGAGTAATCTTCCTCCAATCCTTCTCTTCAAGCTCATAGTCTTCAATTTGAGAGAAGGGAATGTGTTGCTCATTGAAATCCATGTATAGCTCTAGGGTATCTCCAAAGAGGCCTCCCATGTGCTTCTCTGCTAGGTCTTTTCTCACTGAGATAAAGAACACTCTTTCCCTTCTTTGAGGCACACCCATATCCGCGGCATTGAGGAGCATGTGGATGGTCTTGTATCCGGCTTCCTCAAAGGCTTGGTGGATGCGGGCCACATAGTCCACAGCATCTCCAATCAACATCCCTTTAACATTCTCACTAATGACCACCTTGGGCTGGAGCCTTTTGGCAAGGTCAATGAAGTCAAAGAAGAGAGTGTCTAGGACTTGGAGTTCTTGGCCTTCCCTAAATATCTTTTCCTTGCCCCAGTCTTCCTCCCGATTGCCTGCCATAGAGAAGCTAGAGCAGGGAGGGGAGCCATCCAGCACATCCAAGTCATACAATTCTTCCGGCAAATCCTCAAAGAACATGCGGGCGTTGCTCGTAAATCCGTC
>ERZ1292632.664-Hain-H43-01um-R2-664-length-38256-cov-29_pt1 | contig 38256 bp, 59 predicted proteins | sample MGYA00564407_ERZ1292632 | MGnify/ENA primary metagenome ERZ1292632 (study PRJEB36523, sample SAMEA6512637) | groundwater metagenome | collected 2019-01-08 | study: AquaDiva: Metagenomics assemblies of 32 groundwater samples | reverse complement strand
TCCTAATCTGTGCCGAGTCGGACACGTACCTAATCTGTGCCGAGCCGTACACGCTCCCAATCTGTGCCGAGCCGTACACGCTCCCAATCTGTGCCGAGTCGGACACGCTCCTAATCTGTGCCGAGTCGGACACGTACCTAATCTGTGCCGAGCCGTACACGCTTTCTAAATACGCGCTTCCTCTCACTATCACAACCGCATATTGGAAATTGATTTTAAGATTGAGCGGATTTTCTTTTGTACCGCCCTCAATATAAATCTCACCATCAAAATCCAAAGAGATTTTTTCTAATTCTTCCTGACTTTTTACAATTATTGTTTTCATTTTGTTTTCTTTTTTCTCGCCGATAGATAGAATCCTTTGCAGAAAAACTACCTACCGGCGAGAGCAAACGATTTTTAGTCCGACTTTTTAAGTAACTCCACCATCCTATCTCCGACTTCTTTCAATCTCCCTACGCTGTCCATAATGTCCTGCCGTTCCGTATCAAGCCACCGTATTTCTGAATGGACATTTTCCATCGCTTTCAAACTTGCGAGCAGTAATTCGTATGCGCTGGCGAGTTTGCTCTGTGCCTCAAGTTTGAATGTAAACCGTTCCGAGTTTGTTTCTTCCATATCTTTAGAATTGCCACCCGCTCAAAAGAAGTATTCCGAATATCCCCATTACTCCGAACAATCCTATCCAGTCAAAGTCAGTGTCTTCCCCAAGATAGGTCATTCCGTCTTTCGTTGTTTTTTCTGTGAGCATTTTAATTTAGAGTTTTGTTCTCCGACCTTTTTACTTTATTAGTATAGCATATCTTACTTTACCGCAACAGTGGATAACTTTTTACCGCTATTTTTGCAAATATAGATGATTGCGGGGTGCGTTAAACCATAGATTTTACCTATCTTTCTATAGGATAAGCCCTTTTTCCGAAGCTCTATAATCTCCTTTGCTTTTTTGTTTTCGTGCCTCATATTATTTATTACCTTAATTGTATTCCTTATCTTACCAAAAGTCAAACACCTCCGTTATCCCCTCCCCCTTTCCCCGCCACACACGCTATCAGATGTCAAATTAAGTATTCTCATATAATCTCATTCGTAATCATTTGTAGGTTTTCTTGGAAATAAAATTAGTTTTCAACATTTCTATAATAAGTTTTTTACCTTTACGAAAATCTGCGTGAGTAAAAACATTCTCATTACCCGCTATCGCCACGATTTCTTTTACTGCCTTTATAATCTCATTCGCCGCTTTTTGGTAATTGTCATTTTTCATACATTCGCGGGGGTTATTTTTTCTTCCTCTTTAACTCTTAGATAATCTCTTAATGTACATTCTGCACCCTGATTTGAAAAATAAGGTTCTCCGTTTACATATCGTTTCATAATAAGAGAAGCATAAAATTCACCCCGATTTCTAAACCAATTTTCAAATTCTTTTTCTAGTTTCGTTCTAGGTATTGAATGCCAATCGGGATAAATGTTTTTCCTTTTTTTCATATTTTTTCGCGCGCGGGGGTTATAAAACACTTAAGATAATAGTTCAAAACTTCTCGCGGAATATCTATTTTTGTCTCATATCTAACTTCCATACCACATTTTTCACATATAACTCCTCTGTACCGAGAATCCTTATACTTTCCACACCCGCAACGAGAAAATAAACTTATAACACATTTCCTTTTGTAACACTCTATTCCAATCCGACTATCTTGCAATGTTTCTATTTTCATAATTTCGCGGTGGGTTATAAAATATCTAATAATTCCTCTGTCTCTTTTGTGTTAATTTTCTTTTGAAAAATCCAAAAGTAAGTATGAATTTTCCGAAAATGTCGTTGTTTAGTATTTGGATTAGTTATTTTATTTGGTTTTACAAGTATTACTAAATCTTTTGCTATAAATCCCCAGCGTTCAGCAATTTCCTTTACTAAAATATGTGTCCAAGTAGTTTTGCTATCTGTGTAATCTTGACACTTAAATATCATTATTCCATTCGAGATTAAGTACCTACACGCTTCTTTTATTATATCAAAATAACACTGTTCAAGTTTGTTAAAATCTTCAAATATAGTATGTGTTTTTGAACTATAATACTCCTTTGTTTTTCCATGAATGCCAAATAAAAATGGCGGGTCAAGAATAACGCTTCTAATTCCCTCAAATTCTATTGGTAGTGGCAAAAATCCAGCATCTGCCTTTTCCACACCTTCTACTTGTGGATTTATATCAAACTTATATTCCGGTTCTTTAATCCCATTTTTATAGAAATTTCCCTTAAAATACATGGGGTCTAATTGTATATCCTTTCCATTAAGATGAATATCTATAATTGCTTTCAATAGTTCTTGTTCATTTTCAAATACTGATTTGTAATGTTTCTTTATTTCCATACTCTTTATATTATTTCACGACCTTTTTTCGTGCGCCGATTTTTATTACTTACTTTCTCTATAATCTTCCACACTAAATAAATCATCGGGAATAGAACTTTTTACATCAAGATTTTCTAACTCTTCCAATCCTTGTTTTTCTGCGTATGCCCGCTTGTTTTTCAAATCGTCCAACGCTTTCCATTTTCTTATAAAAGCATCATACGCTCTAGTAACAAACCACATCTCGCCTTTATCGCCTATCGGCTCTCTGCCCTCGGTTATAACCACCCACCCATTTTTTCTCTTTCCAATACAATGATTTTTCTGCGCGTAATCAACCACCGACCAATGGACACCACCAATAACTTCAGAGATGACAAAACCATTAAACTTTTCTTGGTCTTTTAGCGGTCTGCCGTAATACTCAAGCGGATTACTCATTACCGCAGACAATTTCCAATCCTCAAGTTCCCGTTCAAATTCTCGCACTTCATCCCGCGTAAGTTCGGGCTTATGTATAACCACCTGCTGTTTTTGTTTTCTTGGCATATTAACGGGTTAAAATCTTCGTCAATGTTTCTAAGGTGTAACTAGGGTACTCTTTCTCTGCAATTTCTGTAGCTTTCCCTATCTGCTCATCCGAGAATTTAGCCAGTTCCACCGCCGCCCTAGCGTGCCTTTTAATTGCGACCTTTAATTGTTCACACGATTTTATGGATACATCCTTCTCCTCAAGATATTCCCCTATAAGCTGGATATGGCGTTTCGGGTCGGTTTTCAGCTTCTTCAATTCCCCTTCTAAAGAGAAAACAGAACCCGCAACGCCCCGCGTTGCATTCTTATTCAGGGGATCTTCTTCTCTGTGTTCTTCTTTGTCGTCACCGGGTGACACCCCTTTGGCTTCGCCCGTGATACCCCTTTGCTCTTTTGGTGACACCCCTTTGGTTATAGGTATATCTTTCTGTGATACCCCTTTGGCTTCGTAAAAATCAGCGTTCATCTTCCATAAGTCAGCTACTGAGTATTTATTAACTTCCTGTATTCCTCCTTTTGTTTCTACATCCCTAGTTCCTAGTAATTTTATCCATTTATGCTCTATGAGATATTTTAACGATTTTTTCAATCTATTTATGCTTATTCCGCATTGTTTTGCTAATGTGCTTTGCGAAGTCCAGCACGTTCCGCCTTCCCCGGTGATCCTTTTCATTTGAATATAAACTTCCCTATCCCATAACGTAGAATGGTTGAGTATATAATTCGGCACTATTGTAAAGTATTTTTTGTCTCCGCTTTCGTCTATTATTTTTATTTTTGACATAGTTATAAATCAAACGCCCCGTCGTCATCGCCAGATGTAAACGGGGCATTTAATTTTGGCGATGACTTTTTGCTTAATTGTTTACCCTAAAAGTATAGCATACTCGCTTTTCAAATGCAAGCACTTACCCCTCTATCCCGCCAATCCCGTCTTTTCTGACGCTAGTACAAAAGATAGGGACAGTTTGAAGCACGAGGGCTACGGGACTTACGAGGGATTGCCGAATGATAGAGAAATGCCGGATTTTTTATTTTGTAAAATTACTTTGTCGGCTTTCTCATATCTTGCATATCATACCGCATTCATTTTTTCTTTCAAGATCGTGTGTAACCTGAATGGCTTTTCCTGAACTGTCCCGAACTATTTTTATATTCGCCTGTTTTTTAACGTAATCATTGTATAAAAGTTCTTTCTTGCCCCGAAATTTTTTTATGCCTTTCGGGTGCTTTGTTGTGGGTATGCTCATAACCATTCCGCCGCGCTTGCAAAAGTAAAGAATGGTTGTATGGTGTACACCGAACCGCCTCCCGATCTCGGAGTAGGTAATGCCGTCCTTACGAAGCTGGAGAATAATTGCAATGTCCGCAGGCGTGAGCTTATCGCGTTTGTGTATCATTTAATTCCTAATTTTTTTCCTAATTTTTCTTCTGCTGTTTTAATCGCTGTTTTAATTCTCTGCGCCATAACGCAAGAAAAGCAGAAGCTCCCTCCCACGAACTCTCCGCCCAATTCCGAGTACGAGATAAGGGTTTTGGCTTGTTTTTTACATCTAGAACATCTTGGTCTTGTGGTTGTGCTGGTTGTTTGTATATCATCGTCCGGACTTCCTACCAACGATATGGCTTTCAGAATCTCGCCCCCAATCCCAAGAGGAATTAGGGAATCTCTAAAAATTCCCACTCTTAATGAGTGAGGGCAAAATCCCGAAATGTAAAGAACTATCGGGGAAACAGACGAGACGCTCCCCCGATAGTTCTCTATGTAAAAGAACATTCGCTGTAATGAAGAACCCCAATTCTTCCATAAGAAAAGGACACCTTAATTGTACCACAATCGTCCTCAAAAAATAAGGGGATAAAAAAATAGAGGGTGGTTTTATTAGCCACCCTCGCAGGAATTATCCCGCCTTTACTACTACGAGTTTGTAACCATTCGGAAGGAATAATGAACTTATCCGTTCCAGTCGTTTCGGGAACTCGTTATCCCACGGAAGGAGGTTGTCAAATAATCTCGTAAACGCTTCGTGTTCCACTTTTGGAACGAAGATTATTTCTCCGCGCCTTCCATTTCTGCTGACAGGGATTTTGTGATGCAAGTCATAAACTGCGTTTCCAAAGTCATCGGGAAGAATTGGAGTTTTTTTCTTTCTGTTGCGGAATTTACGGCTTCGTTTTCTCATCTTCCACCTCTCGCTTTATTATGCGCTTCCGCTTTCTGGCATTCAGGACAAGTAATTCTCGTGAACTCAACGCCCGAATTGAGCAGAGCGCATTTCTGGCTTGGTGTTGCGGGTATCCATTCGGGGAACTTCAAATATCCGCAATTTTTACACTCCCAAATTTGCTGGCTCATGGATTCCTCCTTTCAAAAGTTTTACTGGTTTGGCAATTTGTATCATTCCCTGTTTCTGCAACATACGGCGGATTTTAATTTCTTTGTAAATAATATGCTCCAGCAAAAAATCCATACTGCACACCACGGAATAACCCTTTCCCAATAATCGTAATATTTCCCCTACTTCTTCCTCGTCTAAATCGCACTCCGAAGCGAGCATTTTGAATCTCTTTTTGCACAGAGGACACATTACGGAAAACTCGCTCACCGAAACCACTTTGTAAATATCCTCAACTACGGGGAACGTGATTTTGATTATTTCTTTGAACTCCAAGAACTGAAGCACGGGCCCGTGAGAACAAAGGCACGGAAACGAAATATAAAGAAGTTTTGACATATCATCCTCCTTCTATTTTTTTATTAAAGAGCAATGAGCTTTATTAGCTCGCAGGAAGGAGGAAGCCGAAATGATGTTTGATGTTTTTTGTTTCCTCCCTCTTGTGAAGTAGTAAAGTTTTATTGTGTAATACATATTACGCCATATCGTTATAGATTAGTGAAGGGCGAAAGTCCTAGCCGACCCGCGTTGTATACAGAAAGAAGCGCGGGTTTTGCTTTTCTACTTATTTTATAACAATGTCTTTGTTAATGAAAATTCTCTCAACTTCAATTTTCCTTTTTTCTACATCTTCTTTCTGAATCTTTCCTTCTCGTATAAGGCGATAAACTCGTTGCCTGTTTATTCCACTGTCTTTACAAAATTTCCAAATTGGAATAAATTTTTTACTCATAATCATAATCATTAAATTCAGGTAGTTCGACTTTTGAGAATCTTCCAGTTTCGTATTGTTCTCTACGTTCTTTCACAACATACATTATAAGATATTTGTAAAAAGAAAATTTATAGCCGAATAATTCCTTATCTTTAATTCGTATGACAACCCAACTCCACTCGTACAAAAACCTATCCCGTATTTTATCTGACTTTTTCTGTTCTTTCCTAGTATGATTTATTCCATCTATCTCAATAGCAATCTGTTCATTCGGAAAGGCAAAATCCAAAACGTACTTGCAACCTATTGGAAATTGACGTTTATAATCAGTATCAATTTTATAACCGATGTTTTCCAACACATTCATCACACGTTCTTCATTCTTTCCCGCCATAGAATTTTTCCATTCTTGGAGATGAACTTGTTTGTCAAAAACCTCTGTCTCGCTGTGGTGTTGTTTTGGCTCATATTCGTTGAAATGCAACTTAAGTTTTATACTAATTGTATCATACTTAAGTTTGAATTTCAAGCACAATATCCACAGAATTTGCCAATTTTCGCTGTTTTTACTTTATCTACAAAATACCGCCTAGCTTGCCTTGCTCGTAAAACCTTTTTGCTCTTTCACCCCAAGTATTGGTTTTTCTATGACAATCAATACAAAGTGTTCTTCCATTATCTATCGCAAAACGAAGTTCGGGAAAATAGGCAAATGGTTTTATGTGGTCAGCGTGTAAAATAACCGCCTTTCCATTTCCACTTCTCATACCACACCAAATACAAGTATAATTGTCTCTCTTAAATACTGCGATTCGCCACAATTTATATTCTAAAGATTCTCTAATTTTTTTATGTAATGGTGTTACGCCCCCTTTCCATTTATTATTTAGTAATCCCATTCTCTTGCCAAGATGAGATTCGCTCATCTTTTTTCTATACTCTGAATTTTCCCATAACTTCTTTTGTCTTATTTTTGCTATAATAGATTGTTTCTTTCTTGTCTGTTTAGAATGTTTTTTTCCTTTAGGACTTGGTGGTTTTATCCCCAATTTCTTACGAATCTCGCTAAATTTTTTTCTTATCTCTTCTGATAGTTTCCAACCTCCTCTTCTTTGATAAGCACAAAAATTTGAACATGATTTTCTGTTATTATGTTTTTTATCAAAGAACTCTCTACCACATACTAAACATTTGAAACGATTTTTGCTTTCTTTAGATAACTTATTCACCAACTTAGTTTAGTAAAAATTATTTATTTTCACAACTGAATTCGTCCTAACAATTTTGAATTCTCGTCAGTTCCTAACGCTTTCAAAAGCGATGTAATCGCCGTTAAAACCGCGACATTGAGAAGTTGTCCAGTATCAACTGAAAAAATATCAGTCAAATTTGAGAGATACCCCAAAATTGCGACAATCACCGCACTGACAACAGCCGACACTATATTTCTAAAATTCAACTTTCCAAATGGGCTGTTCATAATTTGATTATTTTATAAGCGACCTTTAGGATAATTTCATATCAAATCCTTAAAGAAATTATACAATATTCCAACATTTTTTACTACTATTCCACCACGAAAGATTACCCGCTTTTACTGCTTTGCAAAACAAACGAGTTGCCTGTTCTGGGTCAAACGCTATTTCGTCGGTAATTTCAGGATGCCAGTAGTTGTTCCACTGATACAACCCGCGGTCTTTTGTCTTATTCGTATTTGTACGCACTGCGCGAATATCAAGCCCGCTTTCGCATTGGGCTACATTACACGCAAGTTGTCCGTCCACGCCATACTCTAAAGCAATCTTTTTTATGGATGCTTTTATATGTTCTTTCGTATCCCACTCATACAAAGTTTTCGGTTTTGTTTCGGGTGCGATAAGTTCGTTGGGAATTGCGTCTATGACGGGGAGATTTTGCTTTATCTGTTCGCTTTGCAAAAAGAGAAGTTTCAAAACTTCGGCGAGTTTTGCGAGTATCTTTTGAAGTATGGAGATTTGTTCGGGGGTGGGTTGATCTATCACGCTATACTTTTTTACATACCCGAATTGGTAATCCCAGCGCAACTTTTTTATCGGCGAACCTTCGTCCGTGTAACTGTCAAAAATGAGCCAGTATTCGTTTTCTTTATATCCAACGCACAACGTCCAATGATTATCTTTCTCGCCTGCGGGCTTGTAATACAGATCGCCGTCTTTTGCCCACGCAAAAACCGACACGCCAAGCGGTGAGTATTTGAGGTTTCGCATAAGAGAGGCGGGGTCGTTTGTTACCCATTCGTGGGCTATGGTGTAGGTCTTTAAGAATAACTTGCACTTTGTAAGGAGAGCGGAGGGAAGCGGAGAAGGGGAGTAGTATTGGTCGGGACTTGTGATGTCGTCCGAGAATGGGAGGTCTGCTTCGGGAAGCAAGCCATTATCGCGTACCGCCTCTATGACTTTATTTGGGTCATTTCCCGGAGGGCGAGTTTCCGCAAGGATTCCCGTAGCCCTATCGGAATAATCGTATAAACCGCCAAACCGCCGAGCCATTATGATTTCCAGTGCGTTATTGGTGGCAAAGCCAGTGCAGTTGCTCGTTTCCGTTTTCTTTACTTGCGCTTCGGTTTCAGGTAAAAATGTATCCCATTGCCCATTTTCTTGGAGAACTTGCTGTGCGCCGAACTTCAATTCAATCTTTCCTTCGTGCCAATCTTTTGGCTGTATGGTTGGTTCTAGGAAGCCGTAGTTTTTGGGATTATTGTATTCCATATCGTGCAAAAATTCTGTCTGTTTCTTCTCTCCGTATTTTGTCTAACTCTTTTGATTTTTCGTCATTTGTCATTTTTCCAAAACGCGGTGTATTTTGTAATTTCTCGGCACGTTCATTAAACTTATCGGTTACTTGTTTCAATGCTTCATTATACTTTTCTGTGTTTACTTTTCCTTTTAATGTCTCCCATTTTTTCCCATACCCGCGCATAGTTGTTTCTGTAGTTGATATTCCCATTCCTTCTGCAATCATCGCCAAGAGAACATCATCATTTCCTTTTTGAAGTTCCTCAATGAGCATATCGGCTGAAATTGGAGTAATAAGACCGATTGTTGTATTGATAAAATTTGGTTTTTCTCCTTGAAAGTTTTGTCCTTTCCAAATATCGCGTATCATTCCTGCGGACGGGGAAAGTTTACCTTCAAAAAATTGTTCAAATGTATCTAGTGCGGTTTGCTCGCCAAAATTTCCTGAACTCATTTTTGTCCATTTTCCCGTAACCCCGCTTTTTGTCCAAAATCCCCATTCGCCATTATGAAGAGTTGGAACTATCCGAGAACCAAGCGTAATAAGCCCCCTCATACCACCTGTTACATCGTAACAGTGATTTTGATAACAGATTTGACCGAACCGAGAACTCCGAGTGTCCCATTCAACATCAAATCCGAACATATCAGCAACAGCGAGTAATGCCGTTACGCTGGAAGCAATACGAAGCGTTGATTTTACGGATGTAATCCTCGCCTCTTTAGTAAATGTTTTATCAAACAAATGAGTAGTAAGCGTATCAAAATTTGATTTCAAGAACCGCACAGAAAACATAAGAGTGTTTATTTCTTTTCCTACTGCCCCTAATCGCCCTAATTCTCCGCGTCCAGTCATTGAGGTTACTAAACGAGCGTGAGCAGTCGCCTGTGCTTGGTCTAGCATATCAACTCCATTTCGTTCTGCATTTTTTATAATCGCATCAGCCAAATCAGCGCGCATTCGCAACGCACTTCCATTAAACGCCGTTTCAGACGCTTTGAAAATTCTTCCTAAAAGCGGTATCTGTTCAGGAATGGAAGTCGGAAATACTTCTTCATGAAGCACACCAAGTCCATAACCGTTTTTCGCGGCTCTGTATTTTCCATTCAATGCATTCGGGCGAGAATAGATGTCTGCGCGGATAGAACGCATCACTGCATCATCACGGGACTCAAACCATCCCTTTGATTTTGTAAACAATTCGCTTCCAATGTTTTTGAAACTTTCCTTGACTGCCGTACTCCATATTCCATACTTTCCGTCAAGCAATACCTTGATGCCTTGTCTTCCGAGAAAGCTGTTATCAAGAGTAGCGACTAATGACTTTGTAATTCCTGCAATATCTATAATATCCTGCCAAAGGTTTTTGGGCAAAAAACGCTCTTTTAATTGTAATGTTTCAGTCGCGAGTTTTCGTTCCCCTATAAATGTCTTAAAATCATCCAAAGCATAACCATACGCAAGCCGTTCCGCGCTTCGCTCCGGAGAACCTTCGGGAATTTTTACCTTCAATTCGTCAATCTTCGCTTTCATATCCAACAATGTTTTCGCTTCCGCTTCCGATACTTTGATACCAAGTTTTAATTCGGCGAGGTCATTCATAAACCCCTTTTCAGCGTCCGCTTCAAGAAACTTCTCAATCATATCAACTTTTTTGAGCATATCCCTGCGGATAGGGTCTTTGAATGATGTATTCGCTTTAATCCAATCCGCAAGAGCCGCTTTCTGGCGCGAAAGCATTGCTTGTTCAAACTTCGCATTCACAAATGATGCATTTTCAGAACCGACATATTTTTCAAGCATAATTCTCCGTTCCGCATCGGAAAGTTTGTACAAGTTTTCAATCGTAAGTTCCCCTACTTTAAGGGCTTTCAAAAGATTTTCTCTATTTATTTTGGGGAGACAAGTTGCCGCCATATTAACAGGTTATTTCTTGAAGCAGTTTTTGCGCCTCCGATAATTTTAATTTTACTTGGTCTGTTTTTTCGGTGATATTCTTTACTGTTTGCACCTTTTTTGTTTGTATCGTTTCACCCTGTTTCATTTTTCCTTCCGTTGCGCTTCGTCGTGCTCTTATAATTTCATTCATTCCTGAAACCGGACTTAACCCCTCAACCTCAGTCAATATGCTTATTTCTTGCCCCATTCTTGTTGAACGAAGCGAAGCCAATTTTATTGCCAAATCAACATTCCTGTCCCGCAAACTCTTTTCTTCTAAAGCAATCATAATTGCGTTTTGGAGCAATCCTTTCGGGGCTTCCCGCTTTCCTTCAAGAACTTCCAATATATCTCGTTGAGATGTTTGTTCAACGTACTTCGCGGCATTTCGTATCTGTTCCGGCTTACTCATTTTGTCGTATGTTGATACATCTAAACCCCTTGCCTCTGCTTCTACCTTTGCCTTTTCAACATTTTTAGTTTCAAAGATGCCTTTCATCCGCGCTTCTAACGCACTTACACCTTTTTCCGCTCCTTCCATTTTCACAGGAAGTTGTTCTCGCGGAACATCTATAAACGTCCGTGCTGGTTTGGGAGTCGGAGATTCCTTTCCAAATTCAGGCACTTCAAATCCGCGTGCTTTTGCCGCTTCAGCAAGTTCTCCCATTGTCATTTTTGGCGGAATATCGCGGACATTAATCGGTTCAGGTTCGGTTGGCTTTAATCCTGCTTTCACAACTTCGGGTACTGGCTCGTTTGCTTGTTGCGCGAGTTCCTGTGCTTTATTCACTATTGTATTAGCGTCTTTTTCGCCGAATCTTGTTTTTAACTCGTTATATTTTTTATTGCTAATATGAGTTATTTTACCGAGTACCAACTGACCAGCAAAAGCAACAATTTCTTGAATGCCTTCTTTTATATCTTTTTTAGTTTCATCTTCTATTGGAAGTTCATCAACTATTTTTCCACTTACATCAGCCAGTCCTCCTCCTGTTGCTATAAATGGTAAGGATAATAATCTTGAAACAGAACCTAAAACTGGAATTTTATTCGCTCCTTCAAACAATGCGGAAATCGGGCTAATAATTATTCCCCCAATATCTGCGACTATTTCCAATTCTTTGCCAATTATTTTCGGTCGTGTAGTTGCGGTTGTAAATAAATCTTTTATATCCCTGCCAGCTTCTATAACCGGTGATTTCAACGCTTCCCATACTTTACTTATTATCTCCTTTGGATTTTCTCTCAAAGAAAGTGGGTCAATTTGTAATTCAGCCAACATCTCAATAGTAGAAGGAAACATCTGAACTGCTTTTGGTACGGGTATTGAAGTTACTGGCTTAATCTTTTGTTGGGTAACTGCTTGTGCGCGTTCATAAATACTCCCTTTCTGAAGTGTTGGGGTTACCTCGGTGGAAAACGTTTGTGCTTTGTCGTAAATTGCTCCCATTTTATTTCCAAAACTGCCACCATTTCTTTTCCATAACCCCAGATTTTTCTTTTTTCTCCGACTCTATTTCCGACTCAACTGTATCAAGAATATCTAGTGCATTATATGTAGTCGCTACTCGCAAGCGTTGGTTTTCATTATCTATTGCTTTTAATGTTGCTTGAATGCCAAAGTCATTGACACTTCGCTTAACATCAGATATTTCCTGCGGAGTAAATCCAATTCCTGTGAGGTCTTTTTTATCAGTTGGAGTAAGGGTAGCTGGCTTTTCCGCCCCTGTCACCTTCTTATACCACTGTTTCGTATTTCCTTTACTATCTGTCGTTGTTACCACTTCATACCCGCTTGGAGCAGACATCCCTAGAGCGAGATACGAATACCCTTTCTGCGCCATATCATTGCTTTTCTCGGATACCTCTTTCTGATACGCATATTCAGCGAGCTTCTTATTTATCGTCTCCGGCGAATCATTCAAAGTAACACCTGCCTGTCCGTATGCTTGCGCGGTATCGGGGTCAATCATCGCTTTCTTGATGAAGTCCGCATTTGCTTGCGTTGTTTTCAAATCGTTCTCAATAAGTGAAACCTGCTTATCAAGATAATCCTTTTGGTCTTTTTCAAGCGTCAGAAGTTTTTTACCCTCATCGTCTTTTTGGGTGTCATAGAACTTGAGAAGCGTATTGTAATAATTCAACTGGTCTGTCCTGTCTGCGGTGATTGCCGAAATCGTCCTGTCAATCATCGTGTACGCTTGGCTTATTTGCCCATTCCGCGCGTTTATTACGGCTTGGATAATTCCTGCCCTTGCATTCACATCACTCATCGTCTTGTTTACCCGCGCGTTCTTGAATATGTCTGGAATAGCCAACCCGCGCTGTTGCTGTATCAAAGCGTTTCCCTCAGTAAGAAGCGAGCTAAGTTCGTCAACAAGTTTTTGATTTTCTTCAAAGTTTTTGGTTACTTTTAGTTGGTCTCTTTGCACTGCCTCCAATGACTCGCGAAACGGCTGGGTAAGCGGCTTCGCTTGTTCCAGTGTGTCTTTATATTGCTTGGTAATCTCATCTATCTGTTTTTGCGAGGCTTCCGCGTCTTTCCGCGATTGTTCCGCCTGTTGTTTATAAGTGTTTTCAAGCTGTTTTCTTTGCCGTTCAAGGTCTGCAGAAATTGACTTAACAAATTGTTCTTGAACGCTTGGGGCTTGCGGCGTAGGGAAATCGGGAGCAACTCCTGAAACCGCGCCGGTGCTTGGTTTGGGTATTGGATTCGCAATATATCCGGGGGTAAACGTAGTTCCTATTGCTTTTGCCGCTTCTTTGGCAGCGTGGGTGGACTCCGCGAGCACCTGCTCGTTCGTTTTCCCCATATTTGGATTTACCGCAGATGGAGTTGGAGGCGTGGAAGTCCCCATCCGTTCCTGCACGATTCTCTTATTGTACACGTCTATTGTTTCTCCTTGATGGAGCGTGTAGTCAATGGGCATATTATTATTTTACCATAATTTTAGTGTTCTTTCAAGTTATACCTTCGCGATGGACATATAAGAATAGGTTTCCGTGCCGCTAATGTTATGGGAAGTCGGCCCATTCGTGTGTCCCGCAAAAATCTCTATGTAATTCCCGACTGCCAAACTCACTATTCTATGCACAGGAACCGCCAAGTCGTTCGCATCTATACTACATTGGAGCTGGCTTCTCCCCGCCACCGTACCCGTCTTGTAGATATACGACGCATAACGGTTCGTCACTGCGGGATTTCCCCAATATACAATGGAAGTAACAAGATATTTCCCCGCTTCCGTAACGGTAAAACGGCTATTCACGGAATCCCACGTGATTCCTTCAGTCGTAAATAGCTCGGTGTTAAATGTAACCTTTGCAATAGTCCCGTTATTAGACTGGTTTCCCGAGAGATATACGGTTCCATGCGCGATAGCCACATCGTCCAAATCCCCATAATTGATGTGGTGGAAATCATGCCCCAAATGGCGATGGTCTTTCACCTTTTGAATGAAGTCTATGACCTCGTTTTTCAAGTTGTTAAATTGCTGTATGAGTTCTTCTAGGGTCATGTTATTGAATGATAATTGCTCGTAATTGCGGTCCGGCGGTACTTGTACAGGTCATTTCAATTTTGAATTGCACAATTTTTAAGTTTGGTATTGAAATGGTGTGCGAAAAATAACTCACCGCTCCATGCGTAGCAAAATCAAATGTTACTATCGTAGTATAATCTCCGCTCCCGCTTTCCCGATAACTTAACCGAATACCATCTCCCGATGCGAGAGGTTTTTTGAGAATGAAATCAAAGTATTCCAATGTTGCTGGCTCGCGTTCTGAACCGATAAAATACAGTTCTGTTTCCGCATATGCTCCATATGAGCCAATTCTGTTCACTGACGATGTAAAGAAATCAACGCCGTATGTTAAGTCAGAAGCCCACGAAACAAAAAACTCGCTCGGAGAAACAGCATAAATAGAGGTAATTTGCACCCGTGTTCCGCTTGAACCATTTACCCCCGCCGATATATTTCCAAGAAACCGCATTGTTTTACCCTTAAGTCCATATACTCCAAATGGATTTATCGTCTGACCTGATGCACTGATATTTGAAACTCCAATAAACAACTCGTCTCCCCAAAAATCAAATGCATCGGGATAAATACTTAATGCCCAATATCCCACAGAGTCGCGTTCTTTCACGTCTAATGGAACTGAGAGAAGTTCAGAAACAGAAACCCCGTTTGAAATGGAAAGATTGCCCTTTAATCCTGACGAGATATAGAGTAAATTGTTTGAAGTAAGCAACGAATTTATACCTTCGTCGTCAAGGCGTATAGGAAGCGAATAGTTAAGATTTACCCTGTCTATGGGAAATATGTCGGAAATTTTTACATTTGTTGTTGCTCCCGGAGTTCCGAAAATTGTCCCAGCCATGAGTTTGTCTCCAAGTTCGGAGAAAGAAACAACAGCATAATCCTGCGGAAGTTTTATGGCAGTCGCCGCAAACGTGAACGTAGCGGAATTTGATGGGTCAAATATCTGCCCCGCATTTTCAGTAATAGTCGCAACATACCTTCCATTTCCAATATAAAAAACATCGTCCTGCGCGACAAAAAGCGGATTTACCCCAGAACGTGAAACTTCAAGCGTAGCAAGCGAACTCGTCCATGTCGGGCTTAGATAGGCATCTACAACCCCATTTCTCGCCACAAAAACATAGTTTTTCCAGTACGCAAGCCCGTTTCCTGTTGCGCTTGACGTAGTATTTCCCGTAACTTGTGCACCGGTAAAATAGGACGAAGAGCTAAATAATTTCCCCGTGTTATCAAGAAAATAAATAACTCCTGCTTTATCAGATATTGTCCAGTTTATCAGCGACGGTTGGGTTATGGAAAATACTACGGGAGTCGGCGCAAACTCAATCGTTACTATTCCTTCAATGCGATGCGGGTCAAGCCCGCGCATCTGCGCGAAAGCACCATAAGGGCTAACACTCATACCTTTGAGCCAGTCGCTTATTACTATGGGTTTTCGCAGTGCCATAAAAGGTTAGAAAATAAACTTATCAGGATGACTTCCAAACTGACCATCCCTTTCAAGCAAGCTCTGTCCATAGTCCTCATCCTCAAGTTCCATTGTATTTTTTGTATCAGGGCTTCTCTGGGTGTAAAAAGTAACCAATTTTTCTTCAAGCGTTGCTATTCTGCCTTGTATTCTTGTAATTCTCCGTTCCAAACCATTCGCTTCGCAATAATCCAAAGCCGCATACAAGGAAACAAGCCGATGAAACGGCGAAGCAAACCCCGGAGTTTTTGTTGTGTCTGATGTCGTAAAATACGATGCCCCACGCTGAAACTGGATTTCAAGACCGCTCGCAAGCGTTACGCCTGTTGCTGACGGCTTCGGATAAAGAAAGACAGAGTTTCCCATTTTGTCATACTGCAAGGGAGTTCCCGATGTCTGGGTAAGTTTCGCATCGGTCAAGTCCCGCCTGTTTATCGGCGTGAGCGTTACCCATTCCCCTGCGGAGTCCTTGATGCGAACTCTGTGTATTTTGAGATGCGTTACCGCAAGCCCGTAATCCTGCTGTTCGGCAACGAGCGTAGTTTTTGCTATCGGCAAATCAGTTTCATTTTGGTCGTCCCATTCCCAAATGTTATCGGATTCTTGAATAAGCGAAACCACCCTGTCCAAAGCAAGATTTGCGTTTCTTGTAATGTCAGCTATGGGATATTTTGTGCTATCGGTTGTCGGGATACCGCACCAGTATTTTGTATCTGATACGATGTCAAAGTTTGAAGCGTGAGAATTAAATTGCATATTTTTATATTATTTTCTGACCCTTGTCGTTGTCGCTATATATTCCACGACTTTTTGAGTGATGGCGTCATATTTTGCCCCACGTTCCTCAATAAGAAAATCCAGTTTTACGTTGATAACTTTCATATCGCCACGAATTTCCGCCACGCCATCCAATGCTTGCTGGGCTTTCGTGTCATTCTTGAAATACGTTCCTGTAATCCCTGCGATAAAAAGCGAAGTAATCGTTATAAGTGCGCCGAGTTGTATTTGTCCTTTATTCATATTCAGCATCCTTTTTCCAGTTGCAGATTTATGGTTTCCACGATGTTTTCCTGCGTTATCATTTGTCCATCATCCCGTACAAATGTCATGTTTTTGCATTCTCGCTCTACAGACGCTCTCCATAATTCCGCTTCCTCTATGGTCATAGGAGTTACTTTGTTTGCCTTGACCTTTTGGATTAAGTCCGTTTTCAGTTGGGCGTATTCGTATCTTGTAAACCACCTTCCGTGAAGCCCGACGTCCGCGATAAAGTAATAATCTCCAACGACCGCGCCCGAAGCAATAGTCGCGACAAGCCCCGTCCCGACAATGGCTTTTTTCAATGTTTCAAATCTCGGACTTGGTGTTTCAATGTTTAGCATATTAAAAGTTAAACCACCTGAATATCCTGTGCCGACCTCCTACTACGGCGGGCGGAGCCAAGTCTTCCGGAGAAAAGATTGCTGTAATCCCGCGCATCACGCCAGACGTATTTGATTTGGTAATCGTCATGGTGACTCCGCCTGCGGGCGTAATCGGGGCATTCGTATCATAGATGTTTGAGCCACCATCTCCCGCGCTTCGCGCCACAGCATTCGTTCCTGGGCTTTGGAGTGTTCCTGAACTGGCTTCCACATAGGTAACCGCCCATGAATTGTCTTGCGTTGAAGTCGCTACCGCCGCAACCGCGTTTGACGAGACGGAATTATTGAGTTCAGAGTCGTCTATCGTACCCGAAACACCGTCATATTCCGTGGTATGGGAGTTGATTTGGTTTGCTCCCGAAGCAGATACGACAACAGTCCCCGCTCCCGTGGGTGGGTTTTTGAGGTAAAAAAGATACATATACATCGCTGAATACGCCTCCTGTTTTGTTATCTGCGTCATAGGGTATTCCGTGCCTCCGCTCCAAAGCGACACCCCCGTGATAATGTCTCCCCCGACATCCAGGGCTGATGTAAACAGCCACGGCTCGGTTGAGGTTGAGCGGACTGTATAGGCATAGCCGAGCGAAGTCGTTGCCGCGTTGTTCTTAAATCCCGAACTTCCCACGAATACAATCGTTCCCGCGTCCGCATGCGAGAACGGAATGAAAATTGCGAGGGTTAGGAATATGAGGAATAGGTATTTGTTCATTTGTTATCAAACTCTTTTGCGTATAATTGCCATAACTTTTCCATTCATAAATTACGGGTGTGTTTGACTTCCATAAGCAGCCGCCGAGATGGTTGATGTCGTATCATAGCCGTCCGTGGCGGTAACAGTCAGAGTAATGTTTTTTTTGTTTGTAATCACAATCAAGAGCGATGACGATGTATTCCCCGCCTGCGTGCAGGTTGTTGAGGCGAATGTTGTCCCGTCGTTCTTGAAGTTCACGCGCACATTTGCTCCAGATGCCGCGCACCACGCCTCAATCGCTGTTGAAGTGGAATAAGGTCTGCCTATCACAACCGCCGTATCCACCGTGGACGAGGGGGCGGAAATAGTCGCTCCCGCGAGCAGTTTATATCCCGTCGCCTGAATAGTCGCGTCATTGAAAACGATGCCGTAGGTTGAACTCCCGATGCGAAAATTGCCGTTTGAGATAGTTGACGTTCCAATAACCGTGTTAATCGTGGATGTAGAGAATGTTGTATTGATGTATGGGGTCGCAACCGCCGTGCCGTTCCACACGCCGGTGGTTATCGTGTCGAGTGAGCGTAAAACAGAATCCAGCACCCCTGAACCAAGTGACGTAGATGAACCAAAGAGCGAACCGCCGATGTAGTACGAGCTGGTCGCCTGCGCCAAATCAACATTTCCGCCAAACGTGGAAGTCGCGCCGTTTCCGCGAATGGTTGATGTCCCTGTTCCTCCAACCACAAACGGCGACTGCGCGAGGGAGGTAACATTAAGTTTTCCAATCGTTGCCTGCGTCGTATCCAAATCATCAAGCCATATCTTTGAAAACCTGTTGCCTGACGCGCCGATGCTTGCTGTGCCGTTCGGAAGTGCGGTTGTGAAACCAAAATTGGTAGTGGTGGCGTTTGTAAATAAAGCATTCGTGGAAGTTACTGTCGCAAACGTTACTGTTGAAGTTGTTGAAATATCCCGCACCGTGTCCAAATATCCCCCGTTGTTCCGCAGATTGCCGGTGAATCCGAGCGAGATTTCATTTCCCGACACGGATAGCGGAGCGACGGCCGTTGAGGTAACGTGCGGGCGAGTGTTTGTAATCGTAACTTCGCCCGTTGCCGAGGATACACTGATACCGACTCCGGCCGCCGTTGATGACACATAATTGCTTCCAAGAGAAGATAAAGTGCTTTCCCACGATAATCCGCCTGTTGCAGTAGAACTTGCAGTCAAAACTTTCCCATTAGAACCTACTGTTAAAGCCCGCCATTCCGTTGAGCTTCCCATAATGAGATTCCCTGTAGTTGATGCAAGTGAAGCAATATTTCCAAGAGCATTTGACGATGAGGAAATAGCGTTATTAAGATTTCCAATAGACGTATTTACATTCGTCCGAAACGTCCCTATCGTGTCTGATGTATTTGTTATAAGAATGGTCGCCGCATTCGTGACAACAATAAGCGAGAGGAAGGACGCAAGAGATATGAGAATGGTTTTTTTCATCGCTAGTTTTTTGCTTGATTCGTCCAGATAATATCTACCAATGTTTCAAATGTTACATCCTCCAAAAGCGTTCCCGTTGCCAAAACAACAGATTTGAAGGTATAATTTGACAATTCTTCAAGTGTCATATCCCCCATCGCTATCAAACTCTTAGACATATTTGAAAACGTTGAGGTGTTTTTCGTTTCATTGGAGAAACTTGCACTATTTTTCGTTTCATTCGTAAACGTAGCCACAAGCATTCATTAGTATTTAAGAACTTGGACGGTGGTTGTTGCTGTTGCAATACAATTCACTCCTTTTGCGAGAAGGTTTTGGTCGGTAATAATTCTTGTAACGAGCGTTGAACTTCCTACGGGGTTCAAGCGGAGTCCCGCATCAAGCACTGCCGTTGCGCCAAACGCACAAGCGATTTGACCGCTTCCCGTATTAGAGATTTCTAGATACTGGAGATTCGCTCCCGTGGCAATCGTGGTGGAAGAATTCATTGAGATCGACGAGGTAGTATTCGTCACAGTCGAAACAAGATATGCACCATACTGGTTATCCCTACCCTGAAAAACCCCATATCCAAAAAACAGTATCATCACTACTAATCCTCCTGTAATATAATTTTTCATTGTTTTGTTTTTAGATGACCTTTGTGAGTTTCGCTCATCCCTAGTCCTCTCCGAAGAGAGAACTAGAGTGAGCGAACCTCTAATAACTTGTGTACGGAGTTACAAGAATGTGAACCGAATATGGACCAGACGTTGTCGCGTGGAGAATATCCAAGCGTGCCATCGTCTGTCCTGCATGTGTTGAGGTTCCACCAGTCCAGCGTATGGACGAACTTGCATCTCCCACTGCGTAATCAACTGTCGTCGTTACTGTTCCATCATTATAAACATAGAGCGTTTTTGTCGCTCCCGCCGTGGCAAGACAACTACCAGAACTCGTAAGTCCTGTCGTTGAGGCAATGTTCATCGTCGCCGTTCCCGTCGCCGTGAAACGAAGCGCGCCGTAATCGCAGACATCTGTAGATGTCGTGGTTACGTCCGTTCCCGTGTTCGTCAGGGTTTTCACCCCGCCGCCCCACAAGACGTTGTTCAGAGTTGTGTCTCCCGAAAACGTAGCAGTACCGCTTTGAGTTAATGTTCCGCTCTGTGTCAATGCTCCTGTATTCGTCAATCCACCAGAGGTAGTAACCAATCCCACATTGGAGATGGTTAGTTGCCTATTCGTGCCAGCGTAGAGACCCTGCAAGAAAGACTCCTGCTGGAAGTGAGTGTAACCGCTACCGCCACCTAGTAATCTCGTTGAATTGAGGTAAAGAACACCAAGTGCTATGGCGGCAATTGCCAAAACCCCAATGAGTATATTTTTAGTGTTCATTGTGTGGTAATTAGTTTCTTTACGCCCAATCCGACGTACCGGCGTTGATTTTCACGTAGACCATTTCACGTGCTCCGTCAGCGAAGGTCTTTACTCCATAGCCGAGGAGCGATTTCACGATGTCAGCGAACTGGTCGGGGTCTCTGTCAACTTCAATGTGCGGAGGTATCTGAACAATTTGGTCAATGCATCCGCGAACCGCAAAGAGCGATTTCTGAAGTTGAGAACTCCACCCATCACCGGCAATCGTAAGACCTTCTGCGACTACAATATCTCCATAGCCGGAAATCGTAGCCGTTGTTGTTGATGCGGCAACCGCGCTAATCTTCCGCTTATCGCGAAGCAAGAAAACGTTATCAGAAGAGATGACCTGATAGCCGGTATCCGTTGCTTCGGTAATCGCCGTTGCAAGGGCGTTGATAACCGTTACAAAGTTCATCAGCGTCCGAGGAGCAGTTGAAGAAATGTGCAACGAACCAGCCTTATTTAAGGTATCCTGGAACGTAAAGATTACGCCTGCAACCGTAACCGTGTCGCCATGCGTAGGCGTATCGGTTATGGTAAGCGTTGAAGACCATGGAAGGTTGTTTGAGTAAAGAATGTCCCACCCAAAGAGCCGTCCTACGATACCGTTCGCGTTCACGCTGTCGCCGAATGATGTCGCGCGCGCAGCTTGCTGGAGTTTCAACTGCGCCAAGAAGTGTCCGCCGACAACTGCCGTGCGTCCTATTTTCGGAGCATCAATCGCGTCCAATTTTGTGTCCGCAGCCGTAAAGACCTGCGGTACTTTGTCGGTGTTTAGAGAAATGTTGCTTCCCGAGGTTCCGCCGACATTCAATTATGTTATCGTAGACTTTTACTGCCTACTTCTAACGGTCTCCCGTTAGTTCAGACTATATCTTTAGGCTTTCGCCATATTCGGCATATAGTCGTTGAGGATTCATTCGTGATGTAGCAATTTTAGTTTTTCAAAAACATCTTCTTCATATTCCCCGTAAGGTTGATTCATTGGTTTTTCCATTCTTTTAAGAATGAAACTTTCCAATAATTCCATTTGAGATTTCTTGGTTATAGAATAGGGTTTAATCGTTTCAATAAAACTTTTTATTCGTTTCATTCCCCTAACTTCCAATACCATTCTTTGTCTCCATTTTGGATTCTCAACATTTCTTACAAAAATATGATTTCCGATATTTAAGATTTTAAGTTGCTCTGATAAATAGTTAATGCTTTCGTGATGAGTATTGCTTACGCTCATTGTCGGCACATAGGTATATTTATTCTTTATTTTCGATTTCCATAAACCTATATATCCTTCTCCATCTACAAAACCAGCTATCCATCCTATCACAAATGCCTTTCCTGCTTGATTGACTCTATTCATAATGTTTTTACCTAATTAGTAATTATGACTTATTTTTCTAATCTCTTGGATTTTCAGGCGAATTTAGAATTAAATCCTCCTACCAAGAGCTTAACGAGTTGTTCCAGCATATAGCCAAATTTTTTGACAGCAATGTTTAACTTACCGTCATCAAGCGACCAAGTGGCGTTTGAAATTTGTGCAAGAACAGCTTGTTCAATACTGTTGTTATGCAACGCCATCATGTCCTGCATGATTTTCCTACCAATATCTATGATAGACTGCTTCTTTTCTGTGTCGTCAATCGTCACAAAGGAGTCCAGCCATGTGGCGATTGAGAGAGATTCGGAAGACGCAGAAAGCGTTGTTCCGGTTATGTCAGAACCCGGCGTGTATGTATTTGATGCGGGATACGACAAGATTGTCCTATAAACCGTGCTTCCCTCTCCGGAAGCCAGCCTTACGAGACGAGTATTCGCAATAACCATCGCTTTGTTTGCAACAAAGAGAGACTTTTGCGCTTCCTTGTCCCAGAATGAGGGATTTAAGGACGATAATGAGTTAGCCAATGTTTAGTTGTGGAACGCGCAAGCCCTAGATGCTAGATGTTCGGCTGATACTTACCTTCTTTTCGGGCTTTCTCAAACCATTCATCGTATACCTTCACTCCTTCCGGAGTTGAAATGTCAACATCGGGAGGAACATCAGGATTATAGGTCTGCGCTGTTCCTGTTTTTGTTGTGCGACCTATTGTGGCTTCTTCCGTCTTTTGCGCTTTCTTGTGTTCTTCAATTTTGAATTGAACGTACGGTTCGGAAAGAACTTTCTTCACCGATACTTTTTTCAATTTCGCAAGGTCAGCGATGGTACTCTTGAGTTCGTCCGGATATTCCAGCGACTCAAGGTCTCGCTGTTCCAACGTCTGATTGACCGTATCGGCTACTTTCTTTTGAAAATCCTCATCAGGGACAACCGGTTTGACTGGCTCTTTTGGTGGATTTTCGGGAGATTTCGGAGGGTTTTTTAATGCCTCTCGGTATTTAATCTTCTGACCGATTGCTTGGGAAAGGTTTTTATAATGAGATGTTTCCTTTTCCACAAGCTTATCAATCTTTTCCGCGTCATCATCTTCGTTGAAGCCGAACTCGGAGATGATATTCGCGCGAATTTCCTCCTCCTTTTTTTCCGCTAACGCCTCCTGTTCCGCTTTTGCCTCTTCAGGAGACACCAACATAGTTTTTTCTTCCATAGGAAGTTATTTTTTATTTTGCTCTGTTTGAGCGACTTTTTTTTGTGAAATTGTTTTACGAGGGTAATTTCACCTCAAGGCAAGAGACTTATCCGCTCCGCACAGTGAATCCTCTTGCCTTTGCGAATTCCTGTGCTTTCTCAATATGCGATTTGAAATGACCATTCTTGTCCACTCCTCCCTGGAATGGAGAATATACACGGGCTACTTTGCCATACTTATCAACAACAACGGCATCGTCCTTTCCGATAGTATCCCTATCAATAGCGTCCTTTGTTTCCATTTTTTCCCCTGGGGAAAGAACGGAAACCAATTCTTTTTTTTTCTTTGGCATTGATATATTTTATTATAAGACCTTTAATGAAAAATCGGCGTTACGATTACGCCGATTCCGGGGGAGCCGAGTTTGGAAACCTTTGGGGGAAACCGCCCTCGGCTGCACCGGACTCGGCACAACCGCCCAAAGGTTTTTCTATTTAATGTTCACCGGTAATTATAGCATACTTTTTTGTACTATGCAACTTTTTTATGCGGAATACTCCTCACTCCCCATTTTCTCCTGTTTTTCCCCTGAGAAGGTAAATAATGGGCTAAGAATATCATCCGTAATAATCTCAACCGCTCGCTGCCTACCCTTCACCTCAACCGATAACTCCACAGGATTATCAAGTTTAATATCGGAAACACTGTTTAGTTTAGCAACCATATCTTTTATGCTCTCCAAAAGTTCCCTGCCTTCTGGAAGTTGCATTATACGTTGTGCGAGTTCCGGGTTCATTGTGTGTTTTCTTTTTTTATCGCCTTTTCCTGCGCTCTGCGCTGCTCGCGGTTTCCATTTTCAAGTGGGACTTTCGGATTTGGAGGGACAACAGCGTCAAGCGGAGGTTCTACAAGACGTTCTTCTTTGTAAATAATGCCCGTTTTTAAGTCCACACTATATCCTTCCCCTTGAGAAAGACCGAGATTAGTGAGTTTCAACCCGACAATTCTTCGTTTTCCTGTCTCCAAAACACGGATAACATCTCCTAGTGTCTTTAGATATATCTGCCCGTTCGTAACCTGTACCGTGTTCTTTTCAACCTGCTCGTATTCCCACAGTTTGTAAAGAAGAATACGGTTCAATTCCTGCAACTCTTCCGTATCCTCCTTTGAAAGCCGTTTATTCTTATTCGGTTGTATCCTACTTCCTAAGTATTTTAGAAATCCCATTGTCTTGCAGTATAGTTAAAACCCGCTCGTATGTCGCTATTTTATCTTCAAGACCTTTTTCTTCTAGCTCTTTGAGGCGGCACTCAAGGCGTGTTTTCTCGTCTTCAATTTGCGCCTGCGTCTCATGTCCGTACATCTTTCCAGTAAACAGCACATCCATAACCTTAGAAAGTCCATAAATACGCTGTTGCTTTTTGATAATGCGGGAGTCAAGTGTTTCCTCTTGCTGGTTGGTTTGTTTGTTGTTCATAGTTCAATTCCTGTGTCTTTTATTTCTTCTTCCAACGCCTTTTTATTTTCTTCGTTTTTTCTGCGCTTCATCTGTTCCTCGGTGTCGGTAAGACGCTTTATCGTATCCTGAATGTATTTCCTCATCTTTTCTTGTTTCATTGATATTGCGTAGGTTTCCACCCATGCTTTACTGCGTTCAAAAGCCGTTTTAGACGCTCCGCTTTCTTTTTTGAAGTACCCTTAGCCTTTATACCACTCGGGGTTGAAACTCTGTATTTCCCTTTTCCAGTCTTTTTAATAGATACGGGCATTATTTCTTGCCTTTTTTCGCCCCTTTTTTGTTCATCATTTTCGTCATTTCCTTTTCAGACATCATTTTTCCATCAATCATCATTGATTTATTCGCTTTTTTATTCGCTTTTGGCATTTTTTCTTTGTGTTTCATTTTTTTATTGACTTGCTCCCGCGCCAGCCATAACTGGCATGGGTGTCCGACCTTGTGGTTTTGGAAAACTCGCTACATCAAAACCTTTTTCTTTTAGAATTATATCTATAATAAAACTTCTACGAATTGGGTCTGCTTCTTGTCCAAGTATTGCCGATAATGTTTGTAAATCAGCCTCAATATCCCGCTTTTCACTCGTAATATCAACGTAGGCATATTTTACAAAATCAGTAAACGCGTCTTGTGTGTTTTTTTGGAAAAGAACGGGACGCTTTCGTAATTCCTCCATTTTTGACTGTATAAGCATTTCTCGTATCTGTGCATCGTGAGGGGGAATGACAAGAAGATTACGAAGATACCAATCGCGGGCGTATATCTCCCGGAGTCTGTCCATCATTTCAGTATCCCCCGTGAGGGCAAAAATATCATTTCCTTTCAATCCTTTTATGAGTTCAGGAAGAAGCCACTCTTCAAACAATTCGGAAACCGGAATAGCGAACTTCTCCTGAATGAACATGTAGAGCTTATTTGCGTTCGCGTTGAGCTGGTTGTAAGCACCAAGAGGCGTTCCCGAAGGCAACGCGTTCCCTAACACAACCTCCCGCGAATTCGCTATTTCATTCGCCAATTCAATAACCCTATTCCAATCGTTCGCAAGCTGGTCAAAGCCCTGCAATCTGACTTCAACCTGCTGTAAATCCCTCGTCTTTATCATATCCCCATTTCGCATCCCCGTAAGGATATTCTGAACGAGAAGTCGATCATCGTGCCGGAAAATGACTCTAGAAGCCCATTCAAGCCCTTTTGCTATTTGATTTCCTATCTGATTTGCCCGGACCTGAATATCAAAAAGCAGTTCATACAACCCCTCTCTGAACCATCTGCCTTTGTATGTGCCACGATGATATTCCTTGAAAGGCATTTTAGGTATCTGATTTGCGAAGAGAATGTACTTGATTTCTACGTTATTTGTGCTTTGTGCCTTCATTCCGGCAACAATAACACGGGCGAGAACGTACGTATTTTCATCTTTTTCATTTATCTGTTCTTCATTTACTTCTTTGAGGTATTTCAGGCATACTTCGCCGTTTCGTTCATAAATATCGTAATAGGGTACCGTCGTCTCGTTCGCTTGTGTTTCAACCGTTGAGGAATACATGTTTGACTTACATTCATCAAGAACCTTTTTTACATGCTTCCATACGCCTTCTTTCGCCCGAATATCAGATTGGATAAGCTGATGACGCTCTATTGTGGGTGACTCGTTCAGTGTCCTTGCTGATTGATTGATAACATAAAAGTTTTTGAGGTCAACACGTTCATAGTTGCCTTTTACTTTCTTCCATACGACATTTCCCCACCCCGCACCTTCCTCCAGTGCAGAGTTCAACTCTTCCGCTTGTCCGTTTCTGTGAAGCCAAAAAGCAAGTTTTAGATTTGTTATAATAGAAAGAAGCGAATCAATAATCCTGTCTGATTTTACGCGGATATTTCTCGTGTCAAAATCAACATTCTTTACTTCCGCGCTAATACGAGATGAAATAATATCGTACCAAAACTTATATTTTTTTTGGCTATCTGTTTTCCCTGTCGGGTAGATGTGGTTCTCAAACTGCGTAATTCTTTTTACGAGCTTCGGCTGGGAAAACGAATAATTCTCCGAGATATAAACATCTTTCGTAAGATATTCAAGTATCTCGGTTTCTATTTGTTTTTTGAGATCGGTATATTCCTCCATTGTTTTATATAATGTACATTATAGCACCTTTTTAAGAAAAAAGCAAACATTTACACACCAGCATCCTTAATTTGCGCCTCTTGCTCTTGGATAGCTTCGTGCTTTTGCTCGTCGTACTTGCGCTCCGCGATAAATTCGTAGTTCTTCATAAACATACGACGTAAGTTCTCCGGCTGGTGGTCGTTTTTGTCTATTGGAATACCTTTCGGCTGTTTCGTGTCAGCAAGTCGCCCCCTGTTCTTTACCCATACATATCCCTCAATTTGCTTTATTGTTACAGGGCAAGTATCAAAAATAAACACTTCCGGCTTTTTAACCAACTCATTCCCAACCATTGTATATTCAAAAGCGTCCTGCATTCTCCGTATACCGTTTATCAAATCCTTGCTCCCTAGTTCAAACTCAAAGCCCTCGTTCTTCAACTTCATGCCAAAGCTCGGCTCTTGGCTTCTCTCATCATTATTAAAGGCGCTGGGGTCAATCAAACGCCCCTCTACCCTCATACCGCCCTCTATACGCTTAAACTCGGCACCTAATTGGCTTGCTGTGCCTTTCTCAACGCATTCGGCGATAAGAAACTTCTGACCCTTGCTATCTATCGCCATCCAAAGCGCGTGATCATCAACCTGAGGATGTGTATCTAATGCCATAAAAACGCAATACTTGTCCCTCGGCATTTCAAACGGCCGGATTACGTGGATTTTTCGGTTGAATGATTTAATAATTTTACCGAGCAAATGCCCGAACTTTCCATGTATGCGCGCTTCTTCTTCATCAGGAGGATATTGGACTATCATTCTGTCTATATTTTTTCTCGTAAGTAACCCTCTCGCTCCCGGAGTGTCTTCGCAATTATCCCAGACATCCGCCTCCACATATTCAATATTTATCCCATCCCGTTTTGCGTATAAATCTTCTTCTATCCAAGCGGAATAATCAAGAGGAGTCATTGTCCAAAAAATTATTCCACCACCTCTTGTTCTCGCAACACTCGCTATATAAATGTCCTTTTTTGTCGGTTCATCAAACCATATCCATCCTAAATCGGCTGATTCAAACTCTTTCGCGTCCTGCTCATTGCTCATTATCTCAAAACTGAATCCGGTATCGGTCGTCCATTTAGATTCCCAAAACTTTCCTTGTTTTTCGGTAATATATTTCTCTTGATAACGATTAGACGGAAACCATTTCTTCAGTTCCGGTATAATTTTTTCTTTAATAGTGGTCGGGTCAGAAATAATCCTGCCATGTTTCAAATATGGAAACTTCTCAAATAATGGTAATTCCCGAAACCAATCATTCTGCGAACCGAAACAAATACTGGTAATTATATTCACAGCTACTGCACTTTTTCCCACTCCATTAGCCGCGATAAAAAGATTGACAAAAGATGAATTAGAACCAACCAACTTTATAAATTCTTCGCATTTCCGATTTGGAATATATCCTTGCGCCCTATTCTCTTGTTGTCGGATCTTCAACTCCTCCGCTATCTCCATCGCTTCCCGTAACGATGTTGGCGAGACGTTCTTTAAGCGCTTCATCACCAACTCCTTCAAACTTATGGATATGTCTTTCGGTATATTTTCCACTCTTTTTATTATAAACATCTATTGCTCTGACCTTTGCGCTGAAATCAGCGTGTTGATTAATAAGAAAAAGAAGCTGTAAATCAACATTTTCATCATCAAATCCCATTTCTTTCAATTTTGAATTGATATAATCCTGAACTTTAATATTCTTTAATAGTTGGGCGGCGGCGGCAGAAGCAACTAATCTATTCTTCGCTTTATATCCTGCTACATAATAAGCATCGATTCTATTCCCCCTACTCAAAAGAAATTCATCGGCAAACTTTTTCTGTTGCCGTGTAATTTCCTTATTTTTTACCATATTTTTGAGCCATTTTCTTTAACCAATTCATCATTTCGGTTTCAGATTCCTTTGAATATATTAAAGTCCCATCTTTTTTCTTTTGATAAATCTGACCTATAACCACCACTAAATTAAAAACAGCGTCTAACCATTTTTCAATTATCTTCATAAAATCCACATCATCTAAATCAAATCTATCGTAAAGGGTATGGTGATTTCTACATAAGATTATTGTATTACCTCCATTATTCTCTAATAAAATCTTTTTCCCTTTTTCATTTAAGTTTCGAATCTTAATAAAAAATCGCCGAGGAACTATATGGGCAAAATCTAGTGGCTTCTCAATACTACATATTTCACACTTTGAGCCAACGGGCATAACCACCCCCTTGAGAGTATGTCTAAATCCTCTCTTATTTTTTAAAAATTCTTTTACTTTATTCATTAAGATTGTCCACTCCTCACATAATACTGGTAAAAGAGTTCATCTTTTAGTGAGAGTTTGTTTTTCTTTCCCATTGCAATAAATTACATCAATGGTTTTTCTGGAATACCCCAATTTAATTCCGTGAACTGGGAAATAATCTTAAAAGCATTTTTATTTCCTACAAGTGGAAGGCTTTTCACATCAAGGCGATATTCCTTGTTGTAAGAGTATTTCTTGGTTCTATCTTCAATTGATTGTACAGTTACACTAACGAGAACTCTTATCTCGCTTTTTGAACAATCAACACCACTTGTACATAGATTTTTCAAAAAGGGGATCCCTTGCGTTGCGTAATATGACTTCATTACAAGCCACGGTTCTTTTCCTTGCTGTTTTGGTCCGAACTCATTATCCGCTATCTTTTCATCTAATGGCTTTCCGTCAATCATAACGGAAACTTGTGTAAACACATACGCCGGTTCTCCAATCCTTCTAAAACCGAATGCAACATTTAATTCATCGTCTAGATATATTTCTACTTCTATCATAAAATTATTTATTGTTTATTGTACGACCTTTTAACCAATACTTTTAACCAATACTTTTTATAAATATCATTATTTCCCATGAAGCAAATGCGATAATTCCTAGCAATCCAAGTCCTACAAGACCGAGCATAATCTTTATTGGCTGGCTTCCATCTTTTACTTCTATGGGCTTATTGTCCAAACGAAACTTGCACCTCATGATTATTTAGTTATTTCTTCCGAAATCCGTATGCAACATCGTTTCTATCCATAATCAGTTCCTCAAGCCGGATTTCATTCGCAACCACCCTCATTATACACCGAAATCCAGGAAAAAGCAAGAGAATATTAAGAAGCCATTGGGCTTTTTTCCACTTATACACCGAGAGATGGCTTTCCATACTGATACCTACCTCAATAACCCTGTTGATCTCATTCCACATATCTTCTACAAGTGCAACTTTCCTGAAAAACCCAGCAATACACTGAATCCTGTACCGATATGCCGTATCAAACTGAAGTATCATCGCTACATTATGCGCCCACCATTCGCTTTTTGTGATGAGCAATACAAGGCGAAATACCTCGCGAACCGCCCGTGCGTACAAATGTGGCTTCAAATAATACCGCTTGAGAGCTATGTCCCCCAAAACGCGCAATCTGCGAATGTCCCGTTTTATAAAGAGCAACTGAAGTGGGTTTTTGTACGAGCTTATAGTATTAAGCACCATCCGCTTGAATATAGCCACATTGTCCGTTGCGGGTGGGTACGCTATTCCGGCGTATGGATACAAAGACCCCTTTGCGATGTACATTATCCCGCCTTCTTCCGGAAACTCAAATCTGCACTCGGCTATTATCTCCTCAAACTGCTTTCTGTTGTCCAATCCGTAAGTTGCAAGCCGTTTATCAAGCCATACTTCCTCGGGGGGTATGACCATTACATACTTGTCTTCGTACCCTATGCTTCGCATACCTACTCAATCACGATTTCAATGCTCGTTGAAGCATTTATAGATGGGGCGTAAAACATTATGGCGTGTGTTCCTGCGGAGTACGCTTTATAGTTAAAAGGCACGGCAAAAACTTTCCTGTCCGCATTTTCAATCCTAAACTCGTCCCCTGTTTTGTTCTGGTCTTTGTATGGGGTTGTAACTTCAACAGAAACAGGAGAAACATCGCTCGTAACTATCTCTCCGTCTTTCACGAGCGCAATCCACAATGTCCTAAAATAATATACAATTTCTCCTGCGGAATTTGATGTGTATCCCGATGATGAAGCGGAAGTCCACTTTTGTATTCCCCTATGTCCATATCGTCCGTCCGTAGACAATTCCCGAATGATAGTGAGTGAATAAACAGGTTCTTCTATCACCCCAAGAACGGGAGGCAACGGGGGCGTAGTATTCTCTTGGATTTGCTGTATCGTCTGCTGTTGCTGTTGAATTACCTGCGTCTGCTGGGTTACTTGCGTGTTTATGCTTTGCAATGTCTGCTCTTGGTTCTGAACTGACTGTAATTGCGTTTGTAAAAGCGAGATTTGTTGTAATAAGGCATTGATTTGTTTTTGGGCGTCTGAAACATACGGCGTTGCCGGTTCGATTACCTGCTCTTGATTTGATGCTTGGAGTTGAACATCCAAAATCTCGTTTGCCTTTGTCCTTGTAAGGATGCCGAAGTATCCCGCCGCAGGACTTATGCCATATTTTGTCTGAAAATCTTTAACTCCTTGTAAAGTCAGGGAGAAGAAGTTTCCCGTGGGTTCGTGATTGAATACGCCCTCGGAAGCGAGAAACTCCTGCAACTTGGATACTTCAGGGTCATTCGTCAGTCCAAAGTAGAGATTTCGTTCAAACGAAGCCCCAAATGCTATCTGCGCTGAAACGAGAAAGAGTGCGAATGCTAATGTTATATATTTCATTGTTTCTTAAAAATTATAATTCCCATAACGACTATTGAGGCGATGCAAAGTATGTTGTACAAGCCAATCCAACTCATCCCTTCCCCTTCGCATTCTCAAGACCTTTCCAAAAGTCCTCGCTTGTCGGAAAATTCTGTACTTCTATTTCATAGTCCGGCGTTACTGCGACTGGTTGCGGGGCGTTTCGCTTTAGATAGAAATATACAGCAAACCCAGCAACGAGAAACACGATAATTGTGAGGACTATGGCAGTAAACAAAGAGTCTTTCATTGGTTATAAGTATAGCATAGTTTCAGGATTTCTCCAAGCATTCCGCACACCAATCCGACAAACCATACCGACCTTTCTTTTTCCCGCATTTCAAACAACGTTCGTGATTTGTAAATTCATGGATGAGCTTCTTTTCCTTTTTGTACCATTCCTTTTTAAGATATGCGAGGTCGTAGCACTTAGCGAGTTCTTCGACTGATTTTTTAATTTGTTCTTTGTCCATTGTTGTGTGGGGATTATTCTATAACTATCCCAAGTAGGTTAATTATGCCAACTATAAAGCTAAACCAACCAAACCATCTCCAAAAACCTGTTTCAAAATACATAAATAAAAAACCCATAATTAAATTTATACATCCAATAATGTATACCAATTTTACCGCCCCAACTACATTAAATAAATCTATCCACGCCTGCCCTAATGTTATTTCTCCCATATTCCCTCATTTATTGTTGTGCGAGACGACCTCAATTTCTAATTTAATCAATGAACCAATACTTATACCATTCCACACATCCACAACATCTCCATTATCCCTTATTACTTTCCAAATACCCGTTCTATCTTTTACTTCATCGCCAAAGTTTAATTTTTCTGTTATTGGTATTGGCATAATTTTTATTTATTCTTTACCGACATTTTCCTCGTGTTCTAGGATTTTTGCGACATCAGAAAGAGCTTGATTTCGTGCTTCATTCCTATCATCTATTGGCATCCACGCACCCTCCACTTGAGGTACTTTTCTTTTCATGCCACTTATTTTCTCCGCCAACCTCGCACGTTCTTCGCGGAGGAGGGAAGAAATAATTTTTCTCGCAACATCTTTCGCAACCGACAAACTTATAACAGACTCATGCTCGTCAAATCTCATCGCTTGCTTTGAAACAAGTTGAAATGTTTCCGACATTTTCTGTTTCCACCCCTCATTGGGTGCGGGTTCGGATGCCGTCGTAGTTGTTGTCGTAATTCTAGCATCTCTCTCTTTTTCATCAGGCGTGCGAGAATCAACGTAAATAATTTTCATAGATTCTTTTTGGGATTTCAAAATTAACTGTCCATACAAAACTATCTGCTCTAATTCTTCTTTAGTAATCGCTAAATTGTTTTCCGTAAATTGGTCTTTAACTTCAATTATAAAGCCAGTTCCAGCGTGCTTGATATTTACATTTGATTTTATTTCTTCTTTCATAGGTTCGGGTTGTGGGGTTAGGGAGTTATTTTCCCTTAATAACAGTTAGTTCAAATTCTTCTAATTTCTCCTTTGGTATCAAATATCCTTTACTCAACTTTTTTCCGCAATCAATACATCCCATTCCAACGATAATCTGTGATGTGTCGTAAGGATTCCGACCATTTTCTTTTGCCTCTTTTAACGTTGTCTCCAAATCACAATGTCCATCAAATCCTTCAAATTGTTCTTCTGTTTTACAACCTTTCTCATCACAATATACTATTATTGTTCCGAATGTATTGTCAAAACCTTTATTTTTAAACACCTCTTTGATTATTTCTAGGACTTTTTCTTTCGTGAGATATTCGTTGTTATTTGTGTCAATAATGTTTAATCCTTTTCCGCTTGGCGTTATAAGCCCGTGTTCTTCCCCAACCATCTTTTCCAGTTCGGATTGGAGGGAGGAAAATTCGGCGGAGATGAAGGATTTTATATCTTCTTCGCTTCTTCCGATATCACCGTACAGCCCATAAAATTCTTTCCACCGTTCCTCCCATCCTTTATTCTCTTGCGGTTTTTCGTTCATAAATTGTTTTTTATTTCTTCCTTTGCTTCTTCTAGGAAATGAAATTAAGTTAAAGTTTCTCCCCGCAACCCCGACTGCTCAAACTTTTTATTTTGAATGAGAGCGTCCAGTAACTGTTCTTTTGTCCATTCTTTATGCGGGCAACCAATCTCGTGTGAAACCCCAAAATGACAATTCCACGTGATATTTTGATTTTCTAGTGCTAAATAGATTTCTGCTATTGTCATACTTTTTTGTATTCTCCTTGACCTTTGTGTGCAGATGGGCTGGACTCGGGAGAGAAAATCTAGAATTTGCCTTTCGGCGGTGAGCTACCCGTCGGTACTGTTGTTTTGCTCCCTCTCTCCCAGATTCAGCCCGGCCTATCCCGTTGTGAATGGGCTACAACTCCAATCTGTCTAGTAATCCCATCAAATCACTCATGATTTTCTCCAATCTTTCCCTATGACTTTTCAACTCCTGTCCTAATTTCGTAGAACAATCGGGATTTTTAACTTCCTCCGTATTTTTAGGAACATCATTTCTCACCACCCCTTCTAATCTTGCGGAAAATCTATCTCTTACGCTTTCAAGTTTTTCAATAACTGAATGTAGTTTAACATTTTCACGACCAATTTCAGTTTCTCGTACTGGTATATTATTTTCCATAAATTTTATTTCATTTATTTCTCATCCTTGCCTGAACGACCTTTGAAAACTTTTATCACATCGTTTAAGTCATGCGCCACAATATACTCCCCGCCTTGAACCATCATCTTTCTACCAAACTCCGCCTGCGCATCACTCAACTTGCCCGTACTCCCCTTACATTCAACCCCATATAACTTACCATTGCTTAAAATGAAAATATCGGGGCTTCCAACGCTTCCAAATCTCACAAAACTGCTTTTATTCTTTCGTTCAAACACTACCGCGCCGGTATTATTGCGCCAAAACATCAACTTACTCACATTCTGTTGAAGTTCACACCACGCTAAAATAGTTCGTTGCACGTCTTTTTCGCTTACTTTAATTTTCATTTTATTTGTATCGCCCAAGATGTCGTTCTGCAATTCCTATGGAAGTATAAAATATACAAAAATGTGGAATTGCGTTATGAACCCGATAACCCCAGTGCGATTGTTAGATTTCTCCTTCAATAATTTCGTTGGGTAATGGAACGATGAGGTTTAACATTTCACTCGCCCATTGTCGTATCTTTTCCGCATAATCCTCAAAATCCGATATATCCAATTTTGCTGTACTTTTTCCGACTATCACTTCTTTATCGCCGATAATGAGATGTTTTCCATTGAAAGCGATTTTGCACCATTCATGGATTTCATCGCTTGTATGTCCTGTTTCATCGGCAATCATCTTGATAATCACTCCCCAGTAATACCGATTTTGATTACTGCTCCTGTCGTACTGAATCTTGCCGACACCGATTTCAATTTCATGTCCCTCCAAAGAGAGAAGATAATTTTGAAACTGCTCTTTATCATTCAAAACTATCTTCCTCTCTTTGATTATTCCTTTGAATTTCGGAATTAAAGCCATAATTTATCCGATTTCTAAATTTCCATCCTCATCCTTATTCGGGATTGTTAATCTAATTGCATCCACCAATTCTCCCTGCGGATTTTGCGTTTTGATAATCGTAACCTCAAAATCCTTATTCACCCACGCATCGCTATTCATTCCATACTCCTTACTGATAACCTTCCAATTCGTCTTGTTCAACTGAAACTTCTTTTGCAGGTTCTTACCCTCAACCTTAATAGTAAATATCCAGTTATCCTTCTCATCCTGTTCTCCAGCGTCAAGGAATCTGATAATATCTCCCGTGTTTACATCCTTCAACGCCTTAAGAAATGGACTTGGAAAATCAATTTTTGGACTCATAATTTGTTGTGCCTATTAGCGTACTTGTTTTCTGTCCGACCTTTTTGGTTTCTCTACCGGCTTGGTTTCTTTTGGTTCTCCTAGTTCTCCCGCCTTTGGAAACATCGGCAACACTATCGGATAATCCTTTTGAGCCGGAATCGTTCCGTCATTCTCATTCGCCCATATCTGACGAGCCGCAAGGAATAATGGGAATTTATCCTCAATCTCGTTCCACTTGTAATTATTCTTGTTGCGCTTATAGCCAATCTGAAGAATGGCTAGTTTGGGTTTTTCTTCAAACAAACTTTCTTCAACCCACGCCGCCTGTTTGTATGCCGACAACTGCAACTCGTACTCCGGCCAGACGCTCTGCCCCGTCTTTATATCCACAATCCATACCTCGCCGTTTATTTTTACAATAAGGTCAAGCGTTCCGGCATATCCGTACTTTTCCGAAACGACAACAATTTCAGTTTTCAAAAGTTCCGGTTTATTTTCTATCCACCAATCCGTAAACGACTTCACGCAGTTATATTCATCAAGCGTCAATTCCTCAACTTGCTCCGTTGTCGGATTTTGAAACTTGGAATCAATGCGGACTTCGTTGCCTTTAAGCCACCACTCAATCGCCTTGTGAACCTTTGAACCCTTATCGCCCGCCGCGCTTTTAATTGCTTCCGCCTCATCCCATCCCTTATCCGCAAGCCACTTGTAAAAAGCAATGCCTTTGGGATAGTGCCCGCTTATCCACGTTACCGAAGGAATATATTTGTATTCCGGCAATCCGGTAATCTTGCTCTCCGAGTCAATCACGTACCAACGCTCGTCTGCTGTCGTTACCTGAACAATGCCTCGTTCCTTGTCTACTTCTTTAATTATCTTTTTCATCGTCTTTGTTTTGTTTCTGACACGCCGGACAAGGCGTGGTAACTTCGTCTCTAATTTCTCCCGTCTCCTGATGTGCGGGATAGGTTATGAAGCCAGTATCCTTGCATAATTCACAGTCAAATTTCTGTTCGTATATTTTTATGCTTGTGCGAATTGTCCTACATCCAAAGCAGACTTGCGTTAAACAATCGTGGAAGGTGGAATATGCCGATTGTTGCATGTGAAAACTTTCACACCTTTTAATTTGTTGGCGTACCGACTCTATGCTCGGATAACATTCATACTCAAAAAAGATTAGATTGTTTAATCTAGCATATTCCCCAAACAATTTCTTCGCTGTTTTGTTGTATACTTCGGCCGCCTCCTCTTTAGTAGAAAAACGTCCTAAATGAATTTTTTTGTCGTTTGCAGTGATATACGCTTCCCACTTTTTTTTTAAATCCCGCTTGGTTTCGCTAACCCCCTTAAATCCAGATGTATTATGCGACGGGATATTTGAGTTTCTCACATTTTGTTCTGCCGTAACTATTCTTAAATTGGATTTTCTGTTATCAAGTGTATCTCCGTTTATGTGGTCTGTCATAAGTCCATCCGGTGTTTTCATAATCTCTCTATGCATCCAAACAACTTTTGTAATTCTTTTTCCTTCTTGGTTTCTTGAGTGAATATTTCTTACAGCGTATCTTCTTCCACCGTAGAGCCATTTCCATTGAGAAAGAAACTCAAAATCATCATCATCTATTTTGGCGTATTTTCCTTTCGTTAATTGTATTTGTTTCATATTATTTTATTTCCCTCGCAATTCTGAATGTGCTTATGGACTTCTTCCTGTGTAGGGATGTATTCGTAATAAAATATGGTTTTCATAAGCATTATGAGAACCACTCCTCTTTTGGAATTTCACGAATGACCTTTAACAAATTAGTACGAACCTTACCATCACAATCTCTCGCAACCACGATATTTTTTATCGGCACTTCGCATTCCAAAAGAGCCATATCGTCCCATCCCGCGCCGAAACCAATCGCCCAACCCTTAAATGAAACGTGGAGTCCAACTCCGCAACTCTCATCCGTGCTTTTGTCTATGCCGTGCGTTTTCGTTTCGCCAATTATGTACTCAAAATCTTTCTGATTTTCAGAAAAGTATCGCCCATCTTTCTTGTGAACTGCTTTGTAGAGGATTGCGGTTTTGTCTTTTACTTGCACGGGGTATCGCTTCACAAACTCCGCAAATGTCGGTTTGAAATCAGGGATGATAACAAGTGTAGATTGCTTGTTCATTACAAGATGCACATTTTTTCTGTCTGATTTCCTTATTTTCACGATGTTATATCCAGAGCAAACTATCTTTTTTGCTGAATAAGCAGATACCATCGCTTCTCCGGCGAGTTCAATCTGTGCCGAGCCGGACACGCTCCCAATCTGTGCCGAGTCGGACACGCTCCTAATCTGTGCCGAGTCGGACACGTACCTAATCTGTGCCGAGCCGTACACGCTCCCAATCTGTGCCGAGCCGTACACGCTCCCAATCTGTGCCGAGTCGGACACGTACCTAATCTGTGCCGAGCCGGACACGCTCCCAATCTGTGCCGAGCCGTACACGCTCCCAATCTGTGCCGAGACGGACACGCTCCTAATCTGTGCCGAGCCGTACACGCTCCCAATCTGTGCCGAGCCGGACACGCTCCCAATCTGTGCCGAGCCGGACACGCTCCTAATCTGTGCCGAGTCGGACACGTACCTAATCTGTGCCGAGCC
>ERZ1292632.663-Hain-H43-01um-R2-663-length-38287-cov-7_pt1 | contig 38287 bp, 29 predicted proteins | sample MGYA00564407_ERZ1292632 | MGnify/ENA primary metagenome ERZ1292632 (study PRJEB36523, sample SAMEA6512637) | groundwater metagenome | collected 2019-01-08 | study: AquaDiva: Metagenomics assemblies of 32 groundwater samples | reverse complement strand
TTTTTTTATCTATATTGCTGCTTCAGATTTAATCCCTGAAATTCATCACGAAAATAGAAAAGGATTTGCGCTAATTGAAACGCTATTAATGTTTTTAGGAGTTATCCTTATTTGGATATTTGTAAGCCTACTACGTGGTATTGGAGGACATTAAATCTTACTCTGCTAAAGCTTGTTCAATGACTGTTTTAATAGATTCATATGGCTCAGCCCCTACGATTGATCTTCCATTTATAAAGGTTGTTGGTGTTCCTGATACGCCTGCTGCTTGACCGTCATTCATGTCTTTATCTAAATTTGCTTGATATTTATTTGTGTCCATACAGGTTTTAAACTGTACAGTATTAACTCCTAAAGTACCTGCTATTTGAGTCATTCTTTCAGTGGTATACATAGATGTATCGCTTTCTGATGGTTGGTTGTCATATAAATAGTTATGCATTTCCCAGAATTTTCCTTGTTCATTTGCACATTCACTAGCATTTCCTGCAACTATTGATGCAGGCCCAAGGAATTCAAAGTGTCTAAAATAAAGTACTGCTTTACCTGTCTTTACATACTCTTCTATGATTTTCTTCCCAGATTCTTTATGGAATTGAGCACAGAATGGGCATCTTAGGTCTGCAAATTCAACTATTTTTACTTTTGCATTTGGGTCTCCTTGTGGCTGAAGATTACCAACGCCAACATCTACTTTTTGTCCTGGTTGCAATTGATTATTTTCTGCTGTTGGAGTTTGATCAGTAACTATTGCTTGCTCTCCACCTTCAAGGTATTGAACCTTAGTAATTAAGATTCCAAGTAAAAATGCTGCAACTATAAGTAGTACTGCAAGGATAGGAGTGTAAGATTTTGGTCTATAGTTAATTGCAAATTGAAAAAACGATTTAAAGGATTTAGTTATTTTATCAGAATTACTTTTTAAATTTATTGATGGAATTTTTTCTAATGGGGTAATTTCTTCTTTTTCTAGGGTTTTTTTTACTCTTACCATAGAAGCATTTTATTTTTTTTGAAAACGCTTGTCAAGAAGTAAAAACGTTCTTAATTTTACTTTTATGCAATTTCAATATTAATAGATTTTAAAAAAAGTGAGGAGGAGTTAAGTTATCAGCTTATCAAACACGTTGACAAAGTAATACTACTGTTATAACCTCAAAGTACTGATGCAAAAAATTGTTTTCTTTGAATTAGAGCCTTGGGAAGAAAATTACATTAAACATTCTATTTCTGATCACCAAATTATATTTACCCAAGAAAAACTTACAGATGAAAATATCGCAAAGTTTCTAGAGGCCGAGATTATCTCGATATTTATTTACTCAGAGATTACAAAAGAGTTAATTGATAAGTTTTCAAATCTTAAACTTATCGTGACGCGTTCAATGGGATATGATCATATAGATATAGAATACTGTAGGCAAAGGGGTATAAAAGTAGCCTTTGTTCCAGCATACGGAGCTCATACGGTTGCAGAACATACATTTGCACTTCTTCTTGCAATCTCTAGAAAAATTATTCCCTCAAGTATTAAGGCAAAAGAAGGGGAGTTTGCAAACGAAGCATTTACTGGCTTTGATTTATTTGGTAAGACAATTGGAATTTTAGGAACAGGAAATATTGGTAAAAATGTCGCAGAGCTTTCATTGGCTTTTGGAATGCAAGTCTTAGCATATAGCCATAGTCAAGATCCTGAGTTAATAGTAAAAGGGGTTAAGTACACAGAGTTAAATGATCTTTTGGCAAATTCAGATATAATTTCTCTTCATCTGCCTCACACTAAAGAAACAGAGCACATTATAAATATGCAAAACATACAATATATTAAAAAGGGAGCTGTTTTAATTAATACAGCAAGAGGAGCATTAATTGAAACACAAGCTATAGTAGAGGGTTTAGAAAGAGAAATTCTGTCTTCTGTTGGTCTTGATGTTTTAGAAGAAGAGTGTGATTTAAGAGAAGAACGAGAGCTCTTAACAACAGAGTTTCTAAAAAATTGTGATATTAAAACTCAATTATTAAATCATGTTTTATTAACAAGGCAAGACGTTATAGTTACGCCTCATAATGCGTTTAATAGTAAAGAGGCATTGCAAGAGATATTAGAGATAACAGTTGTTAATATAAAAAGCTATATAAATAATACCCCAATTAATATAGTTGAATAAAATATTTATTCAATCTATTTTTAAATAAATTTAAAAAATAAACATCGTTAATGTATATTTTTACCCAACGAATTTTATTGATATATTTAATAATGGTTGACAGGGGATTTACTAACTGATATTTTAGTATGTGAATATGGCACATGTAATTGTTACAGATCAAACATTTAAAGATGAAGTATTAAGTTCAGATTCCCCAGTTTTAGTTGATTTTTGGGCAGAGTGGTGTACTCCTTGTAGAATAGTAGGCCCAATTATTGAAGAATTAGCTACAGAATATAGTGGAAAATTAAAAGTAGGAAAGTTAGATGTAGATGCAAATGGTCAAACTGCACAAAACTATGGAGTAATGAGTATTCCAACAGTTATGCTATTTAAAAACGGACAACCAGTTAAGGTAATGATTGGAGCACAAAGTAAAGATAACTACAAAAGGGAAATAGATAGCATTTTAGGCTTGTAATTTTTCTCCTATAAAATATGTACGACGTAATAATAATTGGTTCTGGTCCCGCAGGACTTACAGCCGCAATTTATACAACAAGAGCAGACTTAAAAACTTTGGTTATTGCTGGTGGTAAATGGGGTGGGCAATTAATGTTAACTACGCTTGTTGAGAATTTCCCAGGTTTTCCAGAAGGTATTCAAGGACCAGAATTAATGGCTAACATGCGAAAACAGGCTGAAAAATTTGGTGCAGAGTTTATTGATGAAGAATTTATGTCAGCAGATTTTTCAAAAAGGCCATTTAAGTTAAAAGTTAGCGATAGGGAAGTTGAGGGTAAATCTGTAATTATTGCAACTGGTGCAGATACCAAATGGCTTGAAGTTCCTGGTGAAAAAGAAAAAATAGGTAGAGGAATATCAAGTTGTGCTCCCTGCGATGCTGTATTTTTTAGAAATAAAAATGTAATTGTAGTAGGTGGAGGAGATAGTGCAATGGAAGAGGCATTAGTTTTAACAAAGTTTGCTTCAAGTGTTACTTTAGTTCATAGAAAAGATTCATTTAGAGCTTCAGATATTATGCAAAAAAGAGTAAAAGAAAACCCAAAAATTAAAATAATGTATAACAGTGAAGTAATAGAGGTTTTAGGAGAGATGGTTGTAAGCGGAGTTAAGATTAAAAACAATCAAACGCAAGAAGTAAGCGAAATGCCAATAGATGGAGTATTTGTAGCAATTGGACACATGCCAAATACGAATAAGTTTAATGATATTGATTTAGATGAAAAAGGTTTTATAAAAGTTCATGATCATTTTTTAACTAACAAAGAAGGTGTTTTTGTAGCTGGTGATGTTCATGATTCCCACTATAAACAAGCAATAACTGCAGCTGGATATGGTTGTAGCGCTGCACTTGAGGCTGAAAAATGGCTAGAATCCTCTATTAATCTTTATTGATAAAATTCCTTGACAATATTAAATTTTAGGTCTAATATTTATTTTGGTATGGCAAGTATAAGGGAAGTTTCACCAAGTTTTATAGAAGGAACAGAAACAGTTGTTGGTTATCCAGATAGACCAGTACCAATAAAACCAGTAAGTGTTCATCATATAGCAGATTTTCAGCATTATGCTAGAAGCAGCGCTATAATAGAGGGGTTAAGAAGAAGAGCTAGTTCGGCCCCAAAGCCTCATCCACTTGGAAGATAATTTAAATCCTTAATTATTTAACTTGATCTTAGGGTATATAATTGTTTTATGGGTAAAAGAATAGCAATTGGTTTAGTGGTAATCTTGCTTATAATTTTTTCTGTTTTAATTCTGTTTAGAGCTAATGAAGATACATGGATTTGTGACAATGGTCAGTGGGTAAAACATGGAAATCCTAAATCTCCTATGCCAACAAAGAAATGTGTAGATAAGGCTCCAACGGTAACTCAAAAAAGCGAAAATATTTCTCTAGATAGTCCAAAAGCAAATGCAAAAGTTTCTATTCCCTTTGTTGTTAAAGGAAGCGCAAGAGTTTTTGAAAATCAATTAAATTACAGAATATTGGATAGTAAGGGAAATAAGGTATTAGAGGGAAGTGTATATGCAGATGCAAAAGATGCTGGACAATTTGGTCCATATGAAATAACAGTTTCAGGACTTACCTTAAAAGAAAAAATAACTTTAGAAGTTTTTGATTATAGTGCCAAAGATGGTAGTGAAATTGATAAAGTAGTAATTCCTCTTACTCTTCAATAAAAGTTGACATGCTAATTACTAGCTGAGATGATATTTTTATGAAAAACCTTTGGAAATTAGCTTTAATAGTGTTAATTTCTCAGGGAGTAGGTATATTAGGTTCATATTTTACAGTCTCCCAAATTCCTACTTGGTATGCATTCTTACAAAAACCCTCATTTAGTCCTCCAAACTATATTTTTGCACCTGTTTGGACAACTCTTTATTTTTTAATGGGATTATCTTTGTTTTTGGTATTAGAAGAAAAATTAAAAAAACATAGAAACAAAATAATAATATTATTTGCAATTCAACTTTTATTAAACTTTACTTGGTCTTTTGTATTTTTTGGTTTGCACAATCCAGTACTTGCTTTTATTAATATTACAATGCTTTGGGGATCAATAATACTGTTAATTTATGAGTTTTGGAAATATTCCAAATCTGCTTCACTTTTACTAGTTCCATATCTTTTATGGGTTAGCTTTGCTTCTATTTTGAATTTGTTTATTATTGTTTTGAATTAATTTAATTGACATTTATTAAAATTAAATTATCAATTAAGGATAGAGAAGTGTAGTTGTTAGACGTTAATAGCTAAACATACTTCTTCTTGACACTTTTCTAGCCTTGTGATAAGATCGTTTTGTGAATGAATCTAACCCAAAGTTATCTTTGGAGTTACGAGGAAATTACTTTATGCAGAAATTAACAAAAATATCTATTTTAAACGTATAGCTTTTTTGTGTTCTTCTTAAAGATTTCCTCAAAAACAATTCATTAAAACTTGTAGTTTTAGTTTTTAGACCATAGATTTTCGGGCCGGTAGCTTAGCTGGTAGAGCGCAGCTTTTGCATAGCTGAGGTCGAGAGTTCGAATCTCTTCCGGTCCACAAAACTTTTATTATTTTGCGCGTAGCGTCTGCCAGCAATGACGTTGGCCGCTACACGCAAAACTGTAAGAGTTGGCTCTTTGAAAAGTGAAGAGAATAAAGTCTTTTAAAAATTTATATATAATGCCAATAATGGATGCCTAGGAGGCTTTGACCGAGGAAGGACGCAGACGGCGGCGATACTCGTCGGGGAGGTGCCATCAACCTTTGATCCGGCGGTTTCCGAATAGGGAAACCTACCTGCTTGTCAGGTGGCCAAATATAAACAAAGTTTCGTAAGAAATTTAATAGTGTTTGGCGGGGCACGGCGTGAACTGAAACATCTTAGTAACGCCAGGAAAATAAATCATTAGAGATTCCGTCAGTAGCGGCGAGCGAAAGCGGAACAGCCTAAACCACAAGAAATTGTGGTGTTGCAGGGCAAACGATATTTGATTAAATTAGGGTAGCAGAAAGATCCGGAATGATCTTCCATAGAACGTGATAGACGTGTACGCGAAACTTTAATTTACGATAGTTTGTTCCTAAGTACCATGGGGTACGATGAAACCCTGTGGGAATCTGGGGCGGCCACGCTCCAAGGCTAAATATCAAAGTCTACCGATAGTGAACTAGTACCGCGAGGGAAAGGTGAAAAACACCCCGGAAGGGGAATGAAATAGATCTGAAATTGTTGGCTAACAAGCAGACAGAGTGCGAGTAATCGTATAATGTCGTGCCTATTGAAGAATGAACCGGTGAGTTATTGACTACAGCGTTAGCTTAACCAAGTGTATCTTGGGGAGGCAGAGTGAAAGCGTGCCCTAACTGGGCGATTAGTTGTAGTCATTAGACCCGAAACTGGGTGAGCTAACCTTGGGCAGGGTGAGTGTTGACGAAAGTTAACAGGAGGCCCGAACTCGTAGTAGTAGCAATTACTTGAGATGACCTGAGGTTAGGGGCAATATGCCAAACGAACCCAGAGATAGCTGGTTCTCCCCGAAATATATTTTGGTATAGCGGGAACTATTGAACATAGGGGTAGAGCACTGAATGGCTCTTGGCAGCGCAAGTTGTCAGAGCTAATCAAACTCCGAATACTATGTTTTCAGGTTCCTAGTCAGACATGTCGGGCTAAGCTGATGTGTCAAAAGGGAAACAGCCCAGACTCCCATCTAAGGCCTCTAAATAATAGCTAAGTTTTGAACGAAGTCAGGTTTCATAGACAACCAGGAAGTTGGCTTAGAAGCAGCCATCTTTTAAAGAAAGCGTAACAGCTCACTGGAGGATGATACTTGGCGCGGAAAATTTATCGAGGATTAAGCTATTTGCCGAAGTTGGAGATCCGTAAGGGTGGTAGGGGAGCGTTCTATTTGCATTGAAGCCGTACTGTAAGGTGTGGTGGAGCGGATAGAAGTGAGAATGCCGGTATGAGTAGCGAGACTCTGATGTGAATTCAGAGCGCCGAAAACCCAAGGTTTCCTCCGCAATGTAAGTCAGCGGAGGGTTAGTCGGTCCTAAGGGTGTGCCTTGTTAAAGAGGTCTAGCCTGATGGATAAGTCGTTGAAATTCGACTACAGAATATGAACAGTCTAAAGGGATGACGAAAGTGGAAGAGTCAAGCCGTATACGTACGGTCTAAGTAGTAAGATAGTGGTAACTGGTAAATCCGTTACTGTGTTTAATTAAACTACGAATGAAAAAGGTTTAGTAATAGATCTTATTTGATAGCTTTCAGTTTCCGAGAAAATTCTCGTTAGGTTACTTCGCAAGAAGTGACAAATTCATGTTTTACCGTACCGCAAACCGACACAGGTGGGTTGGTCGAGAAGACTAAGGCGATCGAGAGAAAGATGTTCAAGGAACTCGGCAAAAAAGCTAGGCGTAACCTTTGGGAGATGCCTTGCCACGATTAGTTTCGTGGTTGCAACAAAAGTTTATTTACCGACTGTTTATCTAAAACACAGGTCCCTGCAAAGCCGAAAGGCAAAGTATAGGGGCTGACGCCTGCCCAGTGCTGGTAAGTCAAATATTGTGAATGACGTTTCGCAAGAAATAAGTTTGTAATATAAGCTCCAGTAAACGGCAGCAGTAACTATAACTGTCAACATAGGGCAGTTAAAAAATCTAGCTATATGCTGGAAAAACTCTGTATCTGATGGTACCAAATGGTAATAATCTATCAGTGGAGTCAATCAGCAGGAAAGATTCCACAATTTGTGGAAAATCCTCAGAGACTATACGCTAGACCCCTTAGTTTTAGGGGATGATATAGTCCGATCTCTATGGCGACATAGAGGATCTTTATCTAATTAAAAAGATAGAGTGATAACGTAATGTCTATGGTAGCGAAGTTCCTTGTCGGGCGAGTTCCGACCCGCACGAAAGGCAGAACGAGTGAATAACTGTCTTGAACATTTACTCGGCGAAATTGAGATGGCTGTGAAGACGCGGCCTAATTACACATGGACAAAAAGACCCCGGGAGCTTTACTGTAGCTTGGCATTTGAAAGTTTATTTTAACTGTTTAGAATAGGAGGGAGCTTTGGCGAAATATGAAATACCTCTCTTTGAAGTAAGCAATCATTACCCCTAGCCGCACAAAAATTCGGCAGAGGGACAGTGTCTGGTGGGCAGTTTAACTGGGGCGATTGACTCCTACAGCGCAACGGAGTCGTATAAAGGTTGGCTAATCTTGGATAGAAATCAAGATGATAGTGCAAACGCATAAGCCAGCTTGACTGCGAGACCTACAAGTCGAGCAGGTAGGAAACTAGATGTTAGTGATCCTGTGATGCCTAGTGGTAGGCACACAGCTTAACGGATAAAAGCTACCCCGGGGATAACAGGCTGATCGCATCCAAGCGTCAAATTTGGCGCCACTCGATAGTAATATCGGGATGAACGAATCAACTAATATCGGTGAAATCCTGTCATTTTATGATAGGATAATACCGAGGGAAGATAATTTGTTGTGGATACAAGATTAGCTAGAGAAGCAAGAAAAATAAGCTTTTCCCAAAAACAACTGATGTTTATCATTGGTTCGATTTTAGGGGATGGATATTTAGACACAACTACGAGAGGATATTCTCTGCGTATTCATCATGGGATTTCCCAAAAAGAATATGTAGAATTTAAATATTCTCTAATAAGTAGTTTTGTTAATTCCAAGCCTAAAAGAAGTGGAAATGCTTATTATTTCAGAACTGTTTCTCATCCAATATTAACTAAATTACGAAGCATTTTTTATAAGGATCGTAAGAAAGTTATTCCAAAAATATTTTTGAGGAAAAACTTTGATCCTTTTGCTTTAGCGATTTGGATTATGGATGATGGAGCAGCTGATAAGAATCAATTGCGTATCAATACGCAATCTTTCTCATTAGAAGAAAATCTCTGGTTAATTAAGTTTCTACAGACTAAATTTGGAATTAAATCTACAATTAATGTAGATAGGAGGAAATATCGATTAAGAATAGCAAATTCAAGTATGAATCTGTTAAAACAATTGATAACTCCTTATATAATTCCAAGTATGTCTTACAAATTATCCCCGTAACGACTGATATCTCAAGAATTTGAGATTGAGATAGCTCAATATTTGCATTTTTGCAAAAATCCAAGAGTTATCATATGTTGGTATCCTGAAAAGGATAAAGATATAGTCTAATTCCATAAGAGATTGTGGGTTAATTGCCACAGCGACGATGCGGTTTGGCACCTCGATGTCGGCTCATCACATCCTGGAGCTGGAGAAGGTTCCAAGGGTCCGGCTGTTCGCCGGTTAAAGTGGTACGCGAGCTGGGTTCAGAACGTCGTAAGACAGTAGACCTTGATAGAATAAGACGCTATCATAATGAGCTGTCTCCCTTCAGCGTTCGAAAACCAAATAAGAGGAATTTGAAGGACTCACAAGTGTGAGTATAAATCTAGCTATATGCTGGAAAATCCGAGTATTCTAACTTACTTGATAATGTTTGAGTAAAAATAGTTAGATGCGGACAATCAGCAGGCAACTAAGAATTTTTCTTAGAGCCTCAGAGACTACATGCTAGAATCGCTTTTTTTAGCGATAAGATATAGTCCGAACTGCATAGCGATATGTAGAGTAAAACAGAAATGTTTTTACCTTTCTAGTTTTAGAAAGTAACACAATTGTCGGTCTCTATCCTGTGTAATCGTTGAGATTTGAGGAAGTTCGTCCCTAGTACGAGAGGACTGGGATGAGGGAATCCCTGGTGTGCCGGTTGTTTCCGAAAGGAGCATCGCCGGGTAGCTATATTCCCAACCGATAACCGCTGAAAGCATCTAAGTGGGAAGCGGTTTCCAAGATTAGATCTCTTTTCAAGCGCAAGCTTGGAGAAAACCCCTGGTAGACCACCAGGTTGATAGGCGGACGATGGAAGCGCTGTGAGGCGTTAAGTCTATCCGTACTAATGGTTTTAAATATAAATTTTTCTAAAAGACAAACTTCTCTTCGCTTTTTGAAGAGTCAATAAAATAAAAAATTAAATAATTTTCCCGGTGTTTTGAGCGAAGTGGTACCACCTCTTCCCATTCCGAACAGAGAAGTGAAACGCTTCAGCGCCTACGATACTCAGCATAGGCTGTGGGACAATAGGTCAATGCCGGGGATTTTTTTTGTCAAAATTTGACAGATAGACTATAGCATAATTGATCTATGGCAAATTCTGAAAAAGATCAACAAAATCTTTCTACTATTGAATTTTCTCAAAAAATGGGCCCCCAAATAGTTTTTGAAGCTCGTGGATTTAGTGAAGGAATAAATCATCTTAGGCATTTATCGCCAAGGCTTCCCTTATGGGATGGTGGTCGATATCTAAATTTACCTACAACGCCTAAAAAAGCAGCATAATTAAATTCTCTTCACGAGTAAAATATAATCCTATAGTTGACATTTTAGCTTCAAAAATATATAATATAACCTTATGTTTGAAGCTAGAAGAAGACCAAATCCAGATCATATTGTTAAGACAGTAGCTACTCTAAATGGTGTTTCAAGTCAGGATATTATTGGTAGAAGTAGGGTGCGTATCGTTGTAGAAACAAGACAAGAAATGGCTGCTCAGCTTCGTGAAGGTGGATTTACTTATAGAGAAATAGGTATTTTGCTTGGCGGCAGAGATCATTCGACTATGGTGCATGGTGTAAGAAGAGCTCTTTTAAGAAGAGAATCTATGCAGCAAGGGTCTTACGCTAGTGAAAAACCTCAAATTTATTTACCTGTTTTACATGTTGATAAGCCAGAGGTAGATTTTGAGACAATTTTACAAAAAAGAAAGGCTAGTGAGGAAAAAAGAGAAAAAGCTAGGCAAGAGAGGGAGAGAAGAGAAAAAGAAAAAGAAAGAAACAGAGGGTTAAAAGAAGTTGCCTTACCAATCGTTGCTGACCATTATTATGTTAGCATTGAAGAGATGATATCTAAAAAAAGAACAAAAAGATTAGTTCATCCTAGGCATGCATTGCAATATATTTTATCCAAAGAAACAACACTAACCCTTAGAGAGATTGCAAGGGTAGTTGGCAGAGGAGATCATACAGTTACCCTGAATGCAATTAGGTCAGTTGAGGCTCATTTAGAAGGCGATGAGGAGTTTGGGGAGAGAATGGAAAAATTAATTAGAGAGATAAATATTGCTTCTTCTTTGTAATTGATTTGTGCTATATTTAGATTAATGTTATCTAAGAAGGTTTTATTATCTTTTTTACCATTATTTCTAATAATAATTCTTGCCTTTTTACTTCGTTTTACTTGGCTTGATAAGTTGCCCCCTGCAATTGGAGGAGATGAGATTGTTTATACTTTAAATGCCAAAGCCTCTTTTATTACAGGAAAAGACATTTTTGGACAATGGGCGCCTTGGAAAGGTCTTATTTTTAATTATCCAAAGGGTGAAACTCAAGCTGAGCTTTCATATATTCTAAATTCATTTATTATTGGACCTTTAGATTTTTCTTTATTTAATTCAAGACTTCCTAATTTAGTTATGGGAGTTTTACTTGTTTTATTTATTTACCTTTTTACAAAAGAGATTTTAGGTAAAAGAATAGCATTGTTCACCGCAGCAGCGTCTGCAATTAACCCATGGTTAATTTACATAGGCAGAACTGCTTATGAAGCAACGCCTGCAATGTTGTTTTATTTTATTTCCTTTTATATTTTAGTTAAGGCAAAAGGGTGGAGGATACTACTTTCTTTTCCGTTTTTAGCCTTGGCTTTTTATTCATATATAGCTACAAAACTTATTTTTATTCCTTTGGTTTTTGTAATACTTGTTTATTGTTTTTACTTTATAAATAAAAAGAAATATTTAAAGCAGTACTTATCCTTATTTATTCTTTGCTCTCTTCTGGTAGGATTTTTTATAATATCTTTAAAGTTGAATCCATCAACCTCTAGGGCAGATGAGTTACTTACTCCTTTTAACAGTGCCATTTCAGGTGAAGTTAATCAGATTAGAAAGAATTCTATACAAAATCCACTTACAGAAGTTTTAGTAAATAAGTATACAGTCTTTACAAATATACTTATTATTAAAACCCTAAAGACTTTTTCATTTGACTATCTTTTTGCTTTTGGAGATGAGTTTTATTCTATTTGGAGGCATGGTATGTTTTACTACATTGATAGTATATTCCTAGTATTAGGAGCAATTTTATTGTTCATTAAAAAACGGGCATTATTTTTTCTTTTTACATCCCTAACCTTAATAGGAATCATTCCTCAGATCTTCCATACTGCTGATTTAGGTAATTTTGTAATTCATGTAACAATGATGCTGCCGTTTTTAATGATAATAATTGGCCTAGGTATTTCTGAAGCTTTTAATTACTTTAAAAATAAGAATTTAAGGATAACATCATTAATATTAATTCTCTTTATTTATTGTTTTTCTGTAGCTAATTTTGTAAATATCTACTTTTTCTGGCATCCATTACAGGGATATTTTGATTTTCCAATTAGAATTGTTTCATCTTATGCACTAAGAGCACCAGGGGATCAAAAGATTGCAGTCTATTCAAATTCTTCTTTTGATTTTTTCAAAAAATACATTTTTTATACAAATCAGTACAATAAAAACACAGCTAATGTAATAAAAGATAATATCAATAAAAAGAATTATTCGTTGGGGAACGTAACATTTGCCTCGTGTAATACCTCTTTAGGATATGAAGATGAAGACAACCTAATTATTATAGATGCCCAGTGTCCTAATCCAAAAATTCCTTTGCCTCATTTAAGTATTGCAAGGCTTAAGGATGGAGGAGAGAGTTTTAAGATATTTAATGATAGATTTTGTAATGGAATTATTTTAGATAGATATGCTTCAAATATGAGTATTTCAGATTTTGGTGTAGAAAGCTTATCAAATGAAAAGTTTTGTCAAACCTTTATTACTTCTTTGTAGATTTTTTTGCAACTACTACGCAATAGGTGAATATATCCTTAGGTCCAAAGTAAAACCTTGTTAACTTAAATCCACAGTCTTTTAATAGATTTTCAACCTGTTTTTTAGAAGATATTAGTGATACTTCATCAGGGTGTAATCTTATTTTTCTTCTTAAGATATCGTTAAGTAAGAAGTGTAGACTATTTAAAAACATTACAGAAAGACCATATTTTGGAGGCCAAAATAATACTATTTTGCCGTTTGGCTTTAGAATTCTTCGAAACTGGGCAAATATTTGTGTATTTTCACTTCCACTAAAGTGTTCATGAACACCAAGGTTATATATCCCATCAAAGCTTTCATCTTTAACTGGAATTTCAAAAATACTTGCTTTTAATACTTTTGAATCTTGTCCATTTACTGTTTTATATATTTTTAAAGCTTCACCTGAGATATCAAGTGCTGTAATATCAAACTTTTTTGCAACATCTTGATCAACTTGTCCTGATCCTGAACCTGCATGGAGCAAAAGATCGTCTTTTTTAAACTCGTAATTTATAAATTGATTTAGAGATCTTTTAATAATAAATTGTCTATAAAATGAAGCAATTACTCTGTATATTCCCTGGGAAGCGCTCTTTTTCTTTGTCCAATACTTGTCCCAGTCTTTCTCTTCTTTTATTCTTTTCTCTTTTGACATTTTACGATTATACAAATTTAAGCTTGTACAGACAAGATGCAAGTGGTATACTTGAAGGTAATCTTAATTTAAGAAAGGTAAATAAATGAATGTCTTTAGTAAAAACAAATAAAGCAGTAACAATGGCCGATTTAATGAAGTCGGTTACAACTAATTTCGTCAGTCCTCATAAAGGAGATTTATTAGAAGGAAGAGTTAATAAATTATCTTCATCTGAAATTTTAATTGATATAGGAGCAAAAAGTCTTGCTGTAGTACTTGAAAAAGATAAAAAAATATTAAGGAGTCTTTTAGGAAGTCTTAAGGTAGGAGATAAGGTATCAGTTTCTGTTTTAAACCCAGAATCAGACTTTGGTAACACAGTTGTATCTCTTAGACGCTTTAATGACGAAAGAGTTTGGGAAAAGCTTGAAGTTTTGCAAAAATCAAAAGAAAAAATTGAAGTAACAATCGATGAGGTCACAAAAGGGGGTTTTTTGGTCTCAACAAGAAATGGAATTAGTGGATTTTTACCAAATTCCCAAGTTTCTTTTCTAGACACCGCAGTTGCAGTTGGGAAAAACTTAAATGTATGCGTTATTGAACTATCAAGGCCACTTAAAAAAGTTATTTTCTCTCAAAAAGCTACTGTAAAAGCGCAAGATTTTGCTAAACAAGTAGCACATATTAAAAGAGGAGAATTGATTAAGTCAACAATTTCAAATATTGCTCCTTTTGGTATTTTTACATTGCTTGATAGTAAAGATGGCCAAAAAATAGAAGGTTTTGTCCATATATCAGAAGTTGCATGGGAAAAGTTGGAAAATATTCCTCAAAGCTTTAAGCCAGGCGATGAGTTCGAGGCACAAGTTTTAGGCGCAGATAAAGATGCAAAAAGAATAAATCTTTCAATTAAAAGATTGACAACTAATCCATATGAGGAAAAACTAAAAGAATTTACAATAGATAAAAAAGTTAGCGGAACAATAACAAGAGTTTCTTCAAATGGTATAACTGTTGATTTAGGAGCAGGAATAGAGGGTATTATTAAAAAAGAAAAAATTCCACCAACAGTTACTTATTCTCAAGGATCTTTAGTTGAAGCTACAGTTTTAGAGGTTGATAGGAACCAAAGAGTGGTGTTAGCACCAGTTCTTAAAGAAAAACCAATTGGTTATCGCTAGATACCAAGATTTAATTTATGAAAGTTTCTACATCGTTTGTCTGCCAAGAATGTGGATATGAAACTCCTAAGTATTTGGGCAAATGCCCTGAATGTGGACTTTGGAATACTTTAAAAGAATTTAAAATATCAAATTCAAAATTAAAAACAACTTCAAGTCTGCAAAATTTAGATTTAAAACCCCAAAAAATCTCAGATGTAACTTTTGAAGAGGGTAAAAGGCTATCGACTGATTTTAAAGAAATGGACGAAGTTTTAGGTGGAGGAATAGTTTTGGGAAGTGTAATTTTACTTGCTGGTGATCCTGGAATTGGAAAATCTACCCTCTTACTTCAAGTTGGCCTTAACATGAGTAAAACAAAAGATGTTTTATATGTTTCAGGTGAAGAATCTCAAAATCAGGTAAAGCTTAGAGCTGCAAGGCTTTCAAAAAATCTTAAAGCAAATAAGCTGTTTTTGGTTTCTTCAACAGATCCAGACGCAGTTGCTTTACTTATCGAAGAAACAAAACCTTCATTTGTAATTATTGATTCTATTCAAACTATGCAGTCTGAAAACCTTGAAGGCTTATCAGGAAGCGTTGGCCAGGTTAGATATTCAACAAATCAATTCATAAAAGCAGCTAAAACATTAAATATACCTGTTATCTTGGTGGGTCATGTCACAAAAGAGGGGATGGTTGCAGGACCAATGATCCTTTCTCATATGGTTGATACAGTACTCTTTTTAGAAGGAGAAAAAAACACAGGAACAAGAATCTTAAGAAGTCTTAAAAATAGATTTGGGCCAGTTGATGAGGTTGGAATTTTTTCAATGCAGGGAGAGGGTTTAATTGAGGTAATAAATCCAGAAAGTTTATTCCTAAATAAAGCAATTGATGCATCAGGTAGTGTTTTAACTGTAACAATGGAAGGCACAAGAGCATTTTTAATTGAAGTTCAAGCCTTAGTTGTTTATTCAAAACTTCCTATGCCAAGAAGGGTTGCATCTGGCCTTGATTATAGGCGTCTTGAGCTTATTTTAGCTGTTTTACAAAAGCACGCAAGGCTTCCGCTTGATTCAATGGATGTTTTCGTAAATGTTGCTGGTGGCTTTAAACTTTCAGATCCAGCCTCAGACCTTGCAATCGCTCTAGCTATATTTTCAAGCCTAAAGAATATAAGTCTAGCTAAAACAGTTGCAATTGCAGAACTGGGCCTTTTAGGAGAGTTAAGAGAGCCATCTCTTTTGGATAAGAGAATAAAGGAGGCAAAAAAGCTAGGATTTGGTAGAATAGTAAGTCCTAAGGATTTTAGAAATATTTTACAAGTAGTTTCTCATCTTTCAAAAGATTAATATATGGAAAAAAAACAAATAAGAACTAAAAAAGTAGAGGAATCAGTTCCAGCAGTTGTCCAAACTGCTGAAAGAGGTATTCATTTTTCTCCTAAATTTGTAGGTTTACTAGCAGAAGAGGTAGCTAAAACAGTTGCAAGCAGGCTGCCAACATTTAGAAGGTCACCAGCTAAAAAGAAGAATGGTAATGGTCATACAAATGCAATATTTTTGGATACATCAGCCATAATTGATGGTAGGATCTTTGATGTTATACATCTTGGTCTTTTAACTGGAGAATTAGTCTTAATAGAGAGTATTTTATTGGAGCTAAAGCACATTGCAGATTCAAAAGATCTTGTTAAAAGGGAAAGGGGTAGAAAGGGTTTAGTTTTACTTGAGAAAGTCAAGAAAGCAAAGTCAGTTAAGTTAGTAGTTTTATCCAGTGAAAAAGAGGTTTCCATGGGCCTTTCTAAGGTAATTGAAGTAGATGAGAAATTAATTTTTGCAGCAAAGTACAATAAAGGCAGAATTATTACCTGTGACTATAATCTAGAAAAAAAAGCCAGTATTAATGGGGTAGTTGCTATTAATGTAAATACTTTGGCAAATGTTTTAAAAATTATTGCAGTTCCTGGAGAAACATTACATATTAAAATTCAACATAAAGGCAAAGATATAACACAAGGAGTGGGGTATTTAGACGATGGAACTATGATTGTTGTTGAAAATGCTGCGCTAGAGCTTGGTAGGGAATTAAATGTTGTTGTTTCAAGAGTAATTCAAACATCAGCTGGAAGAATTCTTTTTTCCAAAAAACTCTAACTAGTCTGTTTTAGAGAAGAAAAGTATTGTTTTAATCTTACTTTTTGATCCTCAGTAAGAGTATTGTCAATAGTTTCTAGGTATTCGGTAAATAATTTTTGTGATGTTTTTTGAAATGTGTCATTAAAAAGGTTTTGATCAAAAGTATTATTAACTGCTTGTTGCAATAGTTCTGGAGTTTTTGCACTTTCAAAAGATTGCTTGATAATTAATTGTCTGTCTTGTGGAAGTGTTTGAATAAGTGTTTCAAGAGTCTCTGAATAAATTGCTTGGATGAGTTTATTTACAAATTCGTTCTGTCGTTAGTATAATTAATAATCTCTAAGAAATTATTTAAAAAAAACTTTAAATCATTCATTAATTATTTAACTACTATTTCTAGAAGGAGGTTTTGGTTGTCCCGCATCCTCTTTTGCTGTTCTAGCTATGTATTCAGCAATAGTAATCTCAGGTCTATTTGGCTCTACTGTTCTATCTTTGGGTTTTGAAAGCTTATGTCTTTCTGTCCATAGCCTTTTACCATATATTGCAGTACCAGCAACTGCTGCTTCTATACCAGCAAGAGCGATGGCTGCAAGTGGTTGATGAGTAAGGTTGCCTACCATAACAGGTGCACCTGTTGCTGCTATGAGTGAAGCAATCTTTAAAGTGGTATGAGTTTGAAAGAACTCTAAAGTTCTTTTTCCCACATCAGTTGGTTGAATTGGCGTTTGCTCTGGTCCTCCTTGTTCTTCTGACCCTGGCATATAAAATATTATAGCATGTATTTATAGATATTTATTATTCCTTATTTTCTAAGTATTTAAGCTTTCTTCCTTTTTCTATAAAGGTAAGCAATTGAGATAGCACTAAATAATAAAATTAAGCCTATTTTTGCAAAATCAAAACTTCCTTGTGAGAAAAAGCTAGTTGTTGAAAAAATTTCTTTATTTGTTTTCCCAAAATGAATATAAGTTTTTACAGTATAAAATCCTGGGATAAATATTTTTTGATAAGGATTTATTTTTACATCATATCTTCTAATGCTTTCTGGTAAAGCATCTAGGGAATTTTCATTAAATATTCCCCTTGCAACCTTTTTGCCTAGTGGGTCATAGAGCTCAATGTATCCATAAGGAACTACGTGTACATTGCCACTATTTTCAAAACGAAGTATAAATGTATCCGGATGTTCAATTCCATCTCTTTGAGGTCTTAATGATCTAATTTTACCATCTTCAATCTCTTTTCCGGTTGACGCCCTAACAAATAAAAGACTTGATAAAACTCCTCTTATTTGAACTTTTTTTTCATCTTCACTTTGTTCTATTTCTGCTAGAATACTTGCATAATGTCCTCCTTTTGTAATTCTATCTTTATCAATAAAAACTTTAATACTTCTCTTTTCATTAGGGGATAGTTGCAGTATATTATTTTCAAATGTTACCCATGAAGAAAGGGAGTATTTATAATTTTTAGCTTCTTTTTTTTCTAAAAAATTAATTTTATAGCTTTCTTCAAGTTCATTAAAATCAGAAAGAGAAAGAGAAAGAGAAATATCTGAATTAGTATTGTTTTCATAAGTTAATGTGTATTCATTAGGATCAATGGCTAGATCAAGATGGATAATTGATGGAGTAACAGAAATTCCATTTTTTTGAGCAAATAAAGGAGAAGCTGATGTTAAGAGAAGAAAAACAATAATAAATACAAGCTTTTTAAGCATAGTATAATCATACCAGAACTTAACCTTTGTGTTAATATTTGTTATTATAAATTCAATGAAAAAAGTAGTTATAATTATTTTAATAATACTAGTTGTAATAAGTTTTTTATTAACCATAAATTTTGTTTTTAATCCATCTCAAAAAAAACTTACAGATTCGGAAAGGGAAAAAGCATTAGTAAAGATTTTAGGCAGAAAACCTAATTTAACAGATAATGAGCCTAAGGGAAATACAGAATATAAAGGAAAGTTAGTAAGTTTTACATATCCTGCTAAAGCCAAGATTTATACATATAAAGACCCAAATCTGGCAAAAAACACATCTGTTCTGGAGACTTTCTCTTTTGATATTGATAAGCCTCATCTTGTTTTTAATTTATCAGTTATGGAAAACGCAGCAAGTCTAAAAGATGTAAATGATATATCTGGAGTTAAGCTAAGACAAATTAACGGGTCTGGATATAAAGAATCTGATGGTAAACTTGGAAAAAGCAAAGGTTTATTTTTTGAAAAATCAGGATCTCAGGCAGAAAAAAGCGGTTTTTTTCTAATTAATGACAAAATTTATGAAATTGCAGTTACTGGCAATAGCTTAGAAGATGTATCTTTACTTTTTGATTTAGTTATTACTTCCTTTGTCGTCTTCTAACTTCTCTTGAAATATAGATACTCAAGAGTTTTTTAATAATAAAGAACAAAACTATGGCTGCGATTAAAATTACTGCTATTGCTTTATAGGGAATTACCCAAAAGCTGACAGTTGAGTCAAGCGTAACATCTTTCTGTCCGTTATCAAAAACCAGAAGTAAGTTTGCTGTATATCTTCCCACTCTAAAGCTAGTAAGTTTATTCCAATTAATAGCTAACTTTTTAACCGGTTTGCCGTTATCATCAAGTTTTACTTGTCCATCTTCAATAACATCTTCTCTTACTAAAAAACCATCAGTCCAGGATGATTCAAATACTCTTTTTGTGTCTGGAATTATGTTGGCAAGATTTTGGTTAACATCAAGTATGGCTATATCTTTACCGGAGTCATCTGTTATAAAGATATTGCCGTGAGGCCTAATATGAATATTGCCGGAATTTTCAACTTGGACTTTAAAATCAATAGGCAGGTATTCGTTTACAAGGTTATCTATTTTAAATTCAATTATTTTTGCCTGTGCTTTCGCCCCCTCTTTTCTAACATTTAATAAAATTGGGACTGCACTTGCTCCAGTTAAACTTGCACCTTGAGTGGTAGTGGTTCTAATATCATGTTCAAAGGTGACTGCAAAGTAATATCCATAAGCTGCAGTATTGGGAACTTGGATTGTAAATACTACATCACTCCATTCAAGGGGGGAAGCTACAAAGCTTTTATTAGTAAAATTAATCCAATCAAGTGACTGATCACTATTTTCTTCATTTAAAGTTAAATCTCCAACCTCATCTCCTGCCAGTCTTTTAACACTGATTTTTAAAGGAAGAGGGGAATTTGTATTATTTCTTATCCTTATCTTTTCAGTTATTGTCTGTCCTGGATTTGCAGACAGGTCAAGAAATACAGGAGAAACTGTCACATCATAGTTTTGTGGAGTTTGGGCCAGGACGGGGGCAGAAAAAGACAGAAATAATATGCCTAAGGTAATAATAATTAATGTTTTACGATTTAGCTTTAGTAAAGAGTTTGATTTGTTTAAAATATTTGATCTGTATTTCATAATTCATTTTAAGATCTTCTAAAAATCCTAAGAATTCTTTTTACAAAATTTCTTATTGTATTAAAAAAACCTACCCCTGCAAAAATTACAAAAAGTAGTACTCCTATTACAAGCATCCATGGGAAGACAAAGAATGACGTTTCTGCCTGAAAAGGAATATCTCTATTGCCAGTATTTATGACTAAAATAGTAGAAGCAGTGTAGCGTCCTATACGAAGGTCAAGAATTTTATCAAATCTTATCTTAAGAGTAGTTTTAGGTTTACCGTCTTTATCCAATACTACCTGTCCATCCTCGATTTTTGGCTCACGGGTAATAAAAGAGTCATTAAAATCTACTTCAAATACTTTTCTTGCATTAGGAAGAATTGTGCCTTGCGTATTGTTTACGTTAAGAACTCCGACCTGCCTGCCTAGCCAATCTGTTATAAAGATATTTCCGAAAGGCCTTATATGAACGTTACCGGTATTTTGAAAGTTTATAGAAAATTTTACAGGAGGATATTCATAGAAGTTGGAATCTGTTTTAAATTCTGCAAGCTTTCCGTCTATTTTCGCCCCCTCTTTTCTAACATTTAATAAAATTGGGACTGCACTTGCTCCAGTTAAACTTGCACCTTGAGTGGTAGTGGTTCTAATATCATGTTCAAAGGTGACTGCAAAGTAATATCCATAAGCTGCAGTATTGGGAACTTGGATTGTAAATACTACATCACTCCATTCAAGGGGGGAAGCTACAAAGCTTTTATTAGTAAAATTAATCCAATCAAGTGACTGATCACTATTTTCTTCATTTAAAGTTAAATCTCCAACCTCATCTCCTGCCAGTCTTTTAACACTGATTTTTAAAGGAAGAGGGGAATTTGTATTATTTCTTATCCTTATCTTTTCAGTTATTGTCTGTCCTGGATTTGCAGACAGGTCAAGAAATACAGGAGAAACTGTCACATCATAGTTTTGTGGAGTTTGGGCCAGGACGGGGGCAGAAATAATTATAAAACCCAAGGTTAGAAGGATTAGGGGCAGAAATAATTTCTTGTATCCATAATTCATTTTTAGAATGAACCTGCAGCAACAATGGTTAATGTATCCGAATAATCAGAAGCTGCTGCCTGTGTTGATGCAATTTTAGCTCTAACTCTTAAGTCAACTGTATCTCCAGATCCAGGAGTAGTTTTTGTTGCAGTTTCTCTAAACAAAGTGGTAGTTGCTCCTCCGTTGTTTGTATCTCCGGAACCATTATAAGCAGTGTTAATAGTTGGAGTTCCTGTTCCTGCATTTACATCAAGCACATACCCTGTTGTAGATGAAAGATCGCTTACTGTAGGATGCGCGGCTGGAGCATTTATATCCGCATTTGCAACTGTTGAATGTAGGGCTCCCACTGTTGTTGTTCCTTGGGTACCTTTTACCCAAGATGTCCATCCGTTTCTTGCATTTGTACTTACAGTTTGAGTTACTGCAGTTGCAGAAGTAACACTTGAAGTTGATAGAGTTCCCAAAGCTGCAGTGGTGCCGCTTAATGAAAATGTCATGGTTGCTGAAACTGATGCAGAAACTGTTATTTGATCAGCTCCGCTTGCAACAACTGAGGTTGCCCAGTCAACAGAATCTGTATAAGGACTTCCACCTTGTGTTTTAAGCTGACCTACTTTGTCATTTCCAGCAGCTCCTATTGTTGACGATGCTCCTGCGAAGTTAAAGCAGTAAAAAGTTGCTGCAACAAGAGCAGATCCAGGGAATTGTACATTAACTCCTGTTACTGAAGTTGCTGTTCCGATTCCAGGCCATGCAGTTGCCGCTGCGCCTCCAACTGGGTCTGTTGGTAAGTTTGTTGTTGTAACTGTCCAGTTGCCTGCTGTTTGAGAAATTGTCCAATCAAGAGGAAATACTAAAACTACATTTGTTTGGGTTGTTAGGGTTGATTTAAGACAGGCTGTTCCACTAATTGCTGCACCAGTTGCATGTCTATCAAATCTGACAAATGCTTCAGTTACAGTTGCGTTTGCTTTTTGTGGTAATAAAAAGGGGTAGATTGTTAAAAAGAGAAGAGATAGGTTTAAGACTAAGCTGATTAAAGCTTGTCTATCCTTTTTAATTTGTACGTTTTTAATTTTAGAGAATAAATTCATAAACATCTATATAAATAATATTTAAAGTTATATACATCTATTAGCAAATCATGTTTTAAAACCTTTGTCAAGTACTTTTATTAAAATGATCCTGTTGCAAGAAGGGTTAAGATATCACTATAGTCACCTGCTTGCGGAGTAGTGCTTTTTGCCTTGGCTTTTAACTCAAAAGAAACCTGGCCATTTGTTACAGGGGAAGAAGTTGAGTCCGCTAAGGTTCTTTTAGCAGTATCTATTATTCCTACGTTTTGGGAAGCACCATTATATGGGGAGATAAGTTGCATTGGTCCGCCTGAAGTTTGGGTTACTGTAGTTCCTCTTGCTCCATATCCCTCTAATGCAGCAGTCAAATCAGTAGAGGAGCTTGTTATATTATAGTTTCCTGCAGTTGTGCTTTTTAACCCATTATTTGTTCCAAAAAGATATATTAATCCACCATTTGTTGCATTAGTAGATATTGTGATATCTATCGTATCAGACGATGTTGTAATTGCGCCTGCAGTCAAGTTTCCAATATTAACTGAGAATGGGGGACTAGGCTGACTAGTTGTTCTTAGACTAAGTGTGAGAGAAGGACTTATTGTTGCTGCAGATCCGGCCGTACTGTATTCGCTTTGAGTGAAATTTCCCCTTTCAGCCGCAACCCTGACATAGTAGGTTGTTCCAGGGAAAAGGCCAATTAAGGTAAAACCAGATGCTCCTCCCCAAGAAGTATAAGTCTGCCAGGTCTGATTTGCGCCTAATGTATTATCAGTTTGGACAAAATATGTATCTTGGGAAAAATCCGCAGATCCGCTTGCGACCTGTATCAAAAATGTTGCATCAGATGGATTTGAGCCATTATCAATTGTAACTTTTAATTTGTTATACCAGCTTGATACATTTGTAACTGTAGGAGCTGCGGGAACATTTGCTTTTAAAGTATAACTTAAACCTCCGCCTAATGAATAACTGGATGAGTTTAACTTATCGTATTCAAGTTCTCCTACAGTTCCAAAAAGAGTATAGCTCGTACTATCAGAGCCTCCTTGTTCATTTCCGCCAGCTCCAAATGTATAATCTTTCATTTCATAGGTTGTGCTTTGTGGTCCAGCAAAAGCATTTTGAGAAAATAGTAAGATAAAGATTAGGTTAAGAGAAATAATAAATTTTAAATCTAATTTTTCAAATTTAAGTTTTTTCATATTGGTAAATAAAAGGCTGATAAGCCAAATAATGGATGTACATATTCAAAAGTGCAAACTTGAGGAATAGCGTTGCGATTTGCCAGTACTGCAAGTTGTGATTGGTCAAAGCTTAGCTCTGAGCTTTGGTAGTTTATTAGTGTTTTTAAAGCTGCTTTCATATCGCTTTCTACTGGATAGAGAATATTGATTGAGCTCAAAGATAGTGCTCTAAGAAAATCTCTAGCAAGGGATGGACTTATCTTAGTATAGATCTCTTTATAGGTATTTAAAACATGCAAATAGCTAGTAAATACTTGATACTTTTCTTGGGCAAAGTATCTAAAATAAGCTGCAGCCTGAGGGTATTTAGCATGAGCTCTATCTACGAATGCGTATAAAACATCATTTGATACAAATATTTTTTTACTTTTCTTATCCATAGTTTTAGGTTATATTAAGTCCCGCTCCTCTTCCTTGTAATTGGAAAAAAGGATCAATATCGCTAAAAGCCTTAACTGGCCTTCTAACATCAGAGCTGGTTTTTAAAGATGGAAGCCTTGGAGTGAAATCTTTATTAAATTCATTTAATTGTGACTCTTTAATCCTTACATTTCCACCAACTTTTATTGCTTTTAACCTACCATCTTTAATATAGCGCCTAATAGTTAGTGGATGGACCTTTAAAATGAATGCTGCTTGGTTAACGTTAAATAAATTATCCATAAATTTTAATTTTCAAACCTATTTTTTCACAAATCCCTATATGCAATTATATACATTATTATGCAATTGTATGCAAGTGTCAAGAATATTTGACTGCATGTTTTAAACTTAGTGTAATTAATATTACGAAGTAATATTAATTAAATGACAAAGCTTAAATTCAATTCTACATCACTTTTAAAAAGCTTAGCAATAAGTTTCTTAATTTTCATATTTTTCATAAGCTTTTCTGCTAAATCTTTTGCAGCAACTGGTATCTATGAGGTCGTAAATTTCCAGGGAAAAGTTGTTAATAAAACTGCCGGAACAAACGTAACAAACGGTAATTACGATTTTACTTTTAAACTCTTCAGTGTTTCAAGCGCGGGAAGCGTTATCTGGACTGAAAACTTTAATACAGCAAATGGCAATCAATTAACAGTTACTGATGGAATTTTTAGAGTTGCATTAGGATCTGTTTGTGTTTTTACAGGAGGAAGTTGTCAGGGAAATACAAACTCGGCTGTTGATTTTAACAGTGATAGTTTGTATCTGGATATTACGTTTAATGGTGAAACATTTGCTACAAGAGTAAGACTTACAGCAGTTCCATATGCTTTTAATGCAAAGCAGGTTAATGGATTGTCAGTAACAAACAATGGGGGAAATACACTTAATATTGCTGCTAACAAGAGCTTAATAGTTAGTAACTCATTAACTTTTGCAGGTACTGATTCAACTACGATAACTTTTCAGGGAACTGATACATACGTAGGAAGGACAACTTCAGATACGCTGACCAATAAAACAATTGGTTCAACAGGTTTAATATTTAGTGGTGCAGCTACAGATATTACAACTGTTTCAAATGAAGATTTTACCCTAACTCCAAATGGAAGCGGAAATCTAATCCTAACAGGAGACTTTGATACACAGGTGCTAATCGGAGCAAGTGGTGCAACAACTGAATTTCCTCTTCTTGTTCGAAACGGAATAGGCAATAATGCAGCTTTGGCTATCGATAACCTAAACAGCGGTGATATTCTCACTGCTTCTTCAGCTGGTACAACCAGGTTTTCTATAACAAGCGCTGGAGGAATTAAGCTTGGAGCAGCTGAAGGATCTAGCGGAGAGTGTTTGAAATCAGGAGGCGCTGGAGCTGCTGCCACATATGGTGCTTGCGGTTCAGGCTCTCAAACTCCCTGGGCTCAAGATATTGATGCGGATAATTTTAGTTTATTAGATTTTGGAACAAACATTACGGCAAGGGCAGCGCTGACTATAACATCAACAGCTTCAAATACCCTGACTTTTGATGCAGGCAACAACATTATTACTTTTGCAGCAACAGATACAACGCTTAGTGCCTCAGGACTTACAACAATCACTTCCTCTTCCTCTCTTGCAATTTCAGCAGCAACGCTTGAACTTGGTGGAACAGGAGCTTCAACAATTCAGACTAATTCAAATGATGATCTTACTCTAACTCCAAACGGTACAGGAAACTTAATTCTTACAGGAGACTTTGATAGCCAAGTATTAATCGGAGCAAGTGGTGCAACAACTGAATTTCCTCTTCTTGTTCGAAACGGAATAGGCAATAATGCTGCACTTGCTATTGATAATCTAAACTCTGGAGACTTGATTACAGCCTCAGCAGGAGGAACAACTAAATTCACAATATCAACTACAGGAGCAATAGCATCTCAAGCATATATAACAGATGCTAATGCAGTACTCTATACCTCAACAACAGGGGTAGTAACCAGAGTGGCAGAAACAGAAACCGCAAGCCAATGTCTTATCTCAGGAGCTGGAGCCTCCGGTACTCCTTCATGGTCAACCTGTCCAGGAGGATCAGGGGGATCTAACTGGACTTTGAATACAACAAACGGCACAATTTCTCCAAACAACGGAACTGTTGATCTAGTTTTGGGTTTTGGTACTGCTGCTGCTTCAACAGCCAGTGCTAAGTTTTCTGTGACCAATCTTGCAGGTACTCTTTCTCCAATTGCTTCTATCTCTGCAACAACAGATTCAGGTGGAAATGGAAACGGTTTGGTTTTCAGCTCAAATGGGACATCAAATGTAGCCACCATCCAATCCCTTCGCAACAATACACTGACAATTGGAGGGGGAACTACAGGAGATATAGTTCTTAGAGCAGGAGAGGGAATAGTGTTTATTGGAGAAAATGAAGTTAAAAATGGAGGTCTTACTTTCTATTCTTCAGGAGTGGGCATTGCTGACCCAACAATTACAACGGATGCATCAGGCAACCTTACTATTTCCGCAGGTCAATCAGGGGCTTCAGTAATAGTTGGAGATGGATCTGGAAATATTAGTCTTTCACTAACAGCAGCAGCAGATGGGTTAATTGCAGACAAAACAGTAGCTCTTGCTGCTGCTTATTCTGGAACTGACTTTACTTTTAATAGAATTTTAACCTCAGATGCTGCAGGAGAAAATCAAAACGGAACAGTATTATATGTGGCAGATACCTCCACGGGATTATCTGGTACCACTGTAGGACACACTTTAATAAAAGGAAATGTTGATTTGACTACATCAACCTTTACAGGCAATCTTTTGGATCTTCAAGTAGAAGGCGCTACTAAGTTTATGATTGATGCTTCAGGAAATGTGAAAATTGGATCATCTTCAAATACTCCTGGGGTTTTATCAATAGACGGGGGAGTAGCTAATAACGCAGCCTTAATTATTGATAATAATAATAGTGGAGACTTATTAACGGCTTCTTCAGCAGGAACTACAAAGTTTTCTATTACCAATTCCGGTGGAATAAAACTTGGTACAGCTGAGGGGTCAAGCGGCAATTGTCTAAAATCAGGTGGCGCCGGAGCTGCTTCTACGTGGGGTACTTGCGGAAGCGCTGTTGACGGCGTAACCATAACTACTTTTACAAATGGTGGAGGAACTACCTGGACAAAATCTGATTACACAGGTCTTAAATTCACTGAAATTATTGTTACAGCTTCAGGCGGAGGAGGAGGCGGAGCAGACGGAGATACAACGAGTGCAAACGGCGGAGGAGGAGGCGGAGCTGGAGGAACTGCAATTAAGATGGTAGCTGAAGCAAGCCTAGGTGCAACAGAGACTGTAACAGTTGGAGCTGGAGGAACTGCTGGTGCAAATACTGGTGGAGTTGGAGGAACAGGAAACTCTTCATCATTTGGCGCACATGCCTCGGCAACTGGAGGAACTGGTGGAGACGGATCTGCCGGAGGAACAGACCAGAATGCCGCTAAAGGAGGAGCAGCGGGAACTGGATCAAGCGGAGATGTTAATCTTACAGGAGGTTCTGGAACAGGAGGAGTCGGACTTAACGGACCTTTTGCTCAAGGAGGAACAGGAGGATCTAGCTATTGGGGAGGAGGAGGAGCTGGTGCAGAACAAAATGCAGGTGGTTCAACAGCTGGATCTAATAGTTCAGCATATGGAGCAGGCGGAGGAGGAGCTGCGCAAGGAGATACTGCAACAGGAGCAATTGGAGGAACAGGAACAGCAGGGGTAGTTGTGACTCTAAACTATAAATCAAGCTCAGGAGACTTAGCAGAGTGGTATGAAACAAAAGAAGGAGTTGAGGCAAGTGATATCGTAGCAATAAGCAAAGATTCTTTGCAGTATAGCTCACGACTTGGTCTTCAGAAAGTGTCAGTTCTTGAAAAAGCAGGTGCGGGAAGTAACGTAATAGGAGTAGTATCAACATCTCCTTACGAAACAATAGGAGGAGATATATTAGAAAACGCTAAAAGACCAAGACCAATTGCTCTTGCCGGACGTGTACCGGTTAAGTTTACTGAATCAAATGGTAAAGTAAAAGCAGGAGACCTGCTTACTTCCTCTAGTATTCCAGGAGTTGCAATGAGAGCCACCAAAGCCGGTGTTACGATTGGAACAGCTTTAGAAGATTCAGATTGTAGAGAAGGACAGCAATGTAAAGTTTTAGTTATGGTAAGTACTTCTTATACAACAGGCGCACTTCTTAATGTTGCAATGAGAGATAACGGAATATCTATGGATGAGATTCCAGGCGAATTGGATTATTCAAGAATAGTGCTTGCTCAGATGATTCAGGATAAAGAAAATATTGTAGATTCGCAAATTTCTGAAATCTATACAGATAGATTAGCTGCAGGGCTTGAAATAATTACACCAAGAGTGCTGGCTGATGAAATTGAAACAAATACTCTTTGGGTAAACAACGCTTCAGTTTCAGGAGTTCTTACAGCAGACATAATAAGAGCAAATAAGATTGAGGGATTAGAGTTTACTGTAAGAGACCAAGTATTAAGTATGAAAGATTTGTTTGGATCACAATCGATGGTTTCAAACAATGACTTAGAAAATTCTTCAAGCGAGGGAGATTTAATTAGCCAAGTAAAGAATTTATTTGCAGGAGTTGTTGAGTTTATCGGCCAGGTAATATTTAGAAATAATGTAGAGTTTGAGGGACAAGTAGCCTTTAATAAAGACAGCGCAGGTTATGCCAAGATTCAAAAAGGTCAGAAGTTTGTAGAGATAGTGTTTGAAAAAGAGTATCTCAACCAGCCTGTTGTTAATGCTTCTTTGGCAATATTTAATCTAAGTGATGAAACATTTAAAAAATATATAGAAGATGGATTCTGCACTGAGCTTGAAGGAATAGAAGTTTGCCAGGATAAAATTACAGATGTAATTCTTAATGGTAGCATTGAGTATGCGCTTAAAAATCAAACAAGCAAAGGTTTTGTAATATTTCTTTCAGATCAGGCACCACTTGATATTACTTTCTCATGGCAGGCTATAGCAGTTAAAGACGTTAAGACCATTGTGGGTGATGGGCCTGCTGGTTTGGTATTACCATTTGAAGGAGATTATCTTCCTTCAAATAAATTTGGTGAACATTCCTTGGATCCTGCTATCAAAGATAAGGATTTAAGATTAGGGCTGAGAGGTCATGATGGATTGGATATTCCATTAGTTTCCGGCTCCAGCGTTTTGGCAGTTGATAGTGGTGAGGTAGAAATTGAGAATAATGATTACGGAATTACAATCTATTTAAAACATATCTGGGGCAGAAGCGTTTATGGCCATCTAAGCGAAAGATTAGTGAAAGAAGGGGATAAGGTCACAAAGGGTCAGAAAATTGCTTTATCAGGTAATAGCGGGCTTACAACAGGGCCTCATTTACACTTTGGGATAACACTAAATAATTCAAAAGCGGATAACGGATATAAAGGCTATGAAAATCCTTGGCACTACCTTAGTTTTACAAAGCTAAATCTTAAAGAAGCTGTAGCAGGAGTTTCTACTTCTTCTGCAAGTCTTACACCAACGTTGACACCGACTCCTTCTTTACAGCCTGAAATACAGCCTGAAAATAGCTTACCGGAAGGACTAGTAATTAATAACTAATAAAAACCAGCCTAGATAGTTTAAAAAAACTTTGGTGAGGCAAATTATAGTTAAAATTAAAAGAGATCATTAAGAATTATTTTCTGCTACTTTAACTTAATCTCCGTAATATCTGGACATAAGAGTTAGTTTGTGTAAGAATTAAGCAATGAAAAAAAATATTTTGGTCTTTGTTCTCCCATTTATTTTTGTTTCAGGTTTATTAGGAGGTTATTTTCTACATATATATTCGATTAAATGCGAATACAACTTTCAATTTATCAATAAATCTTTTAACTGCGGAGCGAGTCATGTAATCGAAAAAGCCAATTTAGCAGATTTAAAACAAAGATTAAATTCATACATTGACTTAAATAAAAAATCAGGAAGCATAACTGAGGCATCTGTTTATTTCAGAGATTTACATGAAGGGCCAACTTTGGGAATAAATGATGAAGAGGTTTATTTTTCAGCAAGTTTACTCAAGCTTCCGATTGCCCTCGTATTTTTCAAACTTAAAGAAGATGAAGCGCCAGACATACTTAGTAGAATAATTGATTTTAAAATAACCGAAGAATATAAACCTGAGCCTCAAGCTTATAAGCCGGCAAAAACTGTTGGGGTGGGGAAAAAATACACTACTCAAGATCTGATTTTCTACTCGCTTGTATATTCTGATAATTTGGCAAACGAAGTCTTAAAATCGACTCTTAATAAGATTGATAATAATCGAAAGCTAGCCCTTAATACTTTTATAGACTTGGGTCTAGTAATTCCTAAGACCGATGAAGCTCCAGATCTTTCTACACGCGCCTATGCCTCAATATTTCGGATTCTATATAATGCAGCCTACTTAAATATTGAAGATTCGGAAAAAGTTTTATCTATACTTGCAGATTCTGAGTTTGATCGGGGAATATCTGCCGGAGTTCCAAAAGACATAAGAGTAGCAAATAAATTTGGAGATAGAAAATTGGAAAATGAAAAACAACTGCACGATTGCGGAATAGTTTATTACCCAAATAATCCATATTTAATTTGTATTATGACTAGAGGAAAGGATTTAAAGGCCCTAGAAAAGTTTATTGCAGGCATGTCAGAAATGGTTTATGCGGAAGTTGACTCCAGAAAGATTAAATAGTCTTAGTCCAATTTACTTCTCTTGCATTAATAATCAAAACCCTTATATACTAATAGTGTTATAGCACTTAGTTGTGTTAATTTTGCCCATGAATCAAGAATTAAGAAAAGAGACGTTAGCGGATTTTATCAAAGATGTAGTTAAGAGAAGCTGGAGAGGTTTTTCCAGACCGTTGTTTGCGAAATTGGGATTTGTTTCGAAACTCGTGTTTCGAACTTCGAATTTGTCCCTAAATATATACGATCGTTTTGCCGCTAAGATTTTTAGGCCATTTTCTAAATACTTTATATTCAATACTGTTTATCGCCGAAGGCTTGTGGGTTTGGTTGGCTTGGTTATTATTGTTAGTTTAGTTTATCTTCAGACTCTTACACAAATTAAGCCTCCGGACAAACTACAACTAACTGATCTTCCATATCAGGAAAAAATTACTGAAGGAGCTTGGGCGCTGAAAAATAGGGAGCCAATTCAACAAGTGTTGGCAGAAGGAGCAAAAGCAGACCTCAACCTTAAAGAAGTCAAGATGCAAAGCTTAAAGATTTCTGATGCTAAGGTAGATAGTAAGATAGATTACGATACGTTAAAGTATAGGTGGTTTGTGACCCTAATGAGTGGGACGAAATTTGAATTTGGTGGAGTTTCGGCTGATACTCCTAAAGATAAAGTTTTGCCAATAGTTAAGATTACAAATAAAGAAGGCTGGTTTGTGCGCTACGCTCCTAAAGAATTCAAAAGTGAAAATCAAAAGTTTGTAAGTCCAAAAGTAAAAGGAAACACTGTTGAATGGGAAATTTCTGATGGAATAACAGCCAGGTATACTATGATGCAGGACAGAGTAAAGGCGGACTACGTTATAAATAATAAATCAAATCTAATATCTAATAAATTAGAATTCGACGTAGTCTCAGGGCAAATAGATCCTAAATCTTTAATCATAAATCCTAAATCATCGCTCAAAGGTGAGTTGATGCCGGGTGGAGATATTGAATGGTTCTCTGAATTAGTTGATAGTGGAGGACAAACAGCGACTCAGTTCACTTTTCCAGCACCATTAGTTAAAGAAGCAGGAAGCAAGAGTCATAAATCAAGAATAAACTCGGAATATGAGTTTGATAAAGTCGCAACAGGACAATATTCCTTGGCTGTTGTTTTGGATAAAAAGGATCTTGAAAAAGCTACTTTTCCCCTTACAATCGATCCTGTGGTTATTGATGCTGCAGTTCCAGCGACAGGAACGGCTTACGGTAATTCTAGAATGTTATTAAGGGATTCGTGGGGAAATCTTGTTGCCTTTGTTAATAAAAACACTGGTGATAGTACAACGCTAGTTTATTTTAAAGCATATTCCTCGTCTACCTGGACAGATGCTGGATTGAATTTAGATGGTAGTACTGCAGACACAAACCCTTCCAGAATATCTGGGGATTTTGATGGCCAGACTTCTCCCAATATACATGTAGTATACAGAAGTGCATCTAATGAAGATATTGAATATAAAAAACTTACTGTTACGCGAAATGCAGGAAATGCTATTACAAGCATTGCATCGGGAACAGGAGTTTCTTTAGATATTGAAGCCACAGGTATAAATAAAAACCCATCTTTAATTGTTGCAAATAAAGGCGGGGGAGTAGGAGTAGAAAAAGTAGCTGTAGCTTATGCTATGAATGGAACAAGCAGGGGAGAAATTCGTTTTATGCAAAGAGATGTGGCAAAACCTAATTATAAAGACACAATACTTGCTACATCTGGACTTTCAGGTTATTGGCGTTTGGGTGAATCTTCAGGTACAAATGCTAATGATGAGTCTACGACTGCAAATGACGGGACATATCAAGCTACCCCAACACTTGGAGTAGCTGGTGCAATCGAGGAGGATTCTGATACCGCTGCTACTTTTTTAGCCACTAGTTTGCAATATGTTAGTGCGCTTGATAATAATGCTTATGATTTTGGTACTGGAGATTTTTCACTTGAAGTATGGGTTAAAAATGATGCTTTTCCTGCATCCACTCCAGAATTTATACTGGGGCATAACGGAGATGGTGGAGCAACTGACTGGGAGCTTTACTGGCGGGCTACGGTTGATGGATTTCAGTCAAGAATTTCAGGAGCCACAACTTGCAATTCAGGAACCGGTGCGGATGTGAGCGACAACAAATGGCATCATATAGTTGTGACTATGGATAGGAGTGCACTTTGTACATGGTATATTGACGGGGAAGTGTCAGGTACTCCTACTGATATATCAGGAGGTAGTGCTACGGATCTGACAAATACAAGTCCTCTTTATATTGGAAGAAGAAATGCTGGAAATTATTATGACGGATCCTTAGATGAGGTGGCTATTTATAAAGGTGTTGTTTTAACTGCGGATCAAGTTCAGCAGCATTATGATGCCGGAACTTATGCCTGGAGAAATGCAAGTGAAGAGATAAGCGGAGTAGGTGCATGTTCTGATTCGGCTACATCAGGCGCAGCAGGACTACCAAATGCTGTTACTTGCAAAGGAACAGCGGATAAGATTTTGAATGTTGCTAGTACCACAACTCACCATGGGGTTCTTACCCAAATTCCCGGAAAGCCAAAAAGATCGCCTGCAAGTGTTAAAAAAGACATTAACGGCACTTTTACCACGCTTACTAATACTATTGATAATAATACAGGGACGACTAACGATGTAAATAGTTTGACTACTACGGACTACATCTACGTAGGTGACGATAAGCCTTTTTCTAAAGTAACTTTTGATTTAACTGATACAAACAATTGTACAGGTGCCCCACCAAGCTGCTTTTTTAATACACGTGAATATTGGAACGGAGCAAGTTGGACTAGTCTTTCAAATTTTGTTGACAACACATACTATACAGCAAGCTTAAACAATCAGGCATTTAAAGAAGATGGGTCAATATTGTTTGATGAACCATCTGATTGGGCAACGACTACTGTTGATGGGGTAAGCGGGAAATATTGGATTAGATTAAGACCAAATGCTGTAATGGAATCTACTGTATCTATCGCAGAAGTTTATGTAAATGACAGAAATTCCAAGGCGCTTTTAGTAGTAGGTGGAGTGAATAGTACTGCTGATTTGGGAGCTTCATATGTGGTCTGGGATGAAATACTAAACGATAGATGGGAGAATGTTCCTGATCAAAACGGTACTGGGGCGATCCCAGATATTGGTGCACCGTGGAGAAATGGGATAACTGCTCTGGATGATTTGGGGGGAAGTTGGGCAGTATATACGAATTTTCCACTTTCTGCTGCGGTGGATTATAAAAATAACGCAGTTTATGTAGGCTATGTAGAAGATACTACTACTGACGTACTGCATGTAAAATATGCGCCTAATAATAAAGATCTTACAATTGCAGCAAACTGGACAGATACAGTTTTTCCTACTGTTACTGAGGCGGCGGATTTATCATTATCTTTAACAGCAGACGGATCAGATATCTATATGTTTTATGTTCTTGATGCAGGAGCTACTTCTCTTGTTTTCCGGCGGTGCACTGGAAGCGGTGGAGGATTAGGGGGAATCTGCGATAATGCTTCTGATTGGGGAAGTGAGAAAACACTATATGAAGATACTACGCTCTCTCATCCCCAGGCTATTGCTGCTAAAATTACAGGAGATACGGTAGCCATAGATGCTTTGATTACGGATACTACAGATTTAGACGTTCTTTACACCCGAATCTATGTGGATTTGGTTGATAGATCAGTATTAGTTTCGGGTAGCACTGATGACGCACTTAATAGGGACTGCTCAAGTGGTACCGATGATCAGGTGACGACGTCTGGTCAACCCGGATTTGGATCAGTCCCATCAAATGCGAGCTGCGATGGTTCTGTAGGATCACAGTCGCATATTGGAATTAGATTTCAAAACATAACTGTTGCCCAAGGGACGCAAATATCCTCAGCATATATAGATTTATTAACTACAGCTAGAGTAGGAACTGATAACGGACCAATCGAATTTACTATTTACGGAGAAGACGTTGATAACTCATCTGTATTTTCAGATCTGACAGACTGTACGCCATCATCAACGTGTACGGGAATTGTCAGCGAGCGCACCAGAACAACCTCATCGTATTCAGATTCAATCGACTTTAAAGGGGCTGATAGTGGAAATTCAGGATTATGGTATAGACTAGATGTTACAGAGATTGTTCAAGAAATAGTTTGCCGAGGAGCAAGTAATACCCAGCCTTGCGTAGGGGACTTTAACGGATCTGGAACTTGGGCATCTGGAAACGCACTAACAATTTTGATGATAACCACAGAGGCAATCGGTGGAGTACAAAACACAGTTGGTTTTAATAGCCAGGACGCAACTATTACGGATTCAGAACCAAAACTTCAAATTAACGTGGTTTCGTCTGGAACAGTAGGAAAAAATTACTCGCTTGGCTCTGCTGTCCAATTAGCTACTGGCTCTGCAAGTCTTGCTGTGGCTGATCTGGATCATCCTTTTTCTTCTGTAGAATTCGGAGCTGTAGCTTCGGATGATACAAATTATGCATCAGTTAGTGCTACCACAAATTACGCTTCTCAATCAGCTCAACCTGCATTTATGTTTAAGGTAAATAATTCAAATAATGATAATACTTATAAAATCGATGCACAGGTAATAGTTAAGTCAACTGTGCCGACTACTTCTAAGCCTGTTTATCTTCAAGTTTATAGGGGAGGGGCTACGGATAATTGGGTAACTATGGCTAGTAACAATAATACTGCGGCAGACAATGATATTACTCTTACGTCTTCAACAATAGACACCAACACTTCGGAATATTACTTTAATGAAACACCTGGGATTGGTACGCGCTATGCAGAATGCACTACAAGTACAGCTAATTGTTGGACCTACTGGCGAGTTTATCAGGATAACCCCACAACCACTTTTAATGACGTTTTAAGCGTTGATTATGTTAACATAGTGCTTGCAGCTAACGGGCCGGATAAGGTGGCTTTTAGCAATGCTGCTAGGACTTTAACTGCAGCTGCTTGTAATGGTGCGGCCAGCGTTTTTACAATGGAGCTTCAAAATGGTACTACACCTGCTAATCCTACGGCTACCACAGTGGTTCGTGTTACTTCCAATTCTTCAAGCTACACAATCTATTCAGATGATACCTGTACTACCGCAGTTACCAATGGTGATTTTACTTATACAACAAGCCAAAACACTAAAAGTGTATACATTATTGATAACAAAAAATCTATTACTACGCGCACTTTAACAGGTACCCGGCAGTCAGGTGATACCCTTACCACAGGTACTCAAAACTATACAGTAAATGCGGGCGCTGTAAGTAAACTTGTAGTAACTTTACCAGGTCAGACATTTACAGATGGTACTGGAAATTCTGGCACAGTTACAAATCAGGCATCAGGAATTCGTTTCCCAATACAAATTAACGCAACTGATGCCAATTTTAACCTCAATACTTCTTATACTGGAGATAAGATACTTGTTTTTTCAGGACCAGGAGTAGGAACGTCTACGCCAACAGTTTTAGATAAAAATAATGCGGCAGTTAACTACGGTACAAATACCACAATTACTTTTTCAAGCGGAACAGCTGCAAGTGTTGGTACAACTCTTTACAAAGGAGAAACAATTACTATTACAGCAACGGATGGGGGAAGTTATGGTAATGCCTCAGCAAGTCTCACAATTGATGTTTCCAACACTAAAATTAGGGGAGGAACTACAATCAGAGGAGGTTCCAAAATCCAATGATTTTAGAGAATAATTTCGAAATTTAATATTCGCATTTACTGTGATTGCACTTCGAACAATCACAACTGGCAGTAGTGGACGCAGTAGGGTCGGAATTTGTTAAAATAAGATCAGTGAGTAGAGTTATTTACTATACAACTTTTTCAGGGGAAAATCCGGTAAGTAATTTTTTGGATGAATTGGAGAGAAAACAGTAAGCAAAGTTACTGCGAGTTGTTACTCATATAGAGGCCTATGGCCTGCAATCAGTTATTCCGCATGTTAAAAAATTAACTGGTACTCCGTTTTGGGAGATAAGAATTTTAGGTAAAGATAATATAAGAGTCATATACATTGTTGTACAAGGCAATACAGTTTTATTGCTTCATGGGTTTATTAAGAAATCTCAAAAAACACCAGCAAGAGAATTACAAATTGCAACGAACCGCTTAGAAGATTGGGAGAGAAATAACCCTTGACTTTGATATCATATATGATATCATAAAATTATGAGAAGAAGAAAAGAATATACGTTTAGAGAAGATCTTGAAAAGAGATTGAAAGACCCAGAATTTAGAAAAGAATGGGAAAATTCTGAAGTTGAATATCAGTTGGCCTGTAAGCTTATAGAAGCAAGAATAAAAAGAAAAATATCTCAAAGAGTGCTTGCGGAGAAGGTGGGTACGTCCCAAGCTGCAATTTCAAAAATTGAAGGTATGGATGCAAATCCTTCACTCTTGCTTCTTAAGAGAATAGCAAAGTCTTTAAATTCCTCCCTGGAGATTAAATTCATAACCCACTAAATTCCGCGTTTAGTTCTGGATGTGCTGCACAGCGTCTTTTACTCGAATGATAATCTAGGAATCAGTAAAGGTCCAAGCTTAATCTGTAGTAATCATTGCTGGGCTAATCCCAGTTGACAGTCGTGGACATAGTAGGGTCTAAATTTAAGACATTCTGCAAGTCTTTCAGTAGCAACACTTGTATATCCTGCAATTTTTATTCCAGCTGTTCTTGCGCAAACAGGGCGGGACTCTGGATCAAGAGAAAGACATGTTTTTGCATCCTGAGTTATGATTTCACTAAACGTAGGTTCTGCAGCCTTTATAGTAAAGCTAGGAGCATTTTTTTGTACCAGTGCTATAAGTAGTAAGATGAGTAATACAGATTGTGCTAATACTATAATTCCCAAATGTTTTTTATCTGTTTTATTGTAGATCATTTTTAATTTATTCATATTAATTTAAATTATATAAAAAATCAAGGTTATTCAATAACCAAATCTTTGGAACTCATAAATGAATCATTTAATAACACTTCAAGTGTATAATTTCCCGATTGATAGTTTTTAATATTTATTTTTCCGCTGAATTCATCTTTTCCATGTTGCTCAACACCTTTTTTACCAAGTAATTGAGTTTGGAGTATGTTTCCTTCTGAATTTTTCAATATTACCTTTAAAGCCTGTGGATCGTTTGCTAAAATTATATTATCTCCGCTTGCATATTTCATCTCAAATGAATACTTCAAAGAATCTTTTTTAACTTCCTTAGTTGGTTTTTCCCATTCAACTACAATTCTTGGTGCTGAGATGCCATATAATGAGAAATGGCTTAGTGAAATATCCATCCAGTTTTGGCCAGTGCTTCTTGAGGTTACTGTCTGAGCGGTCCAGGTAGATGTTAGTGAATCCCAAACCCATGGTTTAAGCTGAGTTTCATCTGCTCCGGCAACTTCTGCAGTGGTGTAGAATATTCTGGCTGTAGCAGGAGTAGAGAATGTAAGACCGTCAGGTCTAAAGGTATATGCTTTAGGAATAGTAACTTGAGTTGGGCTTACGCTTTCAGGCACTGGACCTACTTGAATACCAATTTGTGCAGCTGCGGCTAGAGCGCCGCTTGGAACTGTAAGGGTTACTTGATTTATATTAAATGGATTTGCTGTAATTGTTCCTCCGGTAGTTGGTACAGTCTGG
>ERZ1292632.662-Hain-H43-01um-R2-662-length-38290-cov-19_pt1 | contig 38290 bp, 57 predicted proteins | sample MGYA00564407_ERZ1292632 | MGnify/ENA primary metagenome ERZ1292632 (study PRJEB36523, sample SAMEA6512637) | groundwater metagenome | collected 2019-01-08 | study: AquaDiva: Metagenomics assemblies of 32 groundwater samples | reverse complement strand
CGATTTTGACTCTTGTTTTGAACCCTGTCTTCCATTTCCCCTGCTCCCCACGCTTTGGTATTTTTCGCTTCATAGTAGTGATATTTTCCCTGGTTGATTAAATCACCCTGGGAAGGTCTCACCCGACCTTCTTAATACCCATTATATCGCGTATTCAAGCCATTGTCAATGCTATTTCAGCACCCAAAGGTCTTTCATCTGCCGTTGGTTTCTGAGCTCATCCATGATCTCATGCTGAATGATTTCCCCCTGCGAGTATGTTTTCCCCGCATAGGTGAATGTCTGGACCGCATAATATCGGAGCGAGCTCATCTCCCCGCCCGGAAGAATGTCAGCCCCCTCGCCCCGGTCAGTTTCGTATTTGCTCGGGTTCCGAAACTTCCTCCGCAGCCAATCACGAAAATCTCGTTCAGCCACCAATGCGTCGCTGATAGAAAGATACGACGGGTCACGCTTCACCTGGTGCGCGAACTCTGCCAGTCCGTTCGCTTTGAAATCCATCGTCTTCCGTGTCTTCAGACCATTCAGATTCCCATAACAGCTCCGGAAAGAATAGTCTTTGTCTGTCCCTACCAGCTGAATCGTCGTCAGCAGTTTTTCCTTATTGAAAAGAATCGGCGCGTGAATCTCAAAATCAATCGGGTCGATGATTCCCATGCTTTCCAGTACCTGCTTTGTGTCCTTCAGCGACTGGAAATAGTACCCATTCTTTGTCGGGTGCCGGTCGATCATCTCCTGAATCGTCCCCCTCGAATAGTTTTCCACCTTCTTCACCGGCTTCAGAACAAAGAAGTCATCATTCATCAAAGCAAAATTCTCACTGATCCGTTTATCCTTGGCCGCCACCAGGTATTTTTCCCGGGCGTTTGCCTGCTTGTTCTTGTGATTGTCAGGCGCTGGGATATGAATCGCCCCGGTTATCCAATCCGGACACTCCCCGATGATGAAGACATTCCTCACCGGAAAATTCTTCTGTACGCTCCGCAAAGAATATCGGATCTCGTTATTCCGCCATCTGCTCCCCACCCCCAAGATATAGACCAAATCAATTTTTTCCATAGTGTTTTTTCAAAACGGTGATGAGTACCTCCTGCCTCTCTTTCAGATTCTGCATGGGTTCGATTCTTTCACCGTACTCATGCCGCCTTCTCCCTGTCCCGAGAAAGTAGTCCTGAAATTTGAATTCCCCTCCGATAATTCCGTCCGAGTATTTCACCCAGGTCACCGGCAACCCGTATGCCTCCGAACAAATTATCCCATGAAGTGATGACGTGACAATCTCTTCGCATGAAAGGATCTCCCTCACCACATTCTCCCACCCTGCCATGATATCGATGAACTTCTCTCCCTTCTTCAGCTGATGTTGTTTCTTGAAAATCTCCCGGTCTACATGGTGCGGCATATACCCGATCTTGTGCGTGATGGCTACCGTCGGCCGGTACACCAGCGGAAGCAATATCCCAGGATCCCCGTATACTTCCGGCACATCCCCATCGATGAGCTCGCGCGTCAGTGGTCCCCGGACCGCCAGGAACTTCGAGCGCGGTGGCTGCTTGATACACTTCGGATGTCCCGCTCGGATTGACCCTGTACCCCACACCACATCCCTCCGGCGCAGCGCGACGATGACACTTCCAACCCCAATCAGTTTCCCTCTCTCCGTCCGTGGAGCGAACTCCGCCTGTTCACCAAGAAACGCCTTCACCAATACCGGTGTCAGCGTGTCTCCGAAATTCCTGCTTCTGTGCCAGTATGCCTTCATATTTTTTTTCCGCAGTACCAGATACACTGTATCTCGCTCACTGGTTTCTCAAGAATTATATGCCACCTGCTTTTTTCCAGAAGAGCCTTGAACTCTTCAAGAGTCATCTGATTCTTCCTCCCCATATTGATCGGTCCGAATCGGTATGATATAATCAGGTCTTTTGCATATTTCCCTATTTCTTCCAGGAACCGCTCGGGATCTCCCATGTATTCGATAACACCCAGCGAGAGAACAAAGTCCCGTTCCTCACCGATATCAGGAAACTCTTTTTCAATGTCGGCCACCACTGTCTCTTTTGTCCACTGTTCCCGGTCGATAGAAACATATTTCAGGTCCGGGCGAAGATCATGCACTTCACCCAGTCCGCCTCCAAGATCAACCACCGAAGCATTCTCCGGCACAAGCTCAAGAGCAGCCTTCGCTCTCTTGGTCCATTTCATTTTCCACGGATATTTGTTTTTCATTTTCCAGTTGATTCATTCAAATCATGCGCCACCGCAAAGCAGTGACCTCTTTGATACCCCACGCTTTTCTTCGCCAGTGTCCCCAGTATCATGTGCGAAACGCTATCGATGAACTTGTAGTCGCTTTTGTCCGGCTGATACAACGCTCGGAAAGCCGACCCTCTTCTCCTCGAATATTCAGCCATCGATTCTATCTTCAATGTCTTGAGACGAAACAGTTCCGGCTGAAAGAAAACATGCACCGATTCGTTCCCCTTGCAAGCCTCTTGAATCATGTCCACATACAGCGGAGATACCAGGTCATCTGAATCAAGCCCGATCTGTATGTCATACATCGGCAGTCCTGAAACAGATTCCCACGGCACAAAGTCATGGAAATATCTCTTGTGTCCGTTGACCTTATACCGCGCAGTATCGTTCGCAGTCTGGAATGTTATGATATTCTTTTTTCCCGGGAGACTCTTGAAAAGGATCTCGTGCGCCGGGTTGCACCGGATAGCCACATCAAAATCCTGATTCGTTTGTGCCAAGATCCTCGGCCAGACGATTGTCTTGAAGAATCCGAAACGCCATTCGAATCTCTTATCGTCCACCGGGTAGTGGAATCTTATGATGATGACCTTGTTATTCATTACCGTTTCACCTTAATGAAAAACCCGAGAACCCACACCCACAGCCCCATCGGGATGAACCTCGGCTTCGGTCGGAACATATTCATATCCTTCTTGGCAATCTCCTCCGCCTTCTCTCGATATGCCTTCACCGATTCCCGATTCCTCATCTGGATTTCCTTCCGCAACTTTTTGTCTTGTTTTCCGCTCATCATCGTATTTTTAGAAATTAGCTTTTCCCGGTCTATCTCCTCGAATGCCTTCCCCAATTCCCTGAAGCTGACATTCAGTCCCTTGTAGAGCTTGGATCTCTTCCTCTGCCCTGAGCTGTTATATTTTCCATTGTATGGATGTTTTCCGTTTGTGAAAGTAGACATGGATCATAGACTCTTGAATAAAGCATTCAGTTTCCCCTGAACAAAATCAGCCTCTTCCCTCGTTCGGAAACTGTTTCCAAAAGCCACTCTCTCTTTATCATTCCAGTCATCACCGAAAAGATGGGCACTGACACTGAATCCACCGAATCCCATCACCACAAAGAAGAAAAGCTCTTTCGGCTTCGGCTCGAACTTCGAAATGACGACATCACTTTTCACCTCTAATTCTTGTCCGCTCATAATTTCATTTTCATCTTGTTTTTTAGACCTCCCCTCATCTTGTCCAAGGTTTCATTGATACGCTTCTGTTCTTCTGGCGTCCTCTGCACCCGTGGCGCTGTCAAAATTGCAGTGCGCTCGCGTTCCTCCACGGTTCTCTTCGCACTCATGCGAATCTCCGCGTCACTCGGCTTTGGCTTTTTCAATTCAAAGAGCCCTGTCCACCCGTTTCGTATTGAAATGTTGATGATCTCCACGTGATCCGCCTTGTTCTTTTCCAAAAATGCAATAGCCTTCGCTCTTGCCAGTGGTGTCATCACCTTCTTCTTTTCCTTCCGGTGCTGTTCAAATTCTCCCCATGCATTTTTGTCCAACCATTCCGGCAGTGCCGCGGCCGCTTCTTTCGCTGGCTTAGCTTTCACCTCCGGCGTCACCTTGAAAATCCTCGTCTGTTTCTCCGGGTGTTTTTTCAAGTACGCTGCAATCAGTTCGACCATCCGATCGATGTCCACTCTGTAGTGTACAGTCGGAGGAGCACCCCTGACAACGCTGTCCATGATACCGAGCTTTTTTCCCAATGCTCGCGCCGTATCGACAGACTTTCTCGTCAGCCCTGTCTCATCAAAAAGTTCCTCTTGCGACTTGTAGACCCACCCTTCAGGATCAGTTGTCTTATCGGACCAGTAGTATATTTGATTCCAGAGAACTGTCAGCTTCACGGATCCAGTCGCTTTCGCAATGACCGGCGTATAAGCAACAACCCTTTGGAACATCGCTTTGAGTACGAGTTCCATGATGTTTTTTTTGGTTATATCCCCCTCATTTTACTGCTACAAAAAACTTCAGGCAATGCGCCTGTTATCCACCCATTGTCCACCGCTACTTCAAAAGAATAATGCAGACCCGAATCACAAGGTATCCAAAAAAGATACTCACTCCGGCCAGCCCTACCGTCGCCACCAATGCAATCACTTTCATAATCATTTCCTCAAAAATTATCTTGACCATTCTGCTTCATTCGGCTCCGGCAGATAGAGAGACAACCCCTCCGGCTTTCCCGCCCAGATCCGAACCTTCGAACAATACTCTGCAAACTCTCCCCCACTCATATCACTGGTTCCAAGAGGGACCACCTGTCCGTCCGGCATACCCTTGACATTCCCCACGCATATCTGAACCCAGTGGTGAATATAATCGAGATCCATTTCCCCAATATGGTCGCCGATCATTTTGTACGCCACACCCCACAGATACCCGTTGAAATTCGTTTCCTCTCCTGGAAGACCCGACGTCCTCCTGATATACCGTTTCGACACGGTCATCTCGAGCTCCTGCCCATCCTCAAACTTCTGAAGGAAATTCCCGAGGACCAGCTGGTCGTTCGAATTCATGATGAAAGATCTCCCTTTCTTCACCCCTAAATACTTTTGCTTTATAGCCATGATGTTTTTCTTTATTCCAATTCTCTCACTACTTCCTGAATCGCCCGCTTCAAATTCGCAATCTTGTATTTGAGCTTCGGGCTGAAATTGCTCTGTACCACCACTTCCTCCTCCGCTTGGTTCTTCACCAGCTGAATGAAATCATCCAGACTCATGACGATGAGCGTCTCTTGGAACTCTGCCTTCCTCGGATTCCGAAGCGCCAGGACACCCATGTTCCCGAACTCCTGGCGCTTGCACTGCTCCCACCAATCAATGAGCTTGACCGTCATCTGGTTCTTCGCCTCGATCTCGATTCCGAAATTCGGAATGATGACGTCCTGCTTGTTCAGTCCGGACCCTGACCCATAAGTGATCTTCGTGTCCTGGTCCAGTCGCTCCTTGAGAACCTCCACCAGGTGGTTCTCAAAACGATTCCCTATCTTTTTGGTGGAATCCTTTTTCATAGAAGCGGCACTTTCCCGAGTACCTTGTTTTTCAGCGTCTCGATCTCGTGCTTGAATATCTGCACTTCCTTCGCCGCCTTCTTGATATTCATTCGGTCTGCCGAAATAGAAACCTTCTCGACGTCCGAAATGATTCTGTCCAACCCCTTCACCAACAGCGTCCGCTCGATCTCATTGATCTTGAGATCAGTGATTCGAACGTCTTCTTCTCGCACTTGTTTCTTGGCCATAAAATTACATGTTACTGATAACAAATCCCACGATGATCCCGAGAGCACTGGCCCAGACAAAATCTTTCCAGTTGAAATACTTCTCCGGGTTCATGATATTCACCTCCTGCGGTTCCACCCGGAACTTCGGAAACACCGAGACATTCACCGGCGTCTTGAACTGCTCCAACTTACTCGACAGCTTGGTATCCAGGAGATTCTCCAAGATCTTCAGCTGCTCCACCGTCACCGCTCCGCTCGAGAAGAAACTCTCCTTCTGCTCCTTCAGCAGCCTCGCCACTTCTTTCTTCTGTCCCGCTGTGAATGGAAGCACCGATCCGAATGGATGGTCTACCGCCGACCCATGGTGCGGGTTGTTTTTCTTTTTTGGTTTTTCTGCCATAAAATTATTCTAAGAAATAAAATCCTCCTCGATACCAATCCCATCATCTTCCGGCGGTTCGACCTGCCGCCTTGCTTGGATGTCACTGCATATCTTCCCCATCACCTGCGCACTGATACCGAATCCACACTTCACATTCGGACATGCCAGGTTCGTCCCTATCACATCGAGCCGCCTTCCTGAAACGCACTTCGGACACCTGTTCTCAAGCAATCGTTTCCAGATCATATTCCCTCTTCCTTTCTGACGGCCAGAATGCCTTTCAATTTTTCGAGAAACTCTTTTCTCTGCACTATACCGCCACGTCTTGACTGCGCCCGCATGTGGTCCCACTTCGCTGATGGAAGCGAGAGCGGTGTCTTTTCCAAGTGCTCTGCCTCTGCCGTCATCGTCGCGATCTCCTGCTCCGTTTCTATGATGTCATGTTCGATCTCTGCTGTCGGTATATGCTTATTCTCGTCAGAAAGTTTTTTCCATTCCGGGTCAATGATCGGAGTACCGATGATCCTTCCGCACTTCTCGCAAGCGAAATGATTTGGTCGTTCTTTCCCTGTCAATTTTATTCCTGCCTTGCAGCAGTCTGATAGTTGTTGTGTCATACGCTCAATCCTTCAAATAAAACTGGCACTCATTGCACTGGATCACTTCACCAAAACAATCGTGATCTGAGTGATTCGCACAAAACCGCGAGTCAGTCACTTCTCCGATTGCATTGATTACCTCCATGACACCGACACCCCATTGCTGTCGTGGTCGGAATACAAACTTTCCACTCCCGAGCCAAAAATCGTACTGTCCGATTCTCAAGTGCCCAGAAACTTCATCCAGAACCTTATACTGAACTTTGTTTTCTTTCAGCAGACTGAGGTTTTTCTCTCTCATTTTTCTTGCCTCTGCTCTTTTTCTTTCGTTCATAACAGTGAATTTTGTCCCCTTGTTTTCCAACGATTCAGACATTCCTTCATGCCCTTGGTCGCGCTCATGATCTTGAGAGCTCTCCCATCCAAGGCATTGATATTCTGCTCGAGCTCATCGATGTCCACCGCGTACCAATACCCCACCAACCCGGAACAAATCGGCTCTCCCTGCTGCCGAAGCGAATTGATGACATCGCGCAATCCCGCTGATGGTTTCCTATCATCCGGATCAGCCACCTGTATGATATGCCGAATCATGCTGTCAGTGATGGCATTCTCCACCCCCACATGATTCTTCAGTATCGCCAACACCGCGACCTCTGATTCCTCTTTTGTGAATTTCCGCATACTCGTCTTTTTAATAGTCCCATTTGCTCGGTCCGTCCTCTTTCTCCGTTTGAGGAAAGAGCCATTCCAAGAACCCCATCACGGCTTCGAATATGGTTTTCATAGCATTTCTTCAGCTGTGACCCTCTGAATCCCTTCCCACGCCTTTTTCATTCGGACCATCATGTTCAGAATTTGGCTCATATTGCGACTTGTCTTGTGCCTGTAGATATCGCCTGTGGCTCCAATTCTTGCGTCTACAGCGTCATTACCGCCTTGCTTGGCCGTCGGGACATGCACCAGCTCGATATCGTAGGGAATCTTCTGTGTCAGTATGAAGAGAACCGTGGCATAGAAAGTCACCTGCCCGCTCTCATCCACCTGCTTCCGGCTCCAAGGCGCCTGCCCTGTTTTGTATTCCTTGAACGCGGTCATATCCGCTTTCATGGTGTCCGGCTTGGCCAGGAGTGGCACATCGTTTTTCCCGTTCTTGAGTATCGCGTGGACCGGCTGATCCATGACTTCGAACTTTGGCAGCTGGGCCATGACGAGATCGAGGACTGGGTCCCCGGTTGCCTCGTCATGCTCCAACCCTTCCGCCATGATCCGTCCGAATGCCATGCCGCGGTTGACTCTCATGGTCTCTCCGTACAGGTAGACCCTCTTCCAACTTTCGAGATTGCTCTCGAAAAGATTCATCGAACTCCATGAGAGATACGGTCGTGGCGTGATCATATTAGGATTCTTCGTCTTGGTTGATTATCGGGATTTCAAGATCCGCGATCCTTGCGTCGACCAACGCCAGGAGTTGCTTTCTTTGTTCTTCGGTATACTTCTTTTCTCCGGGTGCCTCCACCTTTTCCTTGATACCTTTCAACTGTTCAAGAGTGGACTTCTGCACCAACGCCACGAGTGTCTGAAAGACAGCGTCCGGCGTGGCTGCAATCTTCGGCTGTACCGGCTGCTCCACGCTCTTCGCGAGCTCTGCCTCTTCGTACATTCCTGACAAGAGTTTCGGAAATGCTTTTCGCAAGGCCAACGCCTCCGCACATTTTCCGAGCATGAGATACGGGCGAGCCTGCCACTGAAATCCCATTCTGTCGCCTGGATAGTATTCTGACCACCTGGCTGTGGCGGTGAATGGATAGCTTACTCCACCGATCACTTTGTGCACCGTGACAGTCGCCATCTTCGGCGCCTTGAAAGTCTTGGTGACTTTCCCGGCTTTATCCTTCACATTGATATCCGACTCGTCACCGAAGAGAGGGTCATCATTTCCAGCATAGGCTCCCGACCCTTCCGCTACTGCACGGAATCCATCGATACCCACCTGAATCACTCCGACCTCCTTGCCTTCCTTGGAATCCCATCGCTTCACCAAGAACACCTGGCGAAGAAACGGATTCAACTGTGCCCCCTTACAGACCTGAATGAACATATTCAGTTCATCATCCGTCGCACCTTTGGCGATGGTCCGCTTGATGAGATCAATCTGTGGCCGGGAAAGTTTCCCGAACGCGTCAGCTGGCTGGATCTCTTTGCTCTCGATGATCCGCTCAATGATCTTCACCTCTTTCACTTCCTGCTCTTTCGGTACCACCACCACTTCGGATGGCACCGGCTCTTCCTCTTTCTTAGCCTTCTTTTTTTCCTTGGCCATAAAATTGTTTTGGTTAGCCTCCCCTGATTACATAGATGACAAATCAGCCTCCTCGATGATCGCCACTCCGGGGATCTGCTCGAGATTGCTCTTGTCTCTCACGAGTGCTTCCCTGCGCACCCGCACTTCATCGATGACCCAGTATTCGTCTGGAATCATTTCCGGATTCGTGATCTTAGCGACTCGTCGCTTGGCCATCCTCAAGGCAGATCCGGTGTCAGTTCTGACAGTCTTCTGCACTTCCGGCATGGCTTCGATCTTGTTCATCGCGGTCTCCGGCTTCATCGTTCCCTTCTCGACTCTCGCTGCGATTTTTTCTTCTTTCTGTATTCGAATTCTTTCCTGCTCGAGCATGTACTTTTTCGCTCGCCCCTTCAAAACCTCCTCGGCATTCTGGCACTCCTTGATCATCGGGTCATAGGTTTCCCTGGCTTCCGTGATGATGGCCTTGGCCGGTTCGGTAAACTTCTCTTTCTTCTCCTTCACAATCTTCGCGAGTGTTTTCACGCGCTTGATCTTGTCAGCTACTTCTCCGAGCTCCACGTCATTCGTGACCTGCGTCGCGTCCAGCATGGCTTGCATACCTTTCATCTGACGCTTCACTTCGACGAGCTCCTTCCCCTGTTCTTCTTTTTTCATGATAGTTTTTTTTGGTTGGTTATGCCTTCGCGGGGTTCGACCATAGCGCCTCCCCTGGCGCCCGCCTCCTATTCCTTCGGACCGAATATCTCGGTCGGATTCTTATATTGTACGCCGACATCTGAAAGCAGTCTGTATTTCTTTTTGCCATCAAATACTCCGGCCAATACATCACAGTTCTCTTTGAGAGCACTCATCGGCCGCGCTATCCCATCATCGAGAACACACACCCGAATTTTCTCATCCACCAGAAGATCATACTTGACCCCTGGAATCCCAGCCATGTCCCGGACTTTTTTCCCGAGCCTCCACAGCTGCTTCTGCACTTCTTTTTTCAGTTCATTTTTCATCATATCCACACTATAAATCATTACTCCTTTTCACGCAATGCCCAAGTTATCCACGGTCTGGTTCGACCTTCAAATCAAGGACATGCTCCGCTATCTCGGCCGCCATTGCTTCAGTGATACTTTTCCTCCCAGCCGTTTCTCGACACTTTATCCAGTCCTCGATTCTGATGATATAGCAAATCTTTTTCTTGATCGGCACATAAAATACCGGCACCACATACGCTCCCATCTTTCGAAGAAAGAAACAATCGAACGGCTTCGGCATAGGAAACCGCGTCCCTCGAATTTTGTCCGAAATAAAACTATCGGATATTTTGTGGTAGTGACCTTCGTCGCCTGAGATGGCAAGCAGCGCCTTCTCCTGGTGCTCTGCCAATGAATCAAAAGAAAGTGATGTCCCCTTGCACAATTTGAGTTCGAAGACTCCTGTCTGCAAAATTTTCTTCCCAAATTCCCTCTGAATATCTTTTTCTTTCATAAAGATTCTTCTGTTTTTTCTTCTGGTTTTTTAATTTCAAAACTCTGGTGCAATTCAAGACCTTCCTTCGTCAATACCCCTGCACCGAGAAGCGCTGTCGAAAGTCCCTGGACCTGCTTGGCAATCGCCAGCGCCCCCTTCACCTCGAGATCGAGACTCTTGATCTTGAGTATCATCAAATTCTGATTCACGATCAGCTTCTTCACTTTCTCCTGTTCCCGGACCAGTATCTTCTCAATATCGGTCATACCTGTTTCCCGATCAGTTTCTTAAACCGATACACCATCCGCTGCGGTGTCGTCATCCACATCACGAAAATATACCGGAACAATTCCGTCGCCACGTACTTCCCGCGGATCCCCGGATATTCTCCCATCAGCCAATGGATTTCCAGGACCGCCTTCAACTCGCACTGGTTTTTCTTGTCGACCAGGCGCTTGTCGGTCCATGATTTCGTATCCCACCACAAAAGCCCTGACTTCGCCCGTTGCGTCACGTTCTTACTTTTATCAGTGAACTCGACACACCACCACAGATCCTCATAGATGTCGCCATCCTGAGGCGAGAAGCTGTCAGCATATTTTCCTTTCGGACCAATGAGAACGAGCGCGTACTCAATCCCATAGTATGTCTTCACTTCCCGCCTCAATTCCACGATTTCCATAGATTATGGCGTTATCCGATAGGTCTTGCTCCACCCGCTCTTCCCGCAGTTGGAATATCCCCGGACAGTGAACGAATACAGCTTCCCTTTCTTCAGATTCTTGAAGTCCTCACGTGAATCATCGCCGGTATCTTTTGTCTTCTTCTTGCTTCCAGAGTACCAGTATTTGATATTCACATCGTGCGCCCGCGCACTGTCATCCCAGGTCAGAGTCAGTTTCCCATCCCCGATCTTGTCCTTCTTCGTGACAACCACCCACTTCGGCGTGGCCGGTTTCTTCGTCACCGAACAATCATAGGGCGGATTCTCCTTGAAATGTACCCCACCACCAGAACTCTTCGCACTCGCGAAATGAACCGGGGCCAATAGAACCGCCAACGCCATCACCAACATGTACAACTTTTTCATAGACTTGAAAATTATATTTTGCTTATACCTGACCGCAGCGACTCATATCCGCTATCGACCAATAGCTCGAATACCAGCCGCACCTTCTCTGTCTTCGTCATCGACTTCGCACTTTTCCGAATCGCTCCAATGTGATCGTAGTGCTCGCTGCCCCACTCGCTCTTCTCTTTCACCACCTCAAGCTCATGACGCTTGGCCACGCTCCTCGCGGTATTCGACCCGCTGATCTCAAAGGAGAGTTCCAGAAGCGCGTCCAGGTGTTTCTCACTCATCGGCCACTTCAACTTTGCCAGAGCTTCAGAGAGTTTTTTCTCTCGTGCCTCCTTCTCTTTGACAGCTTTCTCCTTCTCCTTCTTCCGTTCTGCTCGTCGTGCCTCCTGCTCCTTCGGCGTCATCCCATACTGGGATTTCATTCCTCGGTGCGTCTGACAGTGCGGATCCACGCAAATGTCTATGACCTTGCCGAGTTCGCTTCCTTCAGCGATGATCGCCTGCTGGACAGACTTGCACCGATCCTTCCCCCTCTTCGCCACTATAACGTATTCGCTCCGGCTGCAGACACCAGAACCGGCTTTCCCGTATTCGTTCGATACCTTCGAGAGATTGCCTTCCTTGGCTTTCCAGGCTATGAAGTTGGCCATCTTATTCCGCCAGCATTTCAGGCTGGTGCATACCCCTTCTTTTACCGGACCGAATAGACTCTCCACGCTGCTGATGATCCCACATGCCTCATTGCACGGTCCCACCGCCTTCATGGCTTCTTCGTTTCCAACCCATGGCTGGTTTTCCAGCTCGGTATAGATATTGTCCTGGATCCATACCTTCAATTCCTTCACCGTCACATGATCGCCAAAGCTGTCCTCGACCGCTTCTTTCATGGCTTTCATCTGATCCGATGGAGAAAGTTTTGCAATGAGTACCGCATGGCCATCATTGATATTCCCCTTTCGGTATTCAGCCGCTGCGCTTTCCCCCAAGTTCGTCAGAAACAAACGCTGCCTGACGTAGACCTCGGACTTCCCCACCTTGGCCGCCACAGCAGAAATCTCATACTTGGATTCCTCAATCAGCTTCCGATAGAGTTCCCCTTCATCAATCGGATGAATATCAGCCCGCTGCAGGTTCTCCACGATCTGAGCCTCACGCGCTTCAATGTCCGTCATCTCCACGATCTGCGCCGGGATCTCTTCCAGCCCAGCTTTCTTCGCTGCCGCCAGTCTCCGGTTTCCAGCAATCACTTCCCACTTCCCTCCGATGTTCCGTGCCAATACTGGAACCAGCACTCCTTTTTCTTTGACGCTCGCGACGAGATCATCAAACGCCTTCCCCTCATTCCGCCCCTGCACATTCGTCTTCGACAATACCGCTTCCGATATTTTTATATTTTGTAAAATCATAGTGTTTTTTGGTTGGTTGATATGCTCTCCACCGACAACGCCTTCTCGAGATTTTCTTCCTCTTCTTTCGAAAGGAATCTTCTGAGCACGTGCTGCCGGTCCATCAGAATCCTCACATAGGAAGAAGCTGTGATGACAAACCCGCACTCCTCCGTCAGACATTCGAATACCAGTCTCGCTTTCTTCGCGTCAGTCGAGAGAGGCTTCCCGCATTTCGGACACTGCCGATATACGAGATTCTGCCACTTTTTGTTTTCCATAGTTCCGAACATTAGAAAGGAGCGTCCTCGATCTTAATTTCATCACCGCCATCGATCTGAATTTCCTCCACATCATCATCCTGTGATGGCTGTGAGCTCTCATCGACCGCCCCTCCCTGATAGCCCTTCGGCTTTTGACCGAACTGAAAATCATCAACCATGATCACTGTCTTGCTTCCTTCAGTTCCGTCTTTCTTCTGGAACTCCTGATATTCGAGACGACCGCACACATAGACCTCCTGCCCCTTGGTCACATATTTGGAAAACACCTCCGCACCCTTCCCGAAAATTGTGCAGTTGTGGAATGAGACCTTCTCGACCTTTTCCCCCGACTTGCTGTTGTAAGTGAAATTTGTCGCGACCCCGAATGACGCCACTGAGTTCCCGTTCGGCGTTGTCCGCAACTCTGGATCTCTCGTCACTCTCCCGATGATTTCTGCTTTGTTCAAATTCATAATGATGTTTTTTGTCGTGACCCGCTTGTGCTTCTCCCCCTCCTCCCCTGACCGGCTCGCACGGCTTCTTCTCCGAGAGGGAGACAATCAAACGGATCACTGCGCTTGGTTAGATGATGGTATAAAACGACGCCCCTGCAAATGCTCCCAAGATAAAAAGTCCCACGAGCTCAAACTGAAAACGGATCTTAGCACTCCGCTTCTTCTTTTGATTCTGCACGTACACAGAATATACTTTCCCGACGATACCCTTTTTCATGATGTTTTTTTTGGTTGGTTATTTACGATTCGACCATATTCTAACTATAAACCATTACTCCAAGAGAAGCAATATCTATCCTGTCAACCCACTCCCCCGCTCCTCCCCCACCACTCCCCTGCTGATACTCCCCTCCCCTCCCCCACTCTTTTTTCCTTTGAATAAGCCCTTTTATATAATGCGTATTCTTATGATATAGAGTATTTGTCCGAAAGTTACAAATGCATTTGTCCGAAAGTTACAAATAGGAATCGGCTTATACAGCAGTTATCCACGCCTTTTTTGGCAAGCAAAAACCGCCCCGAAGGACGGCATTTGACTGAGGCTAACCAAGGAGAACACCATGACCGATTGCTCGGTGGGAGTCATTCCAGGGGAAGAATGCTCCACATGAAACTCCAAAACCTCATCTGAAGCATAGCACTTTTCAGTCATCTCTCAAAGACAAAACCGCCCTTGTCGAGCGGTTCTTCCGCGACCGCATGAATGCGCGCCGCTTGTATAATTATAACCCTTTGATGAATTGCCGAATGACCTGATATCCGTTCTGCGTGAACCACGCTATACCGACCGATACCAGCACATTGTTCGAATGGATCAGTCCCGCCTGTATGGCTGCATAGTCGAGCAACCCGAGAAGCGCCGAGACCATCGTCGCGTGGAAAGCTCCCTTCGCGATGTTCTTCATCGTCTCTCTGTCGAAAGACAACGCCTTCTGCTCCGTTGGTTCTTCACCGACGTTCTCCGGTGGATACTCCACATCGCTCGCCTCGAGCGGTTCGGCTGATTCTATTTCTTGCTGCATATTATTTGTCGCAGTGCACTGGGCACTGGTGATTACAGATTATCGGATCAGCCGCTTTCCCGTATTTTTTGAGCGTCTCCTGATCCATGTCTGTCGTGTTCAGATCCACATTCCCGACTATACCGGGGACCGACCCCTTCGAGCAATACTGCCAGATCGCGAAGAATGGAAATGTCCCGGTCGATGGCATGTATTTCGGATTTGGATTCTGTTCCTGCAATCCATACCGTGCCGCCCACAGTCCGACATTGTAACCAGAAACCTTGCTCCAATTATAGGCATTGAGCTGCGCGTGATAGGTATAGAGCATGGGCTTGAATCCGACCAACTCCTCCACTCGTTTGATGAATGCCAGGCACCAGCTCGCGGGATCTTTAAGCGTCCAGATTTCGAAGTCGAGAACCAATATTTCTCCCTGGCGAATATCTCCGACATTTTTCACAAACCAGTCAGCCTCTTTCGCTGCGTCCAGTCCTCGCCCGAAGTGATACGAACCGAAAACCAGTCCTGCATTCCGTGCCCCGTCCTTGTTCTTCTGATAGAGCGGATCTTTGTATCCAGTCCCTTCCGTACATTTTTGAAAAGCGAACCCATACCCGGCTTTCTTCACCTTGGCCCAGTCGATTATTCCTTGATATCTCGCGGTATCAATTCCCCTCATAATTCTTGAATTTCGCAATTAAGGCGCCGGCTGTTCGATGACCAGCATTTTTCTTCGAAGTGGATCTTCTTGATCAGTATATAAAATGAAAACCCAATGAGCAGGACTCCGGAAAAGAAACAGATGATAGCTATTGTCTCCACACGTTTGGTACTAATAAGCGAATATTACTGATTAGCCGCTGACCATTTCCTGCACTCCCTGAAAATGGTCCCCTGCTTTTCGTGCCCAAAGTATAGCACACCCTCCTCCCCCGCAGGAAGGAGATGAATCCAGGTGCGGGAGAAAGAACTATTTTTTGTTTTCTCGTCTTACGACGGGGGAAGAGGGCCCCAGTGTTGAAGCTGAGGCGTGTATCAGTGGACACCATAGATTCCGATCATGTAGTCCACCATGTAAGGCGGCACTGTCCCGATTCTTTCGAATACAGAAACATCTTGATCGAGAAATTCCGACGGTATGTCTTTCTGATACTTGTTGAGGTACGCGCTCCGGAACAGTTGCCGGAGATCGATCCCTTTGACGAAAGCGTATGAATCGACAAGAGCACGCATGATTCCCTCCTTGAAAAAAGAACTGGCGAGGGGGAAGGATTCTCACCTTCTGGATACCGTTGAGGGCCCCCCTCCATGATTCATGTTCCACATGGAACAGGGAGCGAAGCCCTATTTCTCCAACTTGTCCAGCCGTTCATCATTCTCTTCCACCTGTAAAATCAATTCCGGCAGCGGCTTCAATGTCTCCACCCTGAAATCTTCTGATCGCCAAGTGACGAGTTCCTTTCTGAAAATATTGACCTGTCGCTCCGTCGTAGTCTCAATATGGTATATGCCATCCGGCACAAATTCCGGTATCACCAAGTCATTGATATTGATTGTCCGACACCCGACCGGAAGGTCACTCGTGATTTCTGTATAGCTGATTCGAATGCTATTCACCAGTATCCGATACACCTTCGCCGGACTCGCGTCCCTTTTGCAATAGTCGAGAGTATAGGTGATTCTGTCTCCTGGCCGGTACATCTCCTTTTCTACGGCCACAGATTTCGGATTCTTGATGACAACCGACGGTCCTCCGAAAGGAATCGCCATCACCGCATACAACCCCATGCAGGAGATGAGCACCCCGAGGAGGAATATCGTATAGTGATTGAGCGTATATTTCATACTACTTGGTCACATTGTTTACCACGGCGATGATGAAGGCTGTCAGTATGATCGCCACCATTCCGAAGACGATTTTCTCTACCAGTTTGATCGCGTATTTTTTATCAAAATGATCCTCCGTCTTCCGGAAGGACTCTCTGTCTTGGTGATCCATAGCACGTTCTCCTATTTTGTTTTTTATGTTTTCATCATGTACACCAAAGCTTTGAATGGTGGCATGTTGTTGTGAGCTGCTCCGCCTCCCTCCGAACCAGTATTGAGAGATCCATCAATAGCACCGTTCGACCCGGACCCATCCTGGTCTCCATGAGTGATACCCATTGAGTGGGTATGGGCTGGCATTTCCGCAATCGTCAGCACATGCGTCGCCTCTCCGCCGGTATCACCAGTATCGTAAGTCCCACCGGAATCCTGTCCAGGACAGAGTGCAAAAAGGTTTCGCATGTCCGGCGTACTGTTGGATCCGTTGCAAAAGACATACGTCGCAGGAACGGCTGAAATCAATCCGCTCCAAAACATAATTCCACCCGATGGAACCAGCCCCCACCCGGAAGCGATATCATCCGGCTCGATCGGTGTCCCGTCAACGTCCTGGTGATGAGCTGCTCTGATAGCCGCGATCACATCGTCGAAGTTCTGATTCACTTCAGCAGGATCGATGATGGTATTGTTCGTGAAAGTATAGGATTTGTTGATGGCCATAGTTTTATTTTTTTGTGATCATGACCCGGTCTTTTTCTTCAACCCTGTGATAGGTAAGCTTCCCCACTCGCGCCATCTGAATGTCTTTCTTCTTTTTTGGCAAAACTTTTCCCCTGATACTGTCGCTCCATTCCTTGTTGATGTTCTTGAAAAGAGTATCCGCCTGTTTCTCCGTCAGATTTTTCTTCGCCTCTTTGCTCATCGCCACCCTCATCCGGCTCCCGTCAGAAAGAACGAACCACACCTCGGCATAGTTCTCTCGCTTCATGACGCCACCAGAGCCGATGGTCAGTATTTTTTGCCCGGTCACGGGACAATGGAGCACGTTCATAGGTTAGCTTGCTGCGTCAGGATTATTCTCCGTGGTGATGAGTTCCAATCTTCTCCGCAATTCGTTGATGGTATTGCCGACGAGAGGAAGTTTTGAGGAAAGCTCGATGGAAATTCTGTCTGGTTTGTACTCCAATCGTACCACATTTATGTTTGTTGCGGTAACATTGGAAATATCATATCCCCACACATCGACATTCCAAAGCGCCGCGCCCCACAACGTATATGTTTTCTTCGAAAGAAAGTTCAGGATGTTGACCACATTTCCCGGATGAACGCTCTCGATATCGTATCCGAGACCTTGGTCATTGTTCGCGTCGACAATCACCACCTGCGTCCGCACTTCCGGCTCATCATCAGCGTCGAGCGAAGCGTCAGCAAATTTCTCGGCGGTGCCTGCGTCGCTGATACGGTTGTCCGTGATGAAGACGACACTTCGCCCGTAGTTGTCCCGGCTCGCCGTCCGTTCGTATTTTCTGAAAAGGTTTTCTCCGGCTGTTTCTTTGCCGATAACATAGGCAACATTCACCACGTTCTCGATTCGCTTGTACGGCTGGATCTCATTGACATCCTTCCCGACGAAAAAAGTATGGTCAGGTGCTGTCGAATATTCAGCCAGGTGAATCACATTGTCCGCGTCCAGATACCAGTACCATCCGGCCGGGCACATCTCCACCAGCTTATTGATTGCCTGAAGAATCGTGACCGTGTTGAAGGTATAGGTGATGGTCGTTGCTGTGTCCCCGATACTGTCCGGCCCGGTCGTGTAGTCCACTTTCCCGAAGACTCCCGTCAGAGCATTGTATTTGTCGATGATGTCTTTGAGAATATCCCCGATCTCCTGCGCGGTATAGGTGAGCTTTGTGTTTCCATCGGTCGGTGAATCCTGAATCCCAGTCCCGTCATCCAAAAGTTCCACGCGAGAGAGTTCTTGGATATAGCCCATGAGCGTCACTTCCAGGTACTCACTCGATTCCTTGAGAACCGGTGTATACCCAGAAATCCATCCATTGAAGATGGTCACTCCGTCCTGGTCCGCAGCGTCGAAACATTGCACGATCACCTGATTCCGAAAGTTCACATCATCGCTCTCTCCGAAGTCGTCAGCGTTTCTTGCCAAGAGCACTTTCATTTCCCCCAGTCCCCCGTTGACCGACGCACTGAAATTCGGCTCCGATACCACGTCGTTCCAGGTGGTTATATAGGACCCGTCATTCTCGAAGACGTCGTATTTGAATCTTTTCATAGTCTCTTAAAGCCATTTCTTCTTGTAGGAAAAATCGATATCGACATTCCGCGCAGAGAAGTCATCGGTATATTCCCAGTCATTATCCCCAGGAGCCCACACCGGCATGATTCCAAGATACTGCGTGATATTTCCATTCACCGTCACGATCGCTTGCCCGGTGTATATCTGGATAATGTCATCGGCAGCCCAGTCATCCCGCGTGACCTTCACATATTCTCCGGTCGTGGTGTTCTTGATCTGCACAAAGCGGTCCGTCGTTCCAGTGAATGAATTGATGGTGATAGTGATGTCAGGAGTAGCCGGTGCATTTCCTTCGATCTCAATATCATCCGTGTACGGACTGGTCGTCTTTGCCGCAAATGATTCTGTCGTCGCACTGGTGTCCTCTCCGAATGCCCTATAACACTCCAAACGGAGCTGTACTCGCGCCCAGCGCGTTCTGCGGTCTATGTTCTCGATATACCCCGTGGCTACGTACCGGCGCGTTCCTCCCGCATATTCCACGTCCAGGTTCTTTTCTGAAGACTCGATGGTTTCTTTGAAATCATCCATCCGGGAATCCATGGCCGCCACTGTCGAATCCTCCACGATAACCGTCACTTTGATGGTCTTTATGCCGTACCCCTTTTTCAGAAGAATACTCTGGTTCGTTCGGGCGATTTTCTGCAGATTGATTTCCGGCTTGGCCACTTCCTCATGCGGAAGATCCTCCACCCAGTAGTTGATGGCGTCATTCAGATTCAGTCCGTTGTAGGTGATATTCATATCTTTTTTTAGGCTATGCCCCAATTAGACTGCTCATTCTCGCGTGAAAGAATTGTCCTCATCTTATCGATGAGCCGGTCCTCGTCAGCTTCGCCATAGAAATAATTATCGCCCGACAGGATGATTTGTGTTCCTCTTCCAGAACCATTGAGCTGATTGAAGAGCCGAGCTTGCTGTCCAGCATTCAAGACCATCTCCCCGGGCGTAAGCATTGCCGGGATGGTATCAGTTCCGCGTGGTTCCATGAACCCACCGGAAGCATAGACCACGCCACCCGTCGCCAAGTGCTGCGGTACGATTCCGCCATCCGCCTTGAACAAGTTCTTGAATCCTTCCTTGAGAGATCCGAAGAATCCCAGTTTCGCCAGGCGTTCCGCTTCCTTGTTCAGCTCCCGCGCTTTGTCGATAGAGTTCTGAAGCTGTTTGTTGGCCGCTTCCGTAGAAAGAGATCCCACTTTCTTCTGCATTTCATCAAGACTCGCGCTCACATCTTGCGATGATTTTCTGATATCGTCCTGCGTTTTCTTTAAGTCTTGCCATGCCTTTATCGCTTTGAATATCGCGACCGCTGCGAGAGCCGCCAGTGCCACTCCCAAAGCCGGGAGAGCGACAGCTGCGAGTGCTCCCATGACTGATCCCTGAGCTACCAAAAACCCTGTCAGGGCAGCGATTGCTTTGCTTGTGGCAGCAATCACCTCCACGATGGACAGCGCTATCTTGAACGATTCCCACACGATCACCGCCGCAATGATAGCGTCTCGGTGTTCCCAGATGAACTTCGTGACCTCCACTATTTTATTGAAAATTGTGACCATCGCCGGAATCACTTCCGTGATGATCTTATCCTTGAGCTCAATGAATTTCTGTCTGATACCTTCCGGTCCGCCGATTGATTCCACCCATGCGTGGATCCTCTCTGTCAGTTGTTCCACATAGGCTTTCATCTGGTCGCTTGAAACGAATTCCTTGAGAGCCTGGACGAATGGCGCGATACCTTCGGCGAGCGCACCGCCGACCGTTTCTTTCAGGTTGTCATAAGTATTCCCCAAGATGACCAGCTGGCCCGCGAGTGTCTTGCCCGCTGTTTCTGCCTGCCCCTTGAAGTTCCCATCCACCAGATCCGAGAGCATAGCTGTCCGCTCTTCGATACTCGCCACTTCGAACTTCGCCTTGAAGAGATCCTGCATGGCTTTCGTCGTCCCCGGAATCGTGACACCAGCTTTCGCGAGCATACCAACCGTCCCAAGTTGCAGCGCCTTTCCGAGCATGTTGGAAGCGCCTTCCAGCCCGATCGTCGCTCCCGTACTGTCACGCAATCCTTCCGCCATATCCAAGAGCCGCGGCGTGAGTTTCTCAATCTGCTTTTGGTTCAACTGAAAGGTGGCCAGGAATCCCTGTCCCGAAGCGATAGCCTCATCATCAAAGCGCGTCACCTTTGAAAGTGCTTCCTGTTGGCGTTGCAGTGATTTCACTTCTTCATCACTCGCCTTCGCGATAGCCTTCATCGAATGCTCGAACCGTGCCCCGGTCGCCTGCGCCTCTGCGAACGCCTTGACCGATGAAAGACCAAAAGCCACGATCCCGGCTCCGGCTGCCACAATGCCAGCTGCTCCGAGTTTCGCGGCTTTCTGTATCAATCCGAATTCACTGCCGAATCTCTCTCCGATCCCGGTGAATGTTTTCTTCAGACCGTCACCAGTCTTCGACATCCGTGCCAGAGAACTTTCAATAGCAGCAGATTTATTGCTGAACTTGTCCTGAAGTTCGACGATGACATCAAGTTGTGTTGATTCTGACATACTCTATTGCGCTTCTTTTTTTAGCTCTCGCGCTGTTTTTTCGGCATGCATACAGTCGAGGATTTCTTCTATAAAGAACGAAGGCTGGGACAAATACGTGTAGTAGTCCCAGCCCATTCTCTGGCAAATATAGTACCTGGTGAATTCATTCGGGAGCTGGTTATTTCCCGTATTCGGAAACAGGAGGGCTTTGACTATTCCCCTGGATTCTGTTTTTTTTTATTCGCCTCATTGATGGCAGCAGTCACCACATCACCATCCGCTTCATCAAGGAAGTCCCGGATAGATTCCACTGTGGCTTCGTATTCGGTACCATCGACATCGATCAGCTTCTTGATGGCCATCTCTCGTGCCATACCGTCAGCCATCGTCAGCGCACCGAGTTCGAACTCCATCCCATTAAAGACCGCACCGGCTTCCTTACCCATTCCGGAAAGCTTTTCCCCGGAAACCTTCTGCTTGTCGAACATCGCCGAAGACAATTTCTCCGTCTCGTACTTCGAGAAGTATGCAATCACTTCGACTTTTTTCCCGCTTGGCAGATCAATGATCTTGGTCGGCCGCTTATATTCCTGACTCATGGTGTTTTTGGTTATCGGTTATTTAGTATTCGGTCCCTGCTGTCGCGTTGACAAGAGTGACTTCCATTGCCATCGCGTCAGTGTCATCGTACTCGACCACGAAGTTCGTTTCATCGAAGACATATTCTCCCTTCGATAGCTTGTTCCCGTGATCGCTCGGCTTGATATTGTGGAGCTTTATGGCAAGGCTGCAGTAATAAGTGGTAGCGATATTGTCCCCGGTGAAGAGAATCGAACATGCTTTCTTCGCGATGTCCATCCATTGCTGCTGTTGCTCCGCGTCCTCAAAGAGTTTCTTGACTGTGAGCTCTGCGTCGCCTGTCCCGATAAGGGTCAGCGCGTCATTCTTTCCGGTTGCTCGTCTTCGGGTGATGTTTCGGTTGATCGTGAATTTGAAGTCATCGACTGGAGTGGCCAGAGCATAGGAAGCGACATTCGCGTCTGCTGCAGTCTGGTCTGCACCGAATCCCACGAGACATTGTCCGAACTTGAACGGACGCTTCAGTGCCGCATAGCTCGGGGTCTGTGCCTTGAGAGAGATGAGTGCTCCGATAGAAGCCGTGACATTCGTCGCGCTCATTGTCACGCTCTTGTTTCCCGTCACGATAGTCGCGATGGTGACATCCGTGAATGAACCGTCATCAGCCTGCACCTGGATCACATCACCAGCTACCAATCCGAGAGCCGGTTCTGGATCGTATCCTTCAGCAAGGACAACTGCCACCATTCCCGCTCCGGTCAAAGCTGTCTTCAGTGTTGCGGTAGAGAATGCATGTCGCGCGATGACATCACATTTCGCGATGAGATGACCATCTTGGAAAGAAAATTCCACCTTGGTGATCTGGCAACCGACGAAACGCTGGACCGCATTTCCTTTCACGATGTCGATTGTATAAAATTCTGGTTCGCCATCCTCAAGGAATGGATGAGTGTACCCGACAGCACCGCTTCCGCTTGTGGTGTCTTTCACCAAAGCCATATTGAGAATATGTCCGATATTCTCCGGATCGCACTGAATAGTGAAACTGCCGCCGACTTCTCTCAAGCCTTGCAGCATTTTGTTTGACGTCCAGTTGATTCCGACAATCTGCTTGACCCGCTCATTCTTCGGATCCACTTTCATATCCTCTTCCATGAGAGGAACGAAGACGTCCGGGATTACAGCCGCGACTGCCGAGGACTGCTTCCCGAAGGCCATATAGGCCAGGTCTGAAATGTAGTGCATAAACTTTTATTTTTGCGAATTATCCTTCGGCTCCTCGCCAGGCTTTATGTTTGAAAATTTCTCCGACTTCATATCGACTCGCTTGAAGTTCGGATTCTGGATTTCTTTTTCGGTCTCGATCTCTTTACCCGCTTCCACTACTCCCACCCCAGGAATAGCGAGATCTCGCCCGCTGACATTTTTGTATTTCATAGTTGCAGTATAAGACTAATTATGATTCAGCACAAGGACAGCCACCTCGACCCGGAACGACGCGAAATTGAATGTTCCGGCCGTCACCTTGAAGCTCGTTTCGAACTCTACAACCCGGACGATATCCACTTCCCCGGAAAGGGTTTTGTCCGTATCAAGTGCCACCAGGACCGCGTCAGCAATAGCCCGCATTTTTGTTGCCGCTTCTTCCTTGGTCTTCCCAGCTCGGCTTTGTTCTTGGTACAGACGAATCATGAATTCATGCGTCCGTTGGTTGCGGTGCGTGTCGAGCGTCTCGCCTTTTCCCCCGACCTCGGTGATCATGCAAGCCGGGTATCCTTCGAAGTCACCATTCGCGAAGTCTGAGACTGCCCCAAAAACATCCAGCCCTCCAATTTGGAGCGCTTCCATTTTCGCTTTGAGGAGTGCCATGACTCCGGTGATGGTTGATGTTGCCATAGTTTTATGTCAGAGATTTGAGAACTTTATTCATCGCAGTCATGAAATACGATTCCACAAGACTCTTGCTTTTATCCACTGCCCGCTTCATGAAAGGATTCGCTCTGGTTCCTGGGTGATTGACCTTCTTTCCGAAGAATTGTCCTGTCCGTTTGTTCGCCAGCACCCGCTTGCTTTTCACCTCGATCGTGTGAGGACTCGTTCCTTCTTCCACGAATATCGAGTACGGTGCTTTCGAAGTGACCACCGCCCGGGTCTTGGTCATTGATGTCACCCGGATATTCTGCCGAAGGTTTCCTCCACCCGTTGCCTTGTTCACCGGCGCTTCTTTGATTGCATTGCTCTGAATCGTCAGCGCCGACTTCTGAATCGCTTTCCCAAACTCCTCAACCGCCAAGGCTGGCGCTCTTTTCAAAGCGGTCCGCAGCTTGTCCAGCCCTCTGATTTCGAAGTTTATATCACTCATGTATTGAATGTTCTTATTGTGAGCTCTGTATGCTGAATGGCTCCCAGGGTGTAGACCTCGACGGCCGTCACTCGGTACTCGATATCTGAAACAGTGACCCGGTCTCCTTCCTTGATATCGACATTGCCGCAGATCATCAGAAAATCTTTTCCGAAACTCCCCTCAATGTCTTCCGAATATCGGTCATCGAGCGGCTGCAGGTGACAAGCTACATCGGCAAGGTGCAGAGAATAATCCTGCCCATATCCTGATTCCTCATTTCCCAGCCGGTAGACTTCCGCTGTCTGGGTATAGTTTTTTTCGATACCCATATCACATTGAATACTTGTAATAAGAAGCGAGCGTCGGTTCAATCCGTTCAAAGTCCTTCCATCCTGCGTCATCCTTGTACGTCACCGAATACCGACCAATCGATTCGCTTTTGATTTCCCCCTCGGCGTTCCATGAGTAGTTTATGATTCCCGCAACCAAGACCGTGGCAATGGTCTGAATATCTTTCGGTGCCAGCTCTGAATATCCCCATCGTGCCTTCACATAAATTCCTTGCGGTGGGTAGGATGGGAACGCTCCCGACAAAAGTCTGATGAGCGTGTACGGAATCGGTCGTGAAAGCGACTGTGCATTCGCCGGGTACAGTACGAAATCTTCCACCTCGAGCGGATCATCATCCACCGAGAGCTTCACGCTCGTCACCGCCACACAGTCATCGATCATCTGCTTATTCGTACCATCACCATCAAAGCGCCGCGTCGAAGCGCCAGCGTCTTCCCCACTCTCTTCAGGATCCGCGACGAAATTGCGTCCGGTCTTCTGGTCGATATAGGCTTCCACCTCTTCGATCCACGCGTCCACCTGGTCGTGGAAGCTCGCGTCGATATCGATCAGCAGATAGTTCTCGATTTTTGCTCTCGTCGTGTATCCCTTTGGCATAGGAGTTTTTTTATATTCGGATTATACCACTTTTGGAATCCTCTGGTAAGGAGGATTTTTCTTTTGGAATGGACTCTCTTTCTTCGAATAGGGGTCAGTGCTTTTCTTTGCGAACGGACTTTCCTTTTTCGTGAACGGAGTGAGGCTCTTCTTGGTGTACGGATAGATCCTGATGACATACCCGAGCGAGAGCGTGACCGATCTCTCTTTCGTCACCATATACCCCAGTTCCTTTTCCACCGCTACTTCTACGCCCTCGATGGAATATCTGAGACCCTTCGTCAGCGCCGCACTCTTCACCACCGAATATCTGAGAGACTTTGTGACCGATTCATCGATCGTCACCACATATTTCACCGACTTGGTGATGGCTGAATGAGGCGCGGTGACTGAATACTGCAGAGATTTTGTCTTGACCTGCTCCACATTCACCCCGTATCCCAAGGATTTCGTGACCGCCGAGCCTTTTTCGATGGCATATCGGAGCCCTTTGGTGATCGCTCCCTGGATAGAAACAGCATATTCCAGTGATTTCGTGACCGCCCCCTGAATTGTCACCCGGTAAATGAGCCCCTTGGTCACGCTTCCAGATGTCTCGATTTCGTATGTGAGCCCCTTGGTGGTCGAAATATTGCGTCTGATGGCATACTGCAAGCCTTTCGTCAGAGCAGAAGCCGGTCGTTCCACCGCATACTGCAGAGACTTCGTTTTTGCCACCTCTACCACCACCGCATAGGTCAGATCCTTTTCCACATCGATTCCGGCCGTTGCCGTCACCACATACTCCAAAGATTTTGTGATGGCTGCGATCGTTATGTCCACCAGGTACCTGAGACTTTTCGTCACAGCGGAAGGGGTGATGATGACGGTATACTTCAGCGACTTGGTAACCGCCCCAGCCGTTATCTCCACCGTATATTTCAAGCTCTTGGTCACTGCCACCTGGCGCTCGACTGCATACTGCAGAGATTTTGTGACTGCATTCTGATCCTCGACTGCGTAGGTCAACCCCTTTGTGATTGCCGAAGCGGTGATTTCGATTGTATATTTCAGGCTCTTTGTGAGAGCCACTGGTCTCTTCACCATATACTGCAACCCCTTCGTGACAGCATTCTGATCTTCCACCGAATAGATGAGACCTTTGGTGATGGCTGACGGAGTGATTTTCACCGCATACCTGAGAGACTTTGTCAGGGCGCTCGGTGTCGTTTCGATATCATAGATCAATCCTTTCGTGATTGCGGAAGGCGTGTACTCGATGACATATCGGAGACTCTTGGTCGGAGCCACCTGTTTCTCCACCATGTATATCAAGCCCTTGGTGATTCCGGCCGGGGTGATCTCCACTGTATACTTCAGGCTTTTCGTTACCGCTGCCGGAGTTCTCTTCACGCAATACTTGAGTGACTTCGTTGGCGCGACCTGTCGCTCGATATCGTAGGCCAGAGATTTCGTGATGGCCGAGGGTGTCCTTTCAACCGTGTATTTGAGACTCTTTGTTTTCGCCGAAGGCGTATATTTTACATCATAGATCAATCCCTTCTGGACATTCACTTCTGTCGGTCCGCTCGATACCGGACGCACTGCTACCGTCACGGCTGCCCACCATCGGTTGCTCCCGCTGACAGTAAACGCTCCCGGGTTTTCACTCGAGGCTGTTGACTGTTTGTAAGCGCTCGCGATACACGCCGCAGCACCTCCCGAAGAAGCTCCTTCCATCCTCATCGTCGAATATCCACTCGGACCGGCCGACCATGCTGCTATTGAAGAAGCTGCGTGTCCAGCGATAGAGATCCATATATTGTTGTCACTGCCCCAGCTTGGTGTGATGTTTGGAGAATCCGCCGCGCTTGAATCGCCGTTTGTGGATGTTATTTCTGGCGGAGTCGTCCCATGCCAGTCATGAATCTTCATCACCTGCCAGACACCCGTCGTCCCGGTCGAAGCCGTCCAGGTATCGGTCGCTCCTTCAGTACCGTCAGATATTTTATAGAAAACCGTTGTCTCGCCGACAGCGCCACCACCTGCCTGACCGACAAGCTCCGCCCACCCAGAAGGTAGCGTCCATGTCCCGGCATTTCTGACTGATACCCATGCCAAAAGGAGATCTCCGCTGACTGGTGTCGGGAGATTCACCGGCATTGAAGTCACTGAGCTCGCGAACTGCGTGACCGCAATCGGATTGTCAATCGTCTCCACCAGGAAATCATCCAGCAGTTGCGAAGTGATATCGTCTGTCGAAGCTGCCAGTTCCGCACCACCACCAAGACCAAGCCCTGCTTTCCCTGCCGCAGATATTGCGGTATCAACCTGGAACCCTTTGAGAACCCCGTTATAGTAAAATTTCAGCGTCGGTCCGACCACTTCCACCCGCACCGTGTCGCCATCTGCCGGGTCAGCCACGAAAGAACCAAGTGCTGTCCATGTCCCGGAAACTTTTTTATAAAGACGCGTCGCCGTTCCGCCAGTCGTGAACCGGAGAGCATACATGTTTTCCTGGTCCTGCATTCTGACAATCAGGTACACGCGATTCGTTCCCGTCAACCCACTGACAATCTTCACCTGCGCCGCATAGTCTGCGTCCGGGTAAGTGACATCCGCAGAATAAAGAGCACCGGAGTTCGCGACGGATCCTCCGGTTCCCAATTCATCAGACGCCTGCTTCACTTGAAACTTCGAAGCTGCGTCGGTTCCCCAGACCTTGGTCCAGCTCGTCCCGGTATCGGGAGTGTGTGAACCAAGATCAGTGTCCGAACTCGGCTCTGTGAAGTGATCTTGGAAGATTGTCGTCGGCATATTATTTTACTTCAGCCCCGCACTCCTGGCACTGCCATTTGTCGTACGAATTGAACTCCACTTTTTCGCTTCCGCATTGAGGACATTCCATGATTTTCTTTATATACGATGAAGCGTCACGTCATGGTTCTCATCCGGTGAGAATACTATCCGGTCATCCGGGAGAATGAACATGTAGGAATAGTTCGCGCCGTCCTTGTATCCGAAAATATAGACCTTCACTGATCGCTTGTTCTCCGACATGTAATCGATGACGATTGTCCGGTATTTGTGAATCAGCTTCATCCCTTTCTTCCATGGGATATCGATTCGCTTCTCCGGGTGCTCGAAGTTGTAGAGCACGGCCATCGCCACCCTGTCCTGGTCGATTTCCCCGACCCGATGGAACACCCCGCCGGTCACTTTCCCATCCACCACCGTCACCTCGAACTGCGAGAGCTCTGTCCCGTCCTCATAGACAACGCCCCACGCCCAGCGTTCCGGTGCCACCTCGATCACTTTGTCCCCGTCTTTGTAGATATATTTCATGATGTTTTTCTTCTTTAAGTAAAAGTCCCGACTCAATGCCGGGACTTTGTTCAAGTATCCGGGCATTGAGTTGCCCTCTGGCGCATTGAGTTGCGCTCTGTCTTGGTATTCGATTGTTACTCGGTCACTTCGGCCGGAGTCTCTTCTGTTTTGCGCTCTTCGCCTCGTGCGACAGCGGCTTCTTGGACTGCGACGAATTCCGGTCCCTGGTGCTCGGCGTCGGCGGGAGTGAACCCGGTCGCTTCGCACGCATGGGCGACGTATGATTCTTCCGAATCAAACTCCCCATCGCATTTTCCGCATTTGTGAATTTGGCTCATAAGTGTTTTTGATTAAGCGGTTTCATCGTACTGATAATTCATCGTGCTCGTGCTTCCTGCCGTAGCTGAAGAATCAGTGGTGATCTGGTGTCCGAGATAATCGGATGACCCGGTAGCAGTGAGACTTCCCGAAAGAGATCCACCGATTCCAAGGTTCGCGCCAGATGGTGCCGATGTCGGCATGGCCTGCGTCACTGTCGAGACCGGAGTGGTCCGCACTGGTGTCGCATAGCCGAGAGCTCCGGCATACGATGATTCTCTGGCGTTCGTCACGTGCGCGTGAGTTCCACCAGTACCGAGAGCACCTGTCCGCCAGATCTTCAGATTGTCGATCTTGGATGAGCCTCCCATGTTCGTCACATGGATCTTCTGGTACTTGATATACGTATGGGTTGCCGGTGCGATAGGATTTGCGACTGGATCGGTGTTGACCTCATCCGCGCTTCCCATGTTCGAGTTCGTGATGTTGTGGGTGAGGGTTTCGCCCGCGCCATTCGCCTCGTCAATTTCGACTGTTGCTGCCATAAGAGTGTTGCTTGTTTTGATTATATGCCCGACTCGACCGTCCGGGCCGAATCGGAGCCTGATGGGAAGGGGGAGAAAATATCCCCCCTCTTTCAAGCTCCGAATCCAACCTTAGGACTCTTCGGCGTACTTGAGGACCGTTGCTGCAGCTGCGAGAGCTACAGTGTACCCAACACGCTCGACAACTCGGAGAGCGACCATGTCCTGCTCGGCAAGATTGATGATCGTTGAATCGTCGGTATCGGTGATGGTGGCCTGATCAAGCAGCTTCACACGAAGCTGTTGCTTGTCGCCAAACACTGCCGCCTGCTTGAGATTTCCGTAAAGAACGAATGGATCTCCGACTTCCGTATCAGCGACTGATGGGAAGGCGTCAGACAGTTCGTAAGGCTTGTCCCAGATCGTACCCGGCTGACCCTGTGAAGGAGCCTGGTAAATGTAGTTCCCTTGCGAGTCCTTCATTTTGCGGATCTTGCTGAACCATGAGCGGTTCAGGTAATACTTTGCACCGTCCTGAGCTCCGGATGGAGTAGCGTCCTGCATACGAAGCAGCTCATCTGCCAAGTTGTCAGTAGCATCACCAGTTCCCATCGTCACGATGTTCACCGATCCGTTGTTCAAGATACCAGTCCATGGGGAGCCAGTACCAGCGAAGAATTGGAGGTCTTCCTCTTTGGCAGTTGCCTCTGCGAACAATTCACCAACCAACTTCACGATATCGATGGCGCTGTCCTCGAGGATTTCCTCGGTGAAAGGTACGATAGCGGCGAGTTTCTTCAGTGTCTGAGTGATCACTGAGAACTTCGGCTGGGTGGATTTCTTCTTGCCCTTCTCATCTGTCCATTTCACTGTGACAGAAGTTCCGAGAGCTGGAATGGTTCGGCTATTGCCAGGACCAGAGAACGGGAGATAGAACATTTCCCGACGAGCGAGACCATACTGAGTTTCCTTGATACGGAGCACTTCAGCGCGAAGTTCATCCGGGATCAAGAGACCTGCCTTAGTATCATCCGGAGCGGCACCTGCGTCGTCCGTAGTGACAGCCTTAGCGCGAGCCTTGTCTCCCATCATGAGAGCCTTCAAGAATTCGCGGGTAGCAAAACCCTTCGCCTTTTTGTCTTTGTCTTCTTCCTCTTCAACTTCACCTGCTTCGAGCACCTTGGCCCGGGCAGTCTTCACACCCTTCTGGAACTTGGCCACGATCTCATCAGAGATTTTGTCCACGCGTCCAGCAAGCGCTTCCTCGACAGACTTTCCGACGAGAGCCTTGAGGGATTCCTTGTCGATCCCTTCTTCCTCCTCATCACCTTCAACCGCGGCAAACGCTGTCTTTTCAGCGTCACTCATGGAATCGGTGTTCGAAGCCAAGAACGCTTTTTCCTCAACACTGAGGCCAGCCGCATTCTCCAAAAGCTTCTTGAGCAATTCTTTCAGATTCATACTATTTTTTTGTTATCGATTTTTTGACACCCAACAGGTCACGAATGGCCCGATTGAGTGATTTGACGGAGACTTTGTTTTTGCCGCCCACTTTCGCTTTCGCTGTCGTGGAGTGATCGACCTGAACACCCTTGTTAGTATCGGCTTCCGCGTCGTCTTTCACCAGCTCCGTCAGAGTGGCTATCGTCGAGCGTATGGTTTCTTTGTTGGATTTTGAGATGACCTGGACCGCGTCCGCTTCTGTCATGGTCGGTATCTCGAACTGCACCTGCTTCACATATCCGGATTCTTCGATTGCCTTTTCATATAGCTCCGTTTCGATTCCTTTGGCTTTCACCAGTGCCAGCTTGTTCGCCGGGATAGGAACCACTGAAACTTCGAAGAGTTCATTCTCATTCAGTATCACCACGTCCTCATTCTGGTCTATCTGGTAGATCTCATTCATGAATCCCGCTGAGAACGCATTGAGGAATCCACCGGCGATCATGTCAAATACTGTTTTTGCGAAAGGATATTCATTGACTGCGAACTGCATTTTCCCGACCAGGCGGTTCTGCGCGTCCACTCCGATGTTCAACATCTTAGCGATCGGCAATTCTCCAGTCTTGTGCGCCCATGCCACAATCGGATTCATGCGGTAGGCTTCCAACTTCCATCCGTTCTGCATGACCACTTCACCATGACGGTCTACATCCTCCGTCGAAAAAACTCCCTCAACCGTGAAGTTCTCTTTGTCTATGCTTTTTGTTTCGAAGTTGTATCCGCGATGGATCTCTTGCTTCTCCTGGAGCAGTTTCTTTTTCATAGCGTTAGTATACCACTTTTTATTTTTATACAATAGGGACTACTCCTCGAGGAAAGCCGGGCCGACGACACACCGACAATTCGGTTCAGCCGGATAGCTGAGCCCGTTCGAAAAGTTCTTATCCAATGCGACGATTTCGCCACCGACTCCTGCCCCGTCCTGGTGCTCCTCTCGCACTCGGTCATCCCCGGAATTGATCCATTCTTTTCCAGTCGCGACGCCAGACTGCCGGAACCCTTCGAGAGATCCTTCATTGTTGGCCACCGTCGCTTCCGTTCGTGCAATCATTTCGCTTCGGTACGCTGGGAAATCTGAATAGACTTCTTCCACTCGGTCCGTCAGCTTCTGGATTCCCTCACCTTCTGCAATACCTTCGGCGAGTGTCGCTGAGAGTTTCTCCAAAGTGGTCGAGTTCACGCTCTTGGCAAATTCTTCAGCCCGCTTCTCGATACGCTTCTGAATCTTCTTTGAATCCTGATAGTCCTCCTGTGGTGCCAGCATATTCAATGCCTCCTGTGCTGATTCCTTCAGGTAGCTCTCAATGAACGGAATCATGAATTCAATCGACAGCCCCACCTCTTTGTCATATTTCAAAATCCCTTCAGCCGTGATTTTCTTCTGACTCTCTTTGGATTTCTTTTTCGAGAGTTCACCAAGGACTCGGTGCATTTGCCCCTTGAAGAAAGTATCAGTCGCCGTCTTGAGCCGATCAGCTCGTCCGTCGATTCCCTTATTCACCAGGCTGTTGTATGCCGCCTTCACTTCTTTGTTGCTGAGAAGAGAAACGAATTTTGCCTTCGCTCGTTTTCCTTTTCCTTTTTTCTTTCCGCTCATGGCTTTCATCGTCGCCTCGAGCATGGTCTCGTAGATCACAAACTTTTGCTTGAGCCAGAATTTTCCTTGCCAGTTGTAGCGCTTCACTTTCTTTTCAGCCATGTGCGCAGTCAACCGGGTCTCATTTTCTTTTTCCTCTTTATCCAAACGCTTCATGAATGCCTTCTGTTCACCAGTAGAAAGTCCGCCCATAGGCACTTCAGCCAGCGTTCCGTAGAAACTCCATCCGCCTTTCACTGGTGGCAATCCTTCGAGCGCTCGCACTTCATTGATCATCAAGTATCGGTTCGTGATTCCTTCCGAGTATTCCTTGAGCTCAAGGTCCCGGTTCGCCGGGGTCGGGTCCACCGCCTGGATGAAAAACTCCTCTCCGAAATCTTGGCTGATGAGTTGCTCTGTTACCTTCTCCCATAGACGATCCACTTCCGGCTTGATAGTTTCAGCCAAGAAAATCTGCATGGCAGTCTCACTGTTCGCGCGATTCACATCATCGACAATCGCCACGATCGGCTTCGGTACCTGGAACGCCACGAGAATATCGTCGCGCGTAAACTTCAGGCTCTCGATATAATCCATCTCCTTCTGCGAAAGAGAGATGAGCTGATACTCGAGACCACCTTCCAAGATTGCTACCTTGTACGCGTTATTCAATCCGCCATGACGCTTGCCCCACGATTCGCGAATGTCTTCCTTCTGGTCTTTGGTCAAAGTCGCCTGGCTGTTCTTGATCAGTCCATCCGGCCGCGCACTGTTCAAAAAGAAATCCGACTGCCATTGCGTCGCGTACTCCTCCGTCATCACACGCTTCTGTGCCGCCCGCAAAGGTGAAAGACCCATGTATTGATTCAGTGGGTCAGGGTATTTGAAATGGATGATGTCGTCCGGCTTAAAGTCTACCGTCACCCCTCCGGCTTTTCTCAATCGGTATCCTCGGATGAAATTCACCGGGTCCGTCAGGATAGTCACATAGTCAGGCCGCAAGTTCCAGAGCTCCATCACCTGTCCGGAATTGTTGCGGATCTTGCACCAGAAAGCGTCACCCGTACACTTCAGGTTGATCATGGTGATTTCCATGAACTCGGTCTTTGTCTGAAAAGGGTTGACCTGATACAGCAAATCAAGAGCCGGGTGGGTCTTGATTTCTTCCAGGTCTCCGTGGCTGTTCTTGATCTTGTACATCTCGATCGGAACTGAAGCCACCTTCATCGCGATCTTGTTGATACAGGCGAACACGTACAGGCTCTTCCGGTACTTCTCGAGCATGGTGCTCTTGGAGAGATCCGCTGTCGTCAGTTTCGAAAGAATTTCCAACCCACCTGTGACCTCCACTTCGCCGTTGTCTTTTTGGCGAAAGCCACCCATGAGTTTTTGATACCAATTCGCCATAGGTTTTTTTATATTGAAAGTATTTGTTGCAGGTCCAGGAGTCGAACCTGGTGCCTCCCGGTTATGAGCCGGGCAAGATGACCGTTTCTCCAACCTGCTATATGAAAATAGTATAACACTTTTTCATTTTTACAAGTAGGTCACACCAGGCAGCGGCTTGTTCCGCATTTGCCACGCGATACTTCTGGAAAAAACACGGTCATCATGTTTGCCTTCTTTGTGGTCTGGTCGCTCCGGCTCTCCGGTGTAGACCATATCCCTCGCTTCATTTTCTGCCTCTGGGTAAGTTTCGACAAGAACCCCGGTCCGATATGCCTTCTCCAAGTCCATGATCATCGGGGTGCGATTCGCGCCAGTCGTTTCCCACTCGAAGAATCTCACGCCCAGGTGACGCAATTCTTTGATGGTTCCTTGTCCCACACCGTTGTTCTCTACGCCCAGCCAGATATTGAAGATCTCCATCACATACGCCACCTTCTGACAGAAGATATCCGATGGCTCATTCGATCGGTATTCAAACACCACCGCCGCCTTCCCTGTTTCCATATCCACATCGATGACCGAGAACACCGCGCCATCTCCATTCGCTGTCCCCACCGCCGGGTCGATACCCCCGAACATCATCTTATTCTTGAAGATCTCCTGCTGCTTGGCACTCATCCCCTTCGCCTGGGCCCATGGCTCAAAGTTGTCGAGCGGAATCCTCTTGGTAATATCGAGAGTGATCTGACTGAAAACTGACCGCCCACTCTGCAAGAAGCAAGACACGTCGTCCTCCGGGTACTCCTGGAAGAATATCTCTCCCTTGTCCCATATCTTCGCCCGCCTCCACTTGAGCATTCCCGGCGTCATCACACATCCTTCTTTCGCCCAGTCTCTCTCTACCATCTCGAGCAGTTTCTTTTCCCCATCATCGAGTGTCTTCATGAACTCCTCATCCGGCATGGAAAACATTTCCTGCACACCTTTCGAAAGACCATTCAGCTCCTCATCAGTCAGATTGTCCGCGCTGTATTCCTGGTCTATGAACCAAGGAATGAAGATCGCTGTGAACGAACTCATCCCCGCCTTCGCTTTCTGGTATAGATCATATACTTCTTCCCGTCCGTTCGGCGATGTCTCGATGTCGATTTCTCCGTACTCGGCCGCTTCCGCGATACCGTTCAAGATTCTCGCCAGCGACGGATAGAATGCTGCTTCCGAAAGATGAGCCAAGTCCACTGTATCGCCACGTCCGAACGCCTTCTGTCCGGCTGTCCCGATAAAGTACGAACTCCCACGGAATGGGAATCGGATTTCGCTTTTCGAATCAATGCTCGTCGTCGGCTTCACCACCAAGAGATCGATATACATCTTCACCGAAGCGAAGAGCCGCTGTGTTGCTCCCTTCTCATGAGAGATAACCGCCGCGTTTATTTTCTTACGTATTGCTCGGACCAGGTACCTTGCCAGGATTATCTTGCTGATTCCCTTCTGCCGGGCTTTCACTATCACATTTCGCCTCGTCTTTTTTCTCCAATAGTACGCCTGAGCCGGATTCAACTTGAACGGGACTATCTGTCCCCTCTTGTTTCGGAGCTTGATTCTGGTCTGAATCAATTCCAGTTCCGTCATTTTTGTTTTCGGTTTCTCCATAGTGCGAATCTTCATCAACAAACTCCATCTCGTCAAGCTCTTCCTCGAGCGACTTTTCTCCCGCCACCGGTCCCTCTACCTTCACCCTCGGCCGGTACAACGGATGACGCCTGTCCAGGAAGTGTCGAATCAGCGAAGAATTTCCTTTCATCATTTCCTTCGCCGCCAACTGTTCGACATCCTCGAGCTTCTGCCGTTCACAATCATGAAGCCCTGCCAGAAACTTCGGGTCATTCCTTTTCCATTCATAGAAAGTATCCCTGTTGATTCCGATCTCTTGGCACGTCGCCGAAACCGCTCCGAGCGTCTTGCCGAATGTCACCAAGAACAAAGCCTTTTTGATTCTCGTCCTTTCCTGTTCGACTTGCTTTTTTTCTTCTTCCGTTGCGTTCGTGTCGGTTTTCGCCGGATTTCCCCCCGTTTCTATCATACCAGAACCTGACTCCTTTTCAGTGTCAAGCCTTACCTGGTAGCTCATTGTCTTCTCTCTTTTGTTTTCCATAGTCCTTCGTCACTATATCACGAGAGCGAATCATCTTGTCCTCTGGACTCTTCATCGCTCCACTCTTCTCCCTTCTACACTTGAAGCAATCCCAATACCCTTCCCCTCTTCTGTCTCCTTCAATCCATATCATCCCGTGGCCTTTTGGACATACCATATTTTTTTCCTTAATGTATCGGAGTTCCTGGAACTTTCGATGGTGGCACGGGTCCCCAAGCCTTTCCCTTATGAATCCCTCTGATCTTCTCCTCCGTATCTTTCACATCCTGGTAGATCATATCCGCCATCTTCACCCCGTCCCGAAGCTCGGTTGGTAGATTCATGTATTCCCACACTCTCATCTGAATCCTTTGCAGACAAGCGCCTCCCTCTGCTGCCGCCATGATTTGCTCTTTTGTGACCTCCATATTTTTACCACCACAGTCCCCTGAGGTAATCATTGAATAAATAGCTGCTCATCCGGCAATTCACCGCGTTCCCAATAGCGAACCACCTTTCGACGCGCGATCCGTCCTTTGTCCAGTCATCCGGGAATCCCTGCAGCCGCTCCCCTTCGAGCTCTGTCAGGTACCGAAGCCTTGGATCATCCTTCTCCTGGGTCACTACGAGAGCCCGCCCTGATGTTGAAATACCAGTGGTCAGGGTATTGACCTTATCGTACCCACCCACGAAAGTCGCCTTGTTCTCCCCAGACAAAAGCTTCTCTGCTCTCGCTGGCGTCACATATTTGTAATCCTTCCGCTTCTCCCGGAAATCTCTGAATCGTTTGGTATTGTCCCGGATCTCCGGGTGCTTCTCCGGAAAGTCCGCGCTGCGCCTTCCGATGAAGACCACTCGCTCCCGAGCCTGGGCCGACCCGTAATGGGAAGCATTGAGCAAAACTATCCTCATGTGATATCCGGCCGCCGAAAGCAGCTTGAACACATTCTGGACCGTCCTCCCTCCATCATGACTGAATATCCCCTTCACATTCTCAAGCACCAGGTACTCCGGCTTTTTCTCCTTGAGAATATCGTATATAAAAAATATCATCTGGCCGCGCCTATCCTTGAATCCCTTCCGATCTCCCGCGATAGAAAATGCTTGGCAAGGAAATCCCCCAGTGAAGACATCGAAATCCGGGAGCTCCTTCGGGTCAATCTTGGTGATGTCCCCGAAATTCTTATGGTCTGGGAAGTGCCCCTTGTACATACGGATCGAGCTCTCTTTCACTTCCGAGAACCCGACACACTTGGCACCCATCTCTTCCAGTCCCCAATCCAGGCCGCCGATTCCTGTGAATGTCGAAAAATACCGAAGCTTTTTCATAGCATTTTCAGAAGGCTCTCCGAAGAAAGGCGCCCGTCCTCGATGGCCTTTTTCACCTTCCGATAGTCCCCTATGTTTTCAAAATGAATCACAGCTTTCTCCTTGAGTCTTGGTGACTCTGGTGGCATGACCGCCAGGAGTTGCATTCTCCCCATGTCCACCTGTTCCATCTCCGCGTCGCTAATCCCAAAATTGACGCGCATATCCTCCTCGCCGAATCCGGCTTTCTCCAAAAGGTCTTTATCAAACCCACCGAGCAGTTCCCAGTTCCACTCTCCGGCCAGGACGTTCGATTCCAATCCGACCAGGACCTTCTCCTCGGTCGTCAGCTTCCGGCTCGGTATCAAGACATTGACCTCCTCGATCCCCAACTGCTCAAGCGCTTCCTTCCGCATGTTCCCGGAAAGAATCATCCCTGCTTCATCCAGCTTCAGGACATCATGAAAACCTCTCTCCCTGATTTTGTCCTTCAAATCTTCCAGCTTCTCTGGCGTGATTTTTCTTGGATTGTCCTCCCAATGCTTCAACTCAGACACCTTCCGGCGACCTGTTTCCCACTGAAGATTCATGGCTTTGTTTTTTAATTTATAAAAAAGAAGTAGGGTATTCCTACTTCTTATTATACCCCTACTTTGACCACTTGTCACGGCTCGCATTCCAATCGTTCGTGCCGTATTTATTGATCACATAGGCGGCCAGATCCGCATTGTCCTGTGGGTTCCAAATGTTCTTCTCAAAGAAATCATCTCCCCACAACTCTTTCCCGTAGTGATTCCAAGAAGAGCTGATCCACTGAAAGCACCCGCTTGCTGAACTCTCTGGATTCTTCACCTTCGGATTGTTGGTACTCTCCGACTTGATGATCCGCTTCATGAGATCAGCTGGTCCGTTGGTACGATCCACTGCCTCATTGCAATCCTTCGCTGGCTCCTGAGATACCTTCTGACTGAAATCTCGTGCCTGCGCCTCATACACGATCGTCGAACCATTCAGCAATTCCTCAAGCAACTCCCCTCCCTGATAGTAGTTAATCACGGAACTGGCACCGAAACCCATCGCCAGAACGAGACCAAACACGATTTTGACTCTTGTTTTGAACCCTGTCTTCCATTTCCCCTGCTCCCCACGCTT
>ERZ1292632.658-Hain-H43-01um-R2-658-length-38303-cov-19_pt1 | contig 38303 bp, 69 predicted proteins | sample MGYA00564407_ERZ1292632 | MGnify/ENA primary metagenome ERZ1292632 (study PRJEB36523, sample SAMEA6512637) | groundwater metagenome | collected 2019-01-08 | study: AquaDiva: Metagenomics assemblies of 32 groundwater samples | reverse complement strand
ATCTTCATATCCCGTCGCCATCTGACGAAGTGCCCCGTCTGCAAACTCTGTCCATCCCTGAGGTGTGGGCACTTTCTCTTCAATGGCTTCTACGGCTTGGGCAAACCTTCGAGAAACGACATCCTCCCATTCCTTCAGTGTGGTTTCCCTGGCGGAGAATTGGGCATTGACCCTCTCTACCAGAAGTGCGTCTTCGGCGGCTATCTTCTCTGCCTCTCCATAAACTATCTGCTCTATAATGTTCTCTGGGGTAAGTTTCGCCAGTTCCTCTGGGGTTAGACCGCCAGCCTCAAACCGCCTGATAAAATCATCGCTCACGCCCGCCATGCGAATCAACTTTGCGGTAGGCACTTCTTTGAGCAAATCGGCGGTGTGTTTCTCGATGAATTCCACGATATCCACATAGACCTTCTCGAAACGGGGGACTGTCTCGGCAAAGAACCCTTCCCAGATGGCGCTTCTCTCCACCGCATTCTTGGCACGATCTAATTTGTTGCGAGTTACTTTCAAAAATTCATCATACCAAGCATAGTGCGGACGCCAGAATTTCTCATAAGCCTCCAATCCCGACCTACTACCCAGGCTGTATCCCTTCTGGAATCCCGCAGGGATTTGGATATCCTCCAGACGATTTATGGTAGCCACAAGCCTACGCTTTGCATTCCCAATCAGGGCATCACCCCTGGCCTTCCGTCTGGCTATTTCTGCGGGCAATTCATCTAACAGACTGCCTGGCGCACCCGCTATCCGCAATTCCTCTATGTTTAGGTAATCGGGGGCAACTTCTATTAGTGCCCTGGCCCGTGCCTTTGTATTCTCGAATCGAGCCCACGCCCAGATAGAGCGTAATTCGTTTTGAGTGGTGGGGATCTTCCCAAATTGTCGCAATCGGCGGGCCACTTCAATCAAAACGTCATCTGTCTGACCGTGAGTGAATCGCATATTTATGGCTTCCATCTTGGGAACTAAGTCGGAACCATAAAGGGCCAATAATTGTCTTAGGTCATATACATTCAGGACAACATTGGGGTTGCGGACCTGTTCCGCAATTTCCCGCCCCACAGCGATAGAATCGGGCCACCTGTCCGCAAATTCCCGCTCTATGTAGTTTGCAACGACCATCCTGGTTCGGTTAAGGCGGGGTCTAGCCGAATCCCACAAGACGGTCAATCGAACCAGGGGTTCTATTCCCTCCGCCCGCTCTATAATGGCAGCCCAGTTCAGTGTTGAGGCCAGCCTTCCAGCCACGCCCTGTTCGTTATAGATATCATTGACCAACCTAGCCAGAATATTCTTTTTGGCCCTCCCCCCAGCCCAGGATGCGATATCCCAACCAAAGGCTTTCTTCGTGGCATCAATGAACGCCTTGGGCTTGCCAATTAAGGGGATGGGAATCTTGGCAGTCAGTATTTCCTGCCTTTCACTTATCCCTAGCATCTCTCGCACGAAGGTGGATTGCAGTTCGTGGGGCAAGACCAGGCCATATTTCTCTAAGTCCTTCATTACCCTAATTTCGAGAGGCTCACGGCCAAAGAGTTTCCTCGCTATCTTATTCACGCCAGGCAGGTCAAGGGGGTTCCACATAAAGCCCCGCAACGCCATTCGGGTAGTGGAGTCTATCAAGTTCATCAAATGGAAGGCGGTATTGGGAGGAAGAATCTGCTCTTTCCATAAACCGCTAATCAATCTCAGTCCCCGATACACCACTCCCCTCTCGGCCACTGGCTTCAAACCTAGTTCCCGCCGCATGACATTGGTGGCGGATTGGGCTATCCACTTGGCCAATATGCGAGCATCTTTCAGGCCCAACTCCTTCAACCCTTCGGGGGCGTATCTATCCACCATTTTTTCGATGGCATCCTCGCCCGCCGCAGTTATCTTTGCCCAAGCCTTAGTGCGCTTTTCGGGCGGCATACCAGCGATTACTTCGGGAGTATATTGGCCCAGGACACTCTTGAAACGCCCGCTCGTCTCGGAAAACATAGTGGCGACAGTTTTAAGGACTGCCTGCTCACGAGGCCCGTATAGTTTAAGTAGTTCAGGGTCTCCCGCCAATACCCTGGCCAGTCGGGAAACTGCCGATTCTCCCTCTTTTTCTGCCCCTAGAACGACCTTATCCAAAACATCCATAAAGTGATACTGCGCCAACCTTAACTTGCCTGCCTTGGTGGTCTGCACTATCCACCTGGCCCCAGGTATGCGCCTGAGGATACCACCAAGCCCCTTCAGTAGATATTCAACGCCTGTTATCTTCCCCACCACTGGACCTGGAATCATCCAAGTCCAGTCTATCAAAAATTCTCCAACTATCTCCGTGCCAGTGTTTTCATATTTCTTGATAACATCCCCGATGGGCGCACCCTTGTCTATCTCGTCCATAGCCTGGGCGTAATCGGTGGGATGGGTCAATAGCTGCCAACCCACCTTCCCTATCTCCATTTGTTCTCGGAAATCGGGCATGGTGGCCTTGTGTGCTTCCAGTTCTTGTTCGATGGTGCCACGAGGTTTGCGCCCGAAGAGGCCAGACACATAGTCGATAACCGCCTCTTTTTCCCTAGCCTGTTGATTAAGGCCAACCCAAGTAAGTTGCTCGGTCAGTTGCGGGCCTACTTCGTATAATTTCTGGAACCATCCCCCGATAACCTTGCCCGCTGCTTCTAGTGGGGCTGGAGCCTCTGGCTTCCAAACTGTAGGTATCCCAGGATATTGGATGCCTCGCTCTTCGGGTGTTATCTCTCTTTTGCCTGGGGGAACCCCTGGAGGAATGGGCACTGTCGGCAACGCAGGGGCGGGTCTGGCAATGGCTTCTTGTAGGGTCTGATACATTTCGGGGGTCAAGGGGTATTGCCTGGGTGCGGGATAGAGTGGTTCCCCCGTTGGCCCCAACCCTAGCCCACGTAATAATTTCTCTATATCCGCCATATAGCCTGGGGGGAGCATTGCCGCCTTGCCAGGTGGCCGTGTTGGTGCGGGTGTAATGGGTATCCCCCCAGGCCCCGTAACGGGTCTAAGGGGGGGAACGGCAGTGGGCCTTGTCGGCGTAACTGGTATCCCCCCAGGGCCTACTATAGGCGTTAGGGGAGGAACCGCCATATACGGTGTGGTAGGAACTGCGGGGGCAATCGCCGCCGCTCGCCTCGCCAAATCACGACGCACAGAGGGGGGCGGGCGGTCAGGATTGGCAGACCAGATGAACCACTCGTAACCCTCTAATTTTCGTCCGAGGCTGGCTTCCGCATAGTCCTTTGGCCCCCAAAATGACTCTGGGGCATGTTCCCAGGGTTTATAGTCTTCCCAAGGTTTCTTTTCTTCAGCCATACTTTATTCCATCGGCATACAAGTAGTGGCATTTCCAGTGCATCGGAACGCCATTTGCCAAGTCCATTCTATAATCGGGAAATTGGGCATAGGGATAGTGATAATGGTGGACTATTAAATGCCCGTCCTTGCCACAAGCGCCGCACAAGTTCTCATATAAATCCAACACGGCCTGGCGATAAGCCAGATATTGCTGTGTGCTACGACCCAATTGGCTTTCTCTTCTCTTTACGCCACCTTTCCAGTTAGGGTTATTTTCTTTCCTAAGCCCGCCCTGAAATTCCTCAATTGCCCACTTGGAAAAACAGGATTTGCATCGGGTTGCCTTAGATGTTATGGGCTTGCCACAATCTGCGCATTTTTTCCCTTTGGCCCAAGATTTTATTTTCCCATCAAGTTTTACAGTTGCCTTATGGTTTTCTCGGTATTTTTCGTCTGTCTTGTAGCGCCAACGGCGGAAACAACTCCGACACCATTTCCCTCGGCGCAGTTTCGGCGTTAAGCACCCACATTCCTCGCACGGACGCTCGCCCCCCTTCCAGCGTGAATTGCGTTCTCCTTTTTGCCAACAAGATTTGCAAAATTTGGCTTGCCTCGATATCGGCTTCCCGCAATCAATGCAGGTATTCTCGGCCATATTCCCCCGCTATCGTGTGAACCCTGGAATTCCCCCTGGCCCAGTCATCTGGGGCTGTTGGGGCGCAACCTGCATCCTTCGTAGTAACTCTTCGTAGTCCTCCTGGCTCAGGGGAATCGACCCAGGGGGTGGCTCGGTAATCTCTGTGGGTTGTTGGGGGGGCAAAGGCATTCCCTGTTGCATCTGCTCAAAGAGGGAGCGTGCAGGTGGCACGGCCTGTTGCCACTGTTGCATTTGCCCAAAGGGTGATTGCATAGCCTGTCCTGGCGGAGAAGCCAATCCTGGCGGCCTACCTCCAGATTGGGGCGTTGGCATCAATCCAAGGCCCTTCCACTGCGGGATTTCCCTGATCCCCCCGATGATATCTTTTATTACATCACCCCAAGAACGCTGGGGTTGGGGTTCGGCTTCTCCTGCAAACCTTTTAACGCCAGGCCAATAATCCCTAGTATAACTTTGCATTCCTTTAATAAGGTCGGAGAGAAATTTTCTGATTTCTTCCCAGTAAGAGTTTTCCATTTATCCCTCCTATGTCCAAGCCTGATTTGGAACAAGGTATGGGCGACCCTGGATAAGCATAAGTCGTCCAGGGGGTGGCGTAAGTTCGGTAGGTATCAAGAGCCTATAGAGCAAGTCCACATAATTCCTTGCTTCCGCAGGAGGTCTCCTCAGCATTTGGGGGAGTTGAGTCTGGTATCTGAGTTCACTCGCCCTTGTGCGTGTCCCCCTGGGGGAAAGAGACTTGGCGGTAGTGAACAATGTCTCTATGTAACGGCGCACACCAGGGTCAAGTCCTTCCATTCCCCCCAGTGTCTTTTGGGCCTTTCTCCAACGGGCCGTCTCACTTATTTCAGGCTGTTCCTTATACCTTTCCCGAAGATATTTCTGGAACGGCCCTTCCTTCCCTCCCGCCTGTGCGTAAAGCCATCTGGCTACGAAGGGAATATCCTCTTTCCCGAAAAGGGGTAAGAGTTTATTGAAAAGGGCGAGCCAGTCCTTTCCCTCTTTCTTCTTCGGGATTTCAGGTTTCGGCTGATACCACGGCCACGGCTTAGGTTTCTTGGGTTCTCCAAGGGGATTATACATTTTTTCCTCCTTTCATCAGGTTTTCCCAGACTTTCTCAGGGTCTTGTGCATCCCTCCAAGCCAAGATTCTTCTTTCCGCCTCTTCGGTTCCTTTAGAGGCCACTATTTGTTTGACATCGGGGCGAGGTGCTCCCGTAAGTTGATTTAGTTGTTTGGTAACATGGGCAATTGCTTCCGCCAAGTCCTCGGCGATAGTCGTCATTTATTCCTCTAACCCCCCAGGCAATACAGGCCCAAGCGGTTCACCTTGGGGTCCTCTTGGGGTCAATTCTTGGAGCATATCCTCATTGGCAGTTGTCGGGCCAGTCTCGTATGGAGATATTATGGACGAAGGCGGCTCTTCGAGTTTTCCTTCTTGTGATTGTCTGGTTTTCTGCCCCATTACGCCTTGTATCATTTGCATCGCTTGGTCTTGCTGCATCCCCTGGGCGACCATCTGGTTAAATGCAGCCAAGGCAATAGTCAGACTGTTGCGCCTTAACTCCTCTTGGTCTTTGCGGCCCTGTTCCTCTTCGGGTTGCTCCACATTCCACAGGTTTTCTAACTGCCAGTAAGCAGAGACGGGTGCTCTTGGCCCCAAGGCAGCGATTTGGAGTGCCAAAGACATCTTCCGAGCCAAATCCATCGGCAAGTCGCCCGCCAATCTCACATCTATGCTGTATTGGGCTAACTCAGCACCGTTGACGCTGGCCATCTCTGAAATCTTGGGGTATCTACTCACTAGATAAATGTCGGTATCGGGAGCAAAGGAGATGGTTAATTCCTGCGCTTTTCTAAACACACCTCTCAGGGAACGCTCTATACTGTTCTGAATAGGCAATATCTTGGTCAGACTCTGTTCCCACCGCCTCTGGGTAGCAATGCCGCTGGCGCTAGCCGTCTGCGGAAGCGGGCTAATGGACCCCTCGATACGTTGCGACCTGATGAAGTCTGATAACTGGTTCACATCGGGCGGGTTGCCAGGCCAGACAGGAAAGCCTATGTTTTCCCCCTCCTCTACCGTGATAACCTTGAATAACCCTTCCTCAAATTGCGGTGGAACCTCTGCCCCTCCGCCCCTCTTCTTGGTTTGAATCAGGGGAAGGTTAGTTGCCCTTCTGACTTGCATAAAGACGGCGTTAACTAATTCATCACCCGCCTCAATGGCCCCCATTAGAGGGAAAATGACAGGGAGTCCCATATACTCCCATTCGGGGTTGGTAGTAGGAATGCCAAAGAAGATGGTTATGGGTAGCGAAGAATACCCTACCCATACATTGGGCTCTTTTACCAAGTCTTTCCCTGCCATCGCCGCTTCGACCACTTGCCACTTATCGTCCACTCTTTCCCAACCGAAATAATGGACGCACTCTATCTCGTGGCTAATCTTTTTGTCGTGGTCTTGATTCGCATAAGAGGGGAGTTCAACCCCGAACTGTTCTTCGGCCTCGGCGACGGACTTCTTCTCAATGATGAGGTGAGACCGCCACTTCCCTAAATGATAACCCATCTCTGGATAAATGGTCTTGGGAGACAGTCTTTGCAAGACGATGGGGCAGTCAGTCATCACCATCTGTTCTCCGTAGGATTGCATAGATGCCTCGGCTATGGCGGGGTCCCAGTAACTAAGGACAGCCCCCCAGCCGTATTGAAGGGCATCTAAGATGGCATCTTTGAGGGGATTGGTTTCCTGTCTGTCCTCATTGGCTGCCACTACCCCCCACATCCACCGCTCCACCTCTGATTTCTTTTTGTCTTCTTCGGCAGATGCGGGACCTAGACTGTGGCAAAAGACACTGATTTCCCTTCCCTCGATTAACCCCCTGGCATTTTGGACTTCGGTGAAGCCGTCATTGAGGGAAAACTCATAGGCGGTCTTGCGATCCTTCCCCCCGTAATGCTGTAAAAAAACAAGGCGGTCATATTTCCCAAACGCCTTATTGCGCTTCGCAAAATCCCCCTTCCTTTTTCCCGCCTCACTTTTAAGGGTATTTTCTACCAATGCTTTGTCTAAGCCGAATAATTGCATTGTCCCTCCTAAAATAAAAAGCAACCCCACAGGGCTGCCTCTTGCGGTTAAGCCTTTCTAACCTTCTAGTATATCACACTCTAGTCATTATGTCAAGCGACTTGGTTTAGGAATCTCGTCCCGTATTATCACGGGTGGGCGTTCTGGCAATATATAATACCTCATTTGTAAAGCGATGGCAGTTGACATAACACGGTCATCGTGGGCTCCTGGGGCGGCCTCACCCATCTTATGGGTCTCCTTGGGTTGAACGAAAGACAGACATTCGCTCCAGAAATCAGGATTAGGATGTTTCAGCCAGCCCTCTCTTATGGCGGCCTGCAAATCCAGTATCATCTTGGGGCGGGATTTACCTGATGTTACCCAGCCCACCTTTTCAAATTTGCCGTCATAGTCTTTGTGATAATACAAATTAGGATAATCGGCACCCAAGAGAGCAGTTTGAATAGCGGCGTGGCCTATCCCTATCCTTTCTATCCCCCAGAGACAATCGTTATAGAGACGGCAAAGGGCCGAAGACCTCTGAATAAAGACATCTATGGGCCAACGGGCGTGTAATTCCGCAACTACTTCTACATCTTCCCAGTCCATAATGACGGTATCGGAATAATCGCCCGCAGGGTCTCCGCTTCCCACATCGGTAGCGGCCACATATTTTCTCCCCCGAACGGGCTGTTTCCATATCTTGAGGCAGTCGTTCTCCATCACTATGGCAGGAACAGTCTTCTTGGCATCGTCTAGCCCCTCCATAACCTTGGTGGTGTCGAAAATGCAGTTTTCCCCTCCCAGCCAACACGATGCCTCATCTTCGGGGTATTCTTGGAAGAAGAGTCGTCCCTTGTTAAGTATCATCTCCCGTCGCCACGCTATCTGATACAAGTCCAGACCTTCCCTCAATATCAGACTGCGCTCCACATCGGTAAGCGTCTTTTCGTCAGCAGGGAAAGGCATCCTGTATTCATCCTGCCACCACCAGGGAAAGAATAGGTTCTCGAAGAGCGAATCCTTATCATACCCCTTTTGCCACAACTCACGCCAAAGATTGTATCCTTTGGGCGTAGATTCTCGAATTTCCCACCCCTGGGGCGTGCGGGCATCTTGTAACATTCCCACTACATCCGAGGCGTTTGGAACGGCATCTTCATACTCCGAGGATTCAGAAAGATGGAGTATATCAACAGTAAAGGCTTTGCCCACGCCTGTTTTCCCTATTTCCCAGATGTAATAGGTAGAATCCAAGGTGGGAAAATACATAAAACCTTCTCGGTCATATTTAGGAACGGGACGTTCTTCTGGAGGCAGGTTTTCCAAGAAGCGATGAATAATGGAGCGGAAATGCCTAACGGCGGGGTTGTTATGAGCCACCGAACAGGCCCTGGTGCCAGGAACTCGAATAACCTGCTCGAAGATGCGGGCTATAATACCAGTAGAAACGCCAGGTTGCCGATACTTGAGGATATTGAGACGGACGAATTTATCCAAGCGGATACTTTCATCTATGGCTTCATAGATATTATCCTGAACCCGATTAGGCTTCAGAAGAATTAGGTTCTTGTTCTTGTCCCGTATCCACAGTTTCTGCTCGATGAACTCCCGGGGGGAGAGCAAGTGGCGTTCCAGCCTCCCTTTCAAGTCCTCCCATAAGTCCTTGGAGGTAAGCAATGGCGTCTCTTTGGGAGTTGGGCGGAACAAATTTGAGGATGACATATTCCATTCCCTCTAGTATCGGTTTTGCCTGTTGCATAATCAAGAAGTTGACGTTTACGGTGGCGGGAGACTTTCCCTCAATCTCTTCTTTGATGTCATTCAGAAGCCCTCTCAGGGCGTTGATTTTGCCTACCGTGGGGCCAGGCTCGGCAAATATATCCTCGGCCATAGTAATGCGAGCCAAAACCCTCTCTGTAGGGGAATAGAAGGAGGACTCCATAATTTCCTTGCGCCTTCTTTCCCTAGCCTCCTCGATTTGCCCCCGCACCTGGTCTCGGTAATATCCCAACATCCTGGTAGTAACCTCTGGCCAATCTCCTTCTTGGGTGGTCTTGCTCTGGATAAATCTTGAGGAATATCCGCCAATCAACCAGCCAACTATAAGGTCTCTCTGTCTCGGACTAAGTTTGGGTCCCTTGGCCTTCGGCTCTTTAATCTTTTTTGTCATCAATCCTCGTGATATTGATTCGGATGCTACTATCCCACCAGTGGATTTCGAGGCGACCGAAACACCATTCTTTGGCATAATCCAAATATGGGCCTCTCAAGAGACGAATGATTAACTCGGCGGGCCGTCCATAGAGGCTGTATTCTTGTCCCCCGATGGTAATCAGGACGGGCGTTTTGGCGTCCATACAGTTAGGGCTTGAACATAGGCTAATATGGTTTGGTCGTCGGGCAACTCGCCCAATTCCCGCACAAGGTAAATGACCAAACGCTGAAGTATGTTGGTTCGGCTTTCTAATAGGGCCATACCGCCCTTGAGGGCATCAAGTTCGGCCTGTAGTTCTGGGGGGTTGACCCATGTTGCCTCGACTGGTTGCCATCGTCCTTCGTCGCTCATTTTTTCTCCGTTTTAAGGGCAATTTCCACATAGGCATCCGATGCTTTCTTAAAAGCATTCCCTGCTTCGTCATAGGCATTTAGTTGGTCGTCATAAGGCTCTCCTGCATTCCACGCATCAAGGAAGCCCTGCCAGGTTTCATCATATACCTTTCGTGCAGCCTGTAGGATTTCTGCGGCTTCGGCAAGTGATGTCATTTTCGCCTCCCCTCGCTGGCATATAATGCCTTCAGTTGAGCGAGGGCCTCTTTCTTAGTCTCGTGGCTTCCCATAACCTTGTTGGTTCCTTTCTTGACTACTTTCCAAGGCTTCGACCCTATACCCCGCTTGATTTCATACGGCATTATGACCCTCCCCTCTTATATCTTGCCATATTTGAACCGAATGGCCGCCCCAAACGCTCTCTCCGCTGACGCCGCCTCTCGTCTATCTTTCTCTGGTTCTTTACATTCCGTAAACCGCAGTTCCAGCCCTGTTCCCCCCGTGTCTTTGCCACAACCTATCATTATATCACGGTCCGCTCGTTATGTCAAGTCGTCGTCTTGGCTTTCTCAAGGCTTGCCTTGGTAAGTTTCTTTATCTTGCGCTCAAGGTGCTGGATTTCCCTGTCTGCGTTCATCAGGGCATCGGCGAACGAATTAACCACGACCTCTCGCCCATCGGTCATTTTGTCTCTGGCCTGTGCGCAAGCACCAGGAAATTCCTGCTCCAGCACATGCATCAGACCATCAAAGTTGTCATCAATTGGTTCCATTGCACAGTGGATAACTTCGTGCAACACGGTTCTCTCCATCCCATATTTGGGTTTGGGGTTATGAAAAGTCATCCAGGCAAGGCGATTGGCATAATCAGAACGGACATGGGCATTGATTCTGATTCGGGGTCGGGGATTGCAATGGGGACACTTCTTGGGGTCAAACTCGGATATGACGATCCACTTCTCAGTAAGAAGGCGGGAAGCCCACTTATCGAGGTATTTCCGTATCTTGCGGCTTATGGCGACCTTATTGACTTTGGCCATCAGTCCTTTCCAGGATGGTAGTAACCATAACTATTATACCACAATTCTACGATATGTCAAGCCGCTCAAAATAACTCCATCAGGGGCTGGGAATATCCTACCTCCCTCGCCTTCAGTTCTTCGGCAGCCTCCTTTTCGTTGCGGAGGTAACAACTTTTACTTAGTTCCAAATATTCTTCTTTCAAGTCCACACCAATGAACTTTCTCCCCAACTTTCGAGCCATCCTTGCCGCACGGCCAGAGCCACCACAGAAGGGGTCTAATATGACACCGGGGACGAAACCCTCGTTGCAATCGCAGGAGGACCAGCCAATGGTGGAGCGTTTGCTATCATGGGCTTCCGTTATAATTTGGGATAGAGAACGAGACATTTGATTTCCACCCCATACTGCCTTGCCCTGCTCCCTATATTCCGCATCCTTATCCTTTAACCCAAAGCGTTCTGAATAGTCAGGTCGTTCTACTTGAACTATCCTTTCCCTCGGCTGGCCACAAAATCTGCACACCTCCTGCGGGCAGGCCACCTTTATCACCCGCTCGCAGAGTTGGGAAGGAAACGTGGCGTAGTGGGGAAGGGCGAAGGGTTCGGGCTGGATAATCCATAGATCCCCGGGATTTGCCCCGCCAGGATGAAAGGCATGGGGTTCTCCTGGCTCTGGGGCTTGGCGAAGAGTGCCTTCAGGCTTAAAGGAAAGTTCTTCTACTGTCTTTCGCCTTGCCGCCTTCATCTCTTCTTTTTCATTATAGGTTGCAACTTCTTCCTCTGAACCTTTCCATTGGGGGCCTTTTATGCGCCCCTTTTGAATATCCCTGACTCGAATATTAAATTTTCCAGGCCCCCAGAGATGAGGAGTCCTAATCGAGTCAAGATCGAACCAGTATCGCTCACACCGATTGCCCTTACTCTTGACGAAGTGGAAAATCATCTCATACGAACACGATAGCCTATCCTTCACGCTCTCTGGCATCGCTACCTTGCTAATGTGGTCAATGTATTCCTTCCCCTTATACCAGATGATGTCATCTCTGCTAACCCAGCCCATATCATTGAGGGCGAAGCGGAGGCGGTGGGGGATGCCAAGCTTCATTTTCTCTGGATAGTTCTGTCGGGGGCGGGGTCTTGTGAAGGGATCGTTCCGCCCATCTTCTATATCGCCGCCAAATTGGGCGCTGCGTTTGCTGGTATGCGTAGAGAAAGTATCCCCAATGTCTATCATCAGATTTCCCGTCTTCTTCAAAACCCTAAACCATTCCTTGGCACAAAGGCAGAGATGATTGATATACATCTGCCAGGTCGGTTCGAGGCCCAGGCTTCCGAACCACGCCCCGCATTTCTGGCAAAAAGCATCATTGAAGGGCGTATCGGCAATTGGCTCTTGTTCGGAATATTTGCCACTCTTTTGAGCATCACCCCTGCCGCTGTGAAGATATCGCCTTGAATTAACCCAGAGGTGGGAACACTCGGACATGCCGCCCCATATCGCCACCGTCTCATCTCCATACGACCTTTTTCCGTAATAGGGCGGAGAGGTAAAAATCAGGTCAACACTCTCATCGGGGATATCCAAGTGTCGAGCATCGCCGTTATAGAGGGCTATATGATCGTCAGAGAAGAAAGGCTTCATATCTATACCAGTATACCACAAATGCCCGTTGAGGTCAAGTCTCTTGGATTTTCCGAAAATTAACCCCCCCAAAATTAAAAGAACGAAGAATAAGAATATGGTTCGGAGGAGAAGAGATATAGGTAAGATATCACCAAATCGGCAGTTTGTCAAGTTGTGCTACTTGTGCTAGTACACCCGACACAATTCTGTCCAATATATGCCTGAATGAAGTCCCGCCCATTAAGAGACAACGAGGATTAGGTTATAAGGTGAGGTCATGGGTACGGCAAGATGAAACGGTAATAGGGGAGGGGGGTGAGGAAAGGTGTTTGGTAGGGGAAAGGTGTTTGGTGGCGCCAACTTTACATAACAACTTGATATAGTATAGACATATATGCCCTGCTCTCCGCCCAGGATTACAGCGTAGACCAAGCCCCTGGTCTGGCCACCCACTAGCACACGGAGAGTGAGTCAGTCAGTCCTGTCCCTGTTTCCTGCGTTCGCATCCTAAGATGCTCAGCATCTGAAGGATCGGATGAGATAGGGACGGCTTGACATAACAACTTTACATAGGCCACACGCCTAGGCTATGCGAAAAATGGCGCCTTGCTACATCAAGAACATCAAATACATTCGCCCGTTTGCCTCCCCTGAGCCCCTACAAGCCCCTGGGACGGCCCTTATGCCTATGGTCATACTACACGCTACGGGCGTGGTATTATGTCATCTTTCCCTCCCAGGTCATTCTATACCTTGAAACTCTCCTGAGCCCTCCTGTGGGTTTCGCATACCTGATCCTTAAGAATATAAAGAATCGAAGAATAGGGATGGACTGGCTAAAAGGGAATGTCAATACAGTCCTCTTCGACTATCAAGTCCCAGCACTCCTTGCCATCAAGGATAATGCCTATGGGTGCCGCCGTTGCGAGGGGCGAGGGAAGGGAGTTGTGTATCTTCTCAGACGAGACTATGTAGGCGGTATCGCCACTCCATAGGACGGCGAAGTCAAAGGCCAAAGGATCGTCTAATTGCGAGCCTCGAAACGCCCATTTCCTGCCCGCCGCCCGATGTTTGACCTCTATCTTGACGCCATTGGCCGTTATAAGGTCGCAGGCGGGATGGGGAGAAGGAAAGCAAGTAACCCCTTCGCCATAAAGCATCAGCGCCGTCCTCCAGACATACTCCGCTCCTATCTTGGCCGACTTGAAGCCGTTATAACTAGCATACATTTTGTCCTCCTTGCTCCTATTATACCACAGAGCGGGGATTATGTCAAGCCTTGCCTCTATAGAGACGGGCTTGCCTCTATAGAGGCAACCTACATAATATAGATTATGTAAAGCCCCACCCTTGGCCCCAGCAGCATACTTCTGACTTGAGTTATTGCAGGCGTGCACTTGACCTGACCTGAGATTTTGCATAGCGTCGGCATCGCTGGGCTATACGCCTTTAACATAAATAACCTTAAAGTTTTGTGAATGTAAGATTCCTTTCTTGACAATGATAACAAGTGTGGTATAATTAGGGTAGAATCGAAAAGGAGGGCAAAATGAAAACGAACCAAGTCAGTTGTCCGACCTGCCACCAGCAAGTTGCTGTCAGTGATCCGACCCGATGGAAAGTAACGCTGGGAAGCCAGACCACCCCCCTGGCCACCTATGACTTAGTAGCGTGCAACCCCAGAGAAGCCAGAGATATGGCCGTCAGCATATACCTTGCTGGCAGGATAGGCAAGCCACCAATTACCCTGCCCGTGTTTGTGGAGGAAGCAAGATGAGCGAGCAAAAGAGATGTTGGGACTGCAAGTGGATTAGGTGGCAACCTAACGGAAGGCGGGGATGTGCGGCCTATCCCCGTGGGGTTGGTCGCCGCAGCACGCAGCCCAATCAGCCTGCCTGCAAAGGTTTTGAGAGCAAGGAGGGGTAAGATGTGTTCTGATATCTACTGCCCAGACATAAGACGGCTTTACGACTCTCTTTCTATGGGTAGAAGGGATTTTCGGGAAGAGATAGAAGCCCTGAAAAAAGAGTTAGACCCCAATGATTCCTATGTCTTTAACAGTCTGTGGGGATTTGACACCAATTATGACGGGGCTGGTATAAGTTACGGGAAGGGTAGGAAGGGTATCTCTTCTCAATAGGCAGGGGTCTGGTATCTTGTTACCCCGGTATATGGTAGAATTTGGTGGGAAACTGCCAAGTGGACGGGGAAATCATAGACTGGCTGAATAATCTGGCCAGATAGTAGAAAGGGGAAGAGAGATGGCAAGGGATAAGATAGCGATAGTTAGAAAGGAGAAAGACATGGATCGAGAAGAAAGAGCGGTTCGTCTTGCGACAATAGAGACGCAGTTACGGGCACTAAGGGGGGAGGCGGACGAACTCCAGGCGGAAGAGTTAGAAGACTTGCGGAAGGGAAAGAAAGGCATAGAAGCATGGCTAGGGCATCAATTTGAAAGTTCCTCCAGGCTCACAGAAGAATTTGCCGTATTTGCAAGAGCCTATAAGAAACATATCATCAATTTGCTAGGCAATGGCCTTAGCCTGACGGTTTGGAACCGTGGTCATTTCGAGGTCAGCGGATTCGTCCAGAATGAGCAAACGGGCCGCCTGGCATACTTCTCCTGCTCGGATGTGCGGCATTGGCCAGATGAGTGGTATAACCATATCTTGATCAGAACCGCCAAACACGAGAAGGATTATACTGGTGGCCCTAACCGCTATTGGAGCCTAGATACATTCTCGGCGGCGGTTAATCGACTAACGGCCTAACCCTTGTTACCCTCCTGACCCTGGCCCTTAGCCAATAGTTGAAAGCCATACCTTCAGGCGGTTAGGGGCCAGGAATGAGGGGAGTAGCGAGTGGGCCAAAGCGTAACACCTAACGGGTGGGAGCGGAGGGAATAAGGAGGAGTGATGACAATAGAGGAGATAGTTGAGCAATGCTATCAAGGCGGCTTTTTTAACCCCGGCGAGGAGGGCAGGAGGGCAGTTGAATTTCCAAAAGGAAGGATATTTGATATCAATGTTTGCACCTTGCCCGGATGCCGCTGCGGTTGGAATATCCGAATTGGTGGCGGGGACTATGCCTTGCTTGACAAAATAATTGAGTTGTTGCAGGAATCAGAAGCCTAGCCCCAACCGAGCGGAGCGAAGCGGTATCCTACTATAAGGAGGGAATGAGATGATAGCCAAGGCGTTTTATAGAATCTTGAGGTTGCTACACCCCTATTATCATAACACTGAGCAATGTAAAATTTGTGCCCTCAGGATAAGAGTATGGCTAATGGCTCCTGACTGGTATGAGAACAAGGAGGAGTAAGATGCTCAACTTTAAGATGACCTTCTATGCGCAACATTGTCCAGATGGCTCAATCCATATCCAGAACTACATCATAGGCCTTGGGGGTCAACATCATGTCCATAGCGGAAAATCCTTTGAGTCGTGGAAACGGGACTCAGATGAAATCAACTGGCTCCCCGATGGCCCGTGTGATTGTGGCCTTGCCGTTGGCGATGTGCGGGAATACGATGGCAAGGTCCGGCATAACGAAAAGTTTGAATAGGGGGCATAGATGGCTACAAAGTCCTTGCCCTGCGATACCTGTAAGCATTGCATCCCATTCTGGGGATCGTTCGAGTGCGACCATCCCGACTTGCCTAACCGCTTCAAGCATCCTCGGAAGGCTAAGGCGTGGTTCAAGAAGAACTATCCTAATTGTAAAGAGGAGGAGAGATGAAGACCTACAAAGTTACTATCAACTTCGGCTCTATCATATATGAGCCAATAGATGCCGAGAGCCAAGAACAAGCAGAAGAAGAGGCGTGGGATTGGTTCTGGCAGACCGATAGCAACATTGCAGGCTTCGTGGAGAATGCTACGGTTGAGGTAGAAGAATCACAATTTCTTGCCCAGAATAAATAACCCGGCGGGTGGGAATGGAGGGAATAAGGAGGAGGAATGGCAAAGATAGTTGATGTCTATGTTGATGTCCGATTCCATTGCCGAATTCCGGAGCCCGAAAACGAAGACGATTCAGCCGAGAATGAGGCAGTTGATAGGCTCTTCCAATGGCTTTCAAAGCAAGACCCCAAGGATAGCCCGGCCATCGAATGGACGGAGATATCCACAATTGAATCCTAGCCCCAACCGAGCGGAGCGGAGCGGTATATCTTACTATGAGGAGAAGCATGGACAAGTTGGCAGGGATAAAAGGCAAGCCTTGCGAAAACTGCAGGCACATGATTCTTATGTTTGGTTGGCCTGATTGTGGCCACCCCGACTTGCCAAACCCATTCGAGCATCCTCGGAAGGCTAAGGCGTGGTTCAAGAAGAACTATCCTAACTGTAAAGAGGAGGAGAAATGAGCAACGAAGGGGAAATCGTATTCGCCAAGGTTAGGCAAGTAACACCAAGGGAGGATAAAATCCTTGTGCCACTCTCACCCATAGGAGATACCCACTTTCAAGCGACCATTGCCTATGATTTGGCACAACTCGGCATCCCCTTTAAGACAATCAAATTCTACAATGATGTTGCGGAACGGAATGGCCTCAAAAGCATCAGGGAATATGTCGAGTGTTATGGGCGCAGAATTTACGGCTCCGAGATTGACCCTTTCAACAACCAGTTTGTGGGCTTTGAGACTGTGCCGATAAGCGAGCAGAAATGACTAGCCGTCAATTCCGCAAGCGCCAGGAACTGATTGCACAAGGGTGCTGTCCCCGGTGCGGTAGAGAGGTTGATCCTTGGCCTTACCACCGTCCCGATCTATGCAGTCCCGCTGTTTACGAATTCTGTATCCGTCATTGGCCTGATATCGTAAGGGCCGAGGAACGATTAACAGTGAGGCGAAAAGGAGGAGGCCTCCTACCTCAAAAGGAGAAAATATGTCAATAATCAAAACAAGGTTTGGTCTATGGGGCAATATGGGCAGGCTTTCGCTGTGGTGGCACGGCCATCCTCAAAGCGCCAGATGGCTTGCGTCATCCGTTGTTTATATGCTCTTGTTGCCTCGGCTTATGATTTTCTGGTGGCACAAGAGGCCAGATGTATGAGCAATTCCTAATCAGCGTGGTGGTAGTGGCCTGGCTTGCGCTCTGAGCTGGGTATCTGTTGGGCAAAAATCTATAGGGGGTATGCTATGAGAATCGCCAAAAACACCACCAATATACCGACCAACAGGCTGGGGGAATTGATACCCTTGGCGTGTAGGGGTGTCAATACTGCTGGTGTGATATTAGATGTGCGAAACTCGAATAAGCATTACGCAACGGGGAGAATATGGACTTCAGGGAAAGATGGCCAGTTCCCCTGGCGCAGGCGCTGGGTGAGCGCAAGGATAATAATATCATTGCCACGCAAAGAGCCGTGCACCATCTACTTCAGGCATCCCAAAATGGAACTGGCCGTCGTAGATCAATCAAGGGAGGTCGCTTTTGTGAAAATCCTTGCCCATGAAATCTATCATCACTATCAGAGGGGCAGGGGCAAACGATTGGCACAGATGGCCTGCGATAGATTTGCGTGTAAGCAACTAGCCAAGTCTGAACTGGCGAACCTCCAGCCCGGAGTAATCGAAGCCATATTGAGGGAAATGTAATGGCTACAATAATTCAACTGCTGATACTGCTGTCGCTTCTCTTGTCGCCCAACGAATCGTATCTCATCGAGGCTATCAACTACAGGCGGGTGGACAAGGGGTTGTCTGTGTTACAAGCGAGCGACTACCTCACCGAACTGGCAAGGACAAGAAGCCAGGATATGGTCAACTGGGGATACTTTAGCCACACCAACCCAGATGGACACCTTGTGTTCTGGATGTTGCAATGGCCAACGCCCTATTACGGGGGCGAGATAATCGGACGCACCAATCTAGATATGGCCAACCTAATCAACGCCTTTATGGAAAGCCCCGCACACAAGAGGTGCATACTCAACCCGCATTATGATTTCATCGGGGCAGGAGAGGCAACGGATGGCAAGACAGTCTATATCACAGTTCTGTTTGTGGGATGGGGCAAGACTATATCAACGGGGGCGGGAGGAAGGACACGATGGGAAAAATGAATCGAATTATGAAAAGGGCGTGGTCGCATCTTCGCTGGTATCAAGGCATCCACCTAGAAAGGCGAACACCACTAGGCGCTCTGTATTTTAATCTGAGTTTTAAGCCCGACGAATGGGGCCTAGGCATTGAGGCGGGTTACAATACTATCGTGTGCTATATGTTCAGCCTGTCGGTAACACTCCTGTGCTTTCAATTATTCTGTGGCCTAAATATTTATAGGAGGACAAAATGAATCAGGTATATGCGTTTCTTTGTGGGGCGCTGGTATTCTTGGGTTGGCTCGGCGCAGTTTATCTTACTGCACTTATGATAGGCATTGGTTGGTGGGATGCACAGCGATGGGGAGTAAAGAGGCTCCGCAAAGAAATCGAGCGTGCCGTGAAATTGATGAATGAAACAAAGGGGGCAAAATGACAAACTGCACTGGGTGCGGTGAGGTGTTGGATTGCGCCGAGAATGGGCGGGCTTGCAAGGAGGGGTTGACAAATGTTGCAAGATGTGATATACTATTAGAAGGAGGCAAAGTGATAGAACTAACTGTGGCCGAGGGGTATTGTGTCCTAAAAGACGGGCAACGGCGAGTCGCATTTACAAAGGATGAGAGCAATCTGCCTGCCCTTGTCAGGCGGGCCTATGAGTGGGGTTATCGAGACGGGTATCAAGATTTCATTGATAACCCCGACCCGCAAATCCTATACGAACTAACAAAACCCGTCAAGTAAGGAGAAGAGATGAGCCTAGTTAGACAGGGCCGAGGTGTGAAACTTGTCAAACGCAGGCCAGAGTTGGAACGGATGCACCGACGTTATCAGTGGGGCGTGCCGTTAGACGAGACCTGTCCTGAATGCAACGGCCAACTATGGGACGGGTGCCTACGGATCAGGCAACACTATTATCGGTGGCAGAAATACTGCCCTGCTTGCGGGTGGCAAGGAGAGACTAGAGAGATTAGACCGCCAGGAGAGGAAAAATGAATGTGGGGACGGGACACTTAATAAAAGACTTCCATACCCTCAACGCCCAAATCCCAACTTCTCAGAGGGGCAAGATGGCCCACTATCTGCGTATGTGGAGAAGGCTAGGTTTCAGGATGGCTCATCGCCTGCTACTGCACTGGGTCTCGCTAACTAAGGAACTAGAATATCTAAGATATTGCTACCGAGTTGAGCGTCAACTTGAAGCCGCTAAAGGATATGGGCCAGCAGTCGAAGAGGCAGTTAGGAAGGCCATCGGCGACCCACTATTTGATTTGGCTATTGACGATTCACTTGACAACTAGGAACATGTGTGATATACTATGACTATGGCCTTTCTCCTTTCTGATGGGCTGGGGGGAGCGAGAGAGGGCGTTCCCCCTGGCCCCACTCCTCTCTTGGGTGGTGGGGTATCCGTGCTCGACCGTATGGGGGATATTTGCCGAAGCGAGAATAAGGCGAAGCGACCTTCCGCTGGCTGGTCGCCCCCACCACCGAGGAGATGAATAAGTGAAGCACCTCGATTCTGAGTTGCAAACTTACGATTATTTCGATTTTTTCTACATCGGGTTCGGGCTTTTCAAGAACGAACATCGAGAAGCCCTTGGCCCCTCCTTCCGTCTTCTCATCCATATACTTGGCCTTTGTGACTTAAACAACAGAGAAGGGATGGTTCACTATCCCCGCAAAGAGATTATTGAATCCTTCTGTAGTCGCTTTGGTTTTTCCGAAAGCCTTGCCCAGAGATGGTTTCGGCGACTTATAAAGAGGGGTTATGTTGTCCAAAACCGCTACGGAACTTGGCAGATTCCTAATGTCGGCAACTTCGTTATTTTTCTTGATTAGAGAGGAGGCAATGTGAGGCACCGCACCCCTCGGTGGCAATTGACACTTACCCCCATCAAGCATGGGATTTGCGATAAGAAACATAGAAAAGCCCTCGGAGATGCCATCTTCCTTTTTTTCTATGTGCTCAGCCTTTGCAATGCCTATAGTAGCAACGGCGTTGTAGATTATTATCGAGTTGAAATCATAGGAAACTTCTGTAACCGCTATGATTGTCCTCACATCACCGCCCAGAAATGGTTTCGGCGACTCGTGGAAGGGGGTTATATTGTTGAAACCCCTCATAGAACCTGGCAAATTCATAACTTCAGCAACTTCACAACGCTTGCGGAAGAAAATTCGCAAATTTCTCCAGAGATACTAGCGGTATCCCCAGGGGATACTAGCGGTATCCATAGGGATAACCTTTGAACCTAAATTTCGGTATAGAATAATAGAATATAAAAAGACTTCGTGGAACGAAGTGCCTAGCGGCCCAATACATTTTTGAGAAGCGAGGACATCAATGGCGTTAGAAGAGGTTTATGCCACACTCATCCGAGAAATGGAGGGGCTTCCGAGGGCAGGGAAGGCCAAGGCCCTGTTCAAGTTCTACGCATACTTGACGGGCAGGACACCGCCGTTTGCGAAGATTCAGAAACTGTTGACTGACACAGGTGGTAAGGGTGGATATGTGGCCAAGTTGCTGTTGCTGGCGGTTGCTTATCGGCCCGATGGCGACTACCTTGATTACTGTTACGGGATAATCCGTCGGGAAAGGGATATGAAGGAACCAAGGCTGGAGGACTATCCACTTGTCGAGTGAGGAAGGGCCGATGAAGAAGAGCATCGGATTTATTCTGGGGCCATTTGTTATCGCCCTTAGCCTGATATGGCATAACCGCAAGGGCGGGCATAAGCATATCGGGATAGGCTTAACTTGGGAGAGGAGGAAACGATGAAACCTGGCAATATCATTGCCAACTGGATGATGTCAATTCTGGTTGGTGCTACATTTGGGCTTTTGTATTGGGCCTTTACACAAAATAGAGACCTGGCCATTGCAGTCGCCGTGATTTGTGCCTATATCGCCGTTGACCGATAAGGAGGAATGATGGGCTTACGGGAAGGGGTTGAGAAATTGATGTGGCGAGGAGACTGGGACGATACCGAGGGCGTTACCGATGCCCATAACGATGCCCTTGACAAGGTCCTTGCCCTCCTCGACCAGTGGGAATTGTTGATAGAGGGCAAGTTATGGGAGCCGAAAGGGGGTAGCCGTTTTGATCATCCAGAAGCCCTATACATACAAACGGACAATGCTGCTCTTCAGCCACTTATCAGGTTGATTAACCAAGAATTCAAGCCAGGCGACCGCATCGCCATCTATCGGAGATGTAAGAATGAAAAATAAAGAACAATTTTTGGACTGGTTTGCAGGGTTTGTGGCGGGCGAGGGATGTTTCCGCATTGAAAAACACGGAAATAAATGGTTCAATCCATTTCCAGAGCCAAAACCAGGCTGGCTCATACGATTTGGTCGGCTTGGTTTTTGGGCAAATTGGTGGACGCCAATTTGGCATGAGGGGCGGGGGCCATACATAACCATTGGCCTGGGATTACTTGCAATCTATCGAGGATATTGAGGAAGCCAGCGATGAGCGAGAAGGGTGAGTTCTTTGAGGTGTTAAGAAAACGGGTTGGGGAAGGCAGGCCAATTCTACGAAAGGATGATAACTCATATATCGCAGGCTTTGGGCAAGGACGAGATACCACCATTGAAGCCCTCAAGGAGATGGTGGTGGGGGAGCCAATAGAGGGACGACTTTTGCATTTTGCCAAAGGTTATCGTTGGGCTCCAGCAACACATTTCAGGGCAGAGGGTTCCGATTCTTCCTTGGCCTTAGCCAATGAGTTGATTGGCACCGACGGCGAAGAGGTAGCCGTCTGCGTGCTGAGGAAGGAGGCCAGCAATGAAGAATGAAGTATATTGTCCGTTTTGTGACAGAGATGCCCGGCATACACTCCTTGATATGAAATGGGTCTGCGATACTTGCGGGGAAATCAATGCCGAATATGACCCAGAGTTGGATGGGCCAATAGAGGAAGGGCCAGTAAAGGAGGCCAGCGATGAACTATAAAGAAGTATTTCGCCTAGCCCACGGAGTTAAGGATGAAAAAAATGATGTCTATGCTTCAATGTGGGATGAATTTACTATCTTTACTCTTCTTGATCTTCCCTTGGCAAAGTCTAGGCGATCCAGAACTCATTATGAGCGAGGTGATATTGAGTCTGCTATCGAAGAAGCCCTTGATGCAATAAACTACCTAAATAAGGCTGTGCAGAAATTAACTGCACTTCGCCCAAAGGAGGAGGCCAGCGATGAATAAAATACCAAAAGAGCAGAAACAAAAAGGTAAAGTCTTGCAAGAACTTGAGGAGCACCGAAACCGAACTCTTGCGATTATTAAACTTTGGAACTCGCTGAGGTCAGGGCAATTTGCCTGCAAGGATGATTTCCGACCCAGGAAGGAGGAACCATGCAATCAAGGCCGTTAGTCTCTGTGGATATGGTTGTTGATGATGAGACGGGGATATGGGAAGTTGGCGAATTGGAGCACACCATTTATCTCGATGATATCGATACCTTTCTGGCGAAGCACGATGATGGACGCCAAAAATTGGGTTTGAAATTACGACTCTTGGCCCCTTATTTTGAGACGGGCGAATGGCCCAATGAAAGGAGCAGAAATGAACAACTTCCCATCCCCAGAACTGATAGACTGGTGCGTTGAGCACCGAGAGTTTGTGAATGGGCTGTGGAAGCCACGGGTAGGAGATTGGTTTGCCTATCAACCCGTCAATAGGCGGGGCCAGAAAATGGACTGGCAATTTGAAGTGCTTTATGGTGGAGATTTCCCTGGCTGGACACGATTGCCTGATCACATCTGGCTTCCCCGCCAGGATCAACTGATGGAGATGCTGGAGGAGGGTTGCCGAGGATATACCATATGTTGCAGGGGGCCATATACAAAGACTTGGCAGGCTATCTTAGCAAAAGAAGATGAAGAGAGCATTGTGGAATACGGCCCCGACCCCGCCGGTGCACTTCTGAAGTGTCTGCTGGCAGTGATGGAGAAGGAGGGGAGATGAAGGAACGAAAGCGATGCAGAGATTGTAAGTGGTTTGTGCCCCCATACTTACCGTATTATTGTGCCGCCATAGGTTCTAAGCATGGCATAGTGAATCCTGGCCGATTTGCTTGCAACCTCTTCGAAATGGGGCAGGAAGATGCTGAAGACTATGAGGATGCCCAAGAAGCCCTAAAGCATTACCGGGCAGGGAAGGGCATACCGCTTCGGGACATCCACGAAGAGATGAAGGCAAGGGGGGAACTGTAAATCAAAATGAAAGGAGGCGAATGATGGAGCAATGGCAATTGGGCAAGATATTTAGGGCTATCGTGGATGCTTGCCTGGAAATGAGCATAGATATAGTTGATGCTATGTGGTTAGCACAACACGCCACCTCTGCACTGGAGAAAATGAAAATCGCTCAGTAGATGCGGATGGATGGCGAGAGGAGGGAAGAAGGGAGAATGATAAACAATACGGAGGGCTTTGAATTGGCATGGAACCTGATTTTGCGAATGAGGGAACTAGGATACCACTTTCGATTATCTTGGAACAGTTATGCCCAAAAGATGGAGGTCAATTTTCTTGAGGCAAATTGCCCTCGCCATATTAGGCGACAATGGACGGGCAGGGATGAATCTTTGTATGGGGCCGTTATTGAGGCAATAACCAAATGGCAAGTCAGGGAGGAGGAACCATGCCCAAAGACACCATAACGCTGACCAAGGAGGCACATGATGGCCGAGATATTTGTGGATCCACACCTATTTATGTATGACCCCGCAAAATATATTCTTATATCCAAGGAGGAGGTGCGGAAGGCGAAATTCGATGGGGAAAATTACAATCCATGTCCCAATTTCCTTTGCTATGGCGCACCTCGCTGTGAGTCGTTGCGAGAAGTTGCGGATACCTTCTGCGCTCTCTGCAAGAAACTAACCGAGTTTGCGGAGGAAGATGAAGCAAGCCAAGAATAGATTGGTTGGAATCCTCTATGGTTTGTGGTGTATTACGGGGTGGGAATTCATTACCCACCTCCTCGCGGTTGGGGCTACCACCAATGGGAACAATCTTGCGATTATCATGTCGTATATTGCCTTGTGTGTGGGGCAAGGGAAAGGATACCCGATTGAATCTTAGTAAGACTGAGTTATTGGTTCTCGAAACGTTGCAACGCCGGGGCATGAGCAGGCCCGATATCATTCAGGCCCTGCGGCGAGAGGAGGAGGATGGCGAACAGGCCAGCCCCGCCTAATAGCAGGGAGTTGGAGGCACGGCTTCTGGGTGCAATCGTAGAGTGGCCTCGGCTGTTTCGGGAAGTGGTGGATATAATTAAGTCCGAGGACTTTTGGAGCAAGGAGCATCGGTGTGTATTCGAGAAGATGGTAGAGTTGTATGGGCGGGGGATAGAGCCGTCCTGGTTGGTGCTTATGGATTCTTTCAAGGACGGCCCGATACGAGAATATGTTCGGGCATTAACGGAAGTTATGCCCTGTAGTCCAGAGGGGGCAAGGGGTGTCGCCAAGAAATTGAAGGAGTATTCTCTGAGACGCAACGCCCTGTCTTATGCGGGAGAGTTGGCTGAACTTGCCTATAAAGAGACGCCGATAGCGACGCTGATAGAAAAGACCGAGGAAAAAGCAACGGAATGGGCCAAGGGGATAGGGCGAGCCGTTACCTTCTATACGATGGATAGTTTGGCGTGGGGGTTTACAACTATGTTAGAGCGATGGATAGCAGGGGAAAGGGATTTTTTGCCTACAGGGTTCGCCGTTATGGATAAGATGGGGGGGTTCAAGCCTAGCGACCTTATACTCTTGGCGGGACGGCCCGCAATGGGCAAGACATCGTGTGCTTTATCTATAGCCGTCCGAGTGGCGAAGCAAGGGCACAGGGTATATTTCGCCTCGTTGGAGCAGGGACCAAGTGGTATCTCTTCCAGGATTTTCTCCCAGTTGTCTGGGGTATCGGCCTTCGATGCAGAGATGGGGCGGTCTACATCGTTCGATTATGACAAGATGAAACAGGCCGTCTCAGACCATCACAACCTCCCTATCGTCTTTGACTTCCAAGCCCTGATGAGAAGCACAGAGTTGGTTTCTAGAGTAAGAGAAGCCGATGCCATTTCCCCCGTAGATTTGGTTATCATAGATTACCTGGGGCTGTTCGCCGATGTTCACGAAGGGGAGAACATAGTTCATAACATAGGGAAAATAACCAAGACCCTGAAGGGACTGGCCAGAGAGTTGCAAGTCCCCGTTATGGCGTTACACCAACTGAGCAGAGATGTCGAGAAGAGACAGAGCAAAGTTCCTATCTTGGCAGATTTGAGGGACTGTCTGGTTGGGGGAACGCTAGTCTATGATGGGGAAACGGGGCAACGGCTTCCCATAGAAAGGGTAGTTGAGGGTTCGGGGGTGGTAACGTGGGGCAAGGATTTCAATCTTGTCTCCAGGGGAGTAGTGGGGGCCTGGGCGACGGGCGATAAGCCCGTCTGTCGCCTAACAACAAGAACGGGGAGAGAGATTGTCGCCTCGGCCAATCATAGATTTCTAATCCATCGCTCTAGGCTAGACCGTTCCTGGCGCCCCCTGTCAGAGATAAAGCCAGGCGATAGGATTGTCGTTCCTCGCAGATATCCTCCCACGGGAAAGAATACTCTTACCAAAGCCCAGGCCGTCCTTTTGGGGTGGATACTGGGCGATGGGTGGATAGGTAATTATAGGGTTGAATTAACAGTTGCCTCAGAAAAGGAGGCTCGCCTTGCCAAGTGTTTGGCTGATAAGGCATGGGGGCTTACGGCCCAAATTTATCCAGGGCGCAAAGATTCTCTAAGGGTAGGCATGTCTGTTCGGCAGGGTAGGGTTGGCAAGGGAGAAAATAGACTTCCCAATCCATTGGTTCGGTGGTTCAAAGAACAGGGGTTGACTGGCAAGGTTGCGGCAGATAAATTTGTCCCCCCCGAAATCTTTATGCAATCCCCCGATATTATAGGAGCCTTTTTGCGGGGACTTTTCCATGCCGATGGGACGGCACCAAAGAGACCAGAGAAAAAAGGCATTGGACTAAAGTTTAGTTCGGTGAGCGAGCAATTGGCCAGGGATGTTTTGCACTTGCTTGTCCGCTTAGGGGTAGTGGGAAGATTATATAAAACATCAATGAAGGTTGCGGGATTTAGGACTGCCAATCAATATATGTGGGAGGTGAATATTGGGGGATATCAAGAGGTTAATAAGTTTGTTGCCTATAGTGGTTTTCTGCTAGACAAGAATGTCGCCTTTAGAAAACGGTGTCGTTTCCCTGGACTCTATATGGCGAAATCAATCGCCAAGAATGGAATGTATTTCTTCGATGAGGTGAAGGAAATTGAATTTCTGGGGGTTAGGCCAACTTACGACCTCGAAGTTGATGGCCCCCCTTTCTTCTGTGCCAATGATATCCTAGTCCATAATTCTGGCAATCTTGAGCAGGATGCGGATATGGTAATCTTTTTGCATCGGGCCGCTTATTATGACAAGGAAGGGAAACACGACCAGTCGGGGGTGTGTGATGTCATTTATGCCAAGCATCGGAATGGGCCTACGGGCAGAGTTCGATTATTCTTTAACGCCCCGCTAACCAGTTTCTTTGATCTGGAGCACGAGACTCATGCAAAGGATAGTTGACAGATGTGGCGAAATGTGCTATACTAGGTTAGCGATGAAGAATGATACTGAAAGCCTAGAACTTGCTTGGAATATGATTGTGCGTATGAGAGAGTTGGGATACCACTTCCGCTTATCTTGGAACTGCTATGCCCAGAAAATGGAGGTCAATTTTCTTGAAGGAAACTGCCCACGCCATATCAGGCGTCAATGGACGGGACGAGACGAATCTCTTTTTGAGGCCGTTACTGAGGCCATAGGCAAATGGCAAGTAAGAGAGGAGGTTAGTGATGAATAAAGCACTGGCAAGGGTATTGATGTGGTTGGTGCAGGATATAATCCCGCCCTATTTACACGAACCCGATGGCAGCCATTGCGGACTCTGTGGGCGCTGGGTTGAAGGAGACCCTGGCGACAAAAGTTATCCTTGGAATTGGCGCTGGACAATGTGTCCCGAATGTGCGTGGTTGGGGGAAATGTCAGATGAATTTTATAAGAAAATATATGGGAGGGGCGATGAAGGAACACTTGGAAAAGACGCTTGATTATATCGTCCAGTTCAAGAAGGAGCACGATGGTTGTGCGCCGTCTGTAAGAGAGATGGGAATAGCACTGGGGATAAGTTATAGCGTGGCGGCTAGGAGGCTTGCTATCCTAGAGAAGGCGGGGACGATAACCAGATTTGGGAGTGGTCATGCAGCCAGAAATATTATGCTAACGGCTTCCAGTGGTGCATTTCGCTTTCACAAGGACACCGCGACCTCATACTCTTGGCGGGGCGACCCTCGATGGGGAAGACCTCGTGTGCTTTATCTATAGCCGTCCGAGTAGCGAAACAAGGGGACATCTCCTTTGATAAAGGAAAAGAACTGAAATTAAAAGGGCGGCGGAGGCACACATGGAGTGTGGGTATTCAGCCATCCTTTGGGCACGCCACCCTTATCACTATTATACGATGTTTTGAGCCAGTTGTCAAATGATTAAGCCTGGGAACATCTACATAGACAAGGATAATGTGGAATGTCAGGTAGAGATAGTATTCAACGACGGCATCATCCACCTGCGGAGACATAATAAACGGCATAACTTTGGCCCAACGATGATAATAAACAAGAAGGATTTGAATAAACATCTGCGGAGGAAGTGATGAAGAACAGGAAGGTCGTAATCAATAAATGTTACGGCGGTTTCGGGTTGAGTTACGAGGCGGTAATGCTCTACGCCAAACTCAAGGGCATTGAACTTTACCCCTTCATTGATGATACCCACAAGAAGATTTACGGCAAGAAGGCCACGATAGACAACCCCGAAATCATGCTTCATTACACAACTAAACCCATTGAAAACGAGGACGAACTTTATGATGATGAAATTTATTTTTCCGATAGGGATATACCGAGGGATGACCCCTGTCTTGTTAAGGCCGTTGAACAACTCGGCGAAAACGCAAGTGGGAGATTTGCCAGCCTGAAGGTAGTCAAGGTCCCCGCTGATGTCGAATGGGCAATTGAAGAATATGATGGAATAGAATGGGTAGCGGAGGCACATAAGACTTGGGGATAGGAGGAAGCGATGAGTGAGCGGCCCAAGGTTGAGAAGTGGCAGTGGTGGTGTGTGGGGGGACGTACTCCTTGGTTTGATTTCGAGTTCTGGCCTTTGGTGTGGAGGAGGCCGGCTAAGTGTACGCTATCATATTGCGAGGGGTGGTATTTTGGTCCCTTTGTGGTCAGGGAGATCACTAACTATGTGCCCTGGATAAAGGAGGAGTGATGGAGTGCATAAGGTTTATGATAGCCAACTTGCTCGACAGGAGAGCCGATACGTGTTGGATGAACCTCGCATTGTGGGCGTTGGGAGGTTCATTCTGGGAGACCTTCGGGCCAAGCGGTAATTGGAAGGACCAGACCTGTAGGAAAAATGCCGATGAGCCCTACGACTATTGCGCAAAGTGCGAAACGACGGGGCGATTTTAAGAATGATGGCGAAACGACGAGGAAAACGGAAGCAGTCGGCAGAGGAAATGGCCTACGAAGAATCTCTGCAAGACCCAGAATTAAGAGCCTTGGATCGGATGAACTGGGAGAAATGTAGGTTACAGGTCATTGAAAGGGCTTCTCGTGGCGGGCATGGGCCGCTATCAGAGGTTAGCGGTGGCCCGCCAGGAGACGTGCATCACATCGACGGAAGAACGAAGCCGATGCAGAATTGGGACCCAGAGATACGAGAAGGTTGGCCCCACTCTCTCTTGAACTGCATACTCCTTACCGATGCAGAACACGACTGGGTTGGGGATAATATGCGGGCGGCAAGGACGCTTTTATGGAATCGCTTGCTGATACTATATTCCCATCTGGAGTGGGGGGGGAAGGGTTACTCGGAGTGGCTGTTGAACTATGCGCCGTTCAAGAGGCACTTTAAGCCATAGGAGGAATGATGAAGTGGCACGACGATTGAGAGAACTAGGATGGGACTTCCCCAGATACTTAGAAGAAATAATAATAGAAAGGAGATTGCGAAATGGGAACGATGCGAGTGATGCACACCAAGTTTCGAGACTTGCCAATTGGCTGGGACGAATTCAACAGCGAATCCGTAGCGGTGGCAGAGAGGATATTCAACGAGGCGAGGGGGTTGGGGTTCGGTGCATTTGGGAAGACGCAAGGGGGAAATGTCTCAATACTGCACCCTCCAACCGTCATTTTGGACGGCACTGTCCCGACTACAGATGTGATAGACTTGCCCGCCGCATACGAACCGCTTGTAACCTTCCGCCCCGAAATCAAGGAGATAATCCTGATAGCACCGATAGCGGGGGGTTAAGTCGTCCGTTCGAGGCCCCTGAGAGAGGGCTGGTTCACCTTGATAGTAGGGGGCTGGCACCGCTAGAAACGATAATGGCCGAGAGGTTGCGTGAGCGTGGCTTCGTTATGGACGAACAGGGAAATTGGACTAACACCTTGGTTGGCGGGCAACGCTACTATATGCCCGTTGATATGGGACATCGGGCCAGCGAAGCACTGGACGAATTGATACGCACAGACCCCACCCTTGGCCCGCCCCCCCCGAATCCCCGCCAGCAGTTTGAATCCCTGCTAGAGCAACACGCTATAGGCAAGGGCGACCCCTGGGAAATAATCGAGAGGCTGGTGGGGAAGGAGAGAGCGGATGCACTAAGAGGACGTGCGCACATAGAGATTCAAAGCAAGGCTTATCCGCCCTTGCTATACCAAGTTTTTGTTACCCCCTCTAATTGTCATAACCTTGTGGCTCGCTATCCCATTGGCCCTGGGGAAATTCAATTGGTGATGTGTCTTGACACACCAGGATATGGCGAGGAAGATAGGCTTCTGGCAACATTGGCACTGGCACTCTTTGATGAGGGAACATTATGGAAAACGGCAAAGATAGGGCAATGTAATTATCAACCACGAAAGGAGTAAAATGAACGAACAAGAATTGTCAATTAAGAACCTTGCCCAGGGTATCCTTCAGGATAGCAAGTTGTTTTATAAAACCTCGGAGATGGCATACGGGATAGCCAAAAGACAACATCCTGATTCTGGCGGTTGGGAAAATGCCAAGCGTGCCCATCAATTAGAAATATCGTTGCTGGAGCAGATAAGCGAGATGGTTAATAGGCATCTCGAAATCGAGAGGGGAACAAACCGATACATAGAAAGGGAGAAACTTGAGGAAGATTAGGGCTGTGAGACCCATAGACGTTGATGAAGCCAGGAAGTCTGTCTTAGTCGCTCTTAAAGTGAACGGCCCGCTGTCTAAGGAAGAGATGTTGAAGGCTCTTTCCCATTACAAGGCCGAGCCCGTTACTCAATGGCTTTCTTACTGGGAGAAAGAAGGGGCGATAATTCGCCTGGGGCCTAAGTGGTGGCTTGCCTGCGACCTCACGGTTAAAGGACAGGGGTATGGGCAAAATCGCCGCCCTGCCACAAGGGGCTTGTAGAATGCCAGTTGCCGCACGGTTCTGGGAAAGAATACGGCCCCCACGGGTCACGAGGAAAACCGCAGAGGGGAGGGAATATGTGGGTGGTTGTTCTTTAACCGTCCCCTGCTGGTGGCATGATTTAATAATTTGTCCAATTAAGACCCACCCCGAACTACAATACTATGAGTGCGGAGATATGTGTGGCTTGGAATGTGCTTTTAAATGCAATAGGTTCGGCCTCTTGGGATGTGCGGGTTGCCCGTGTAAGGGAGGGGACTCATGCAAAAGATAGTTGACTTAAAAATTCTTGGGGTAATTTGTCTTTCTTACTGCTGTTACAAGATATGCAAGCAACAACGCTGTTGGCCCTAGTAGTAAAACCGCCTTTGGTTACAGGAGCGAAATGGTCATGACTGAGGTTCACAGTAGCACCGCAATAGAAACACTTGCCCTTAGCCATAATCTGCTTGAGGTCTTCGGCAGAAAGGTCGCAGTAGGCATTGGCTTTGCGGGCTCGGCGACGGGCACTGTTGGCCACATACTTTTCGGGGTGTGCCTTATCATAGCGGCGCTGTCCAGCCGCCACCTTTTTGGGATTGGCTTGTCGGTAACGGCGATCATTGGCTGCCTTCTTTTCGGGGTTCCTCTTTTGCCAGAGACGCATATAGGCCGCATATCTTTCGGGGTTTTCTTGTCGCCGGCGACGGTAATAGCATGTTCCGCACAATCCCTTGGCGCAATGCGGTTTTTCTTGGCCACAATCAAGACAGGTTATCAGTTTGTCCATACGGTAATTATATTATGTCTTGGCTGTTGTGTCAAGGGAGGTGCATTTTGATTCTCCACGCATCGATAATCGGGATGCTTTGGCGGTGCCCTGCCCAGGTGTATTTTCGGTATGAGTTGGATTTGAAAGTCCCGCCGTCTGGGGCGGCACATCGAGGGACATCTTATCATCGGGCTTTGGCTGAAAACTTCCGCCAGAAGGAGACAACGAGAGAAAATCTATCGGTATCGAATGTCAGGGATGCCTTTCATACCGCTTGGGAAGAAGGCGTGAGAAGTTCTATGGGCGTTGATTTCAAAGATGACGACCCGGGCATTCTCAAGGATGGTGGTTACGCTGCCATCGAAGCATATATGCGGGAGCGGGCAGGTAAGGTTCAGCCGATTAAGGGAGGCACGGAGCGGGAGTTCGAGTGCTTGATAGCGGGCATCCCCTTTGCGGGGACGATAGATAGAATAGATGAGCGAAAGTTAATCATCGACGATAAGACATCTAGCAAGAAGTGGTCGGCCCGTCAGCCGTTTGAAGAACCCCAGTCGTATATCTATCCCCTCGCTTGGCAACAGATAGTAGGCGAGCGTCCGCCGATGATATACGATGTGGCGACTATCTATGACCGCAAAGATGGCATCGTTGCAAAGACAGAGGTTATAGAGTCAACCCTAGCAGATGAAGACTACCGCTGGTTCACCGAGAAGGCGCTGCCTAAGACCTACGAGCAGATTATCAGTGGCTTGTTTCCGCCCAACCCTGCTGGTTGGCACTGCTCCGAGCGGTGGTGTGGATACTATAAATACTGTCGTGGTGGCGAGACCCCGCCCAAGTGGATTTAGTTAGGCTATTGACAAATGTTGCAAAGTATGATATACTATTACTAGGAGGTGAGAAAGATGAAAGTCAGACGATATGAACTAGACTGGTTCTCCTTCAAAGGGCTTGGTAGCCTGAACGCCTTGGAAATAAGCGAAAATGAGCGGGTGGTAGCAGTAGTAGAATACTTCGCAGACAAACATTTAGGCCCCGATGGAAGGGTTTTGCTATGCCTAGTTGAGCGGGTAATCGAACAGAAGAAGAAAGGAGAATAAGATGGGGATTTTTGCGGAGAAGCACACGGTAACCCTTCCAGCGGGGTTCAAAGAGATACTGGGGGAAAAGGCGAAGGAGATGTCCTATGTAACGGGAATGAGCATGACCCGAACCGATGTTCTGCGTCGCTTAATCTTGGAGTCATTCAAAGAGAGTGGGTGGTGGAGGCCACCAGAAAGGGGAGAAGATGAGTCTGGATAAGGAAACGAAAGGGAAACTCAACCAGGCATTAGACAGCAAGTTCATCGAGACCAGAGAGGGGGCGGGGGGAAAACTCCTGAATTACCTCCCTGGGGCTTACTACATCAGAAAGGCCAACGAGATATTCGAGGAGGGCAATTGGGCTCCCCGCACCCTTGAGGTAACAACACTGGGCATTACTCCCGAAGGCCACACTATGTATGTCGTTAGGGTGGAACTCGTCATAGATGGATGCCTACCTATCGTAGATGTAGGGTTTGGCACCGCCCTTGGAGAGAAGCCCGAACACCACGAGATGGCCATAAAGGGAGCGGCCACCGATGGACTCAAGCGCTGTCTCAGGATTTTTGGAGATCAGTTTGGCCTAAGTCTCTATGAAGAGAAGGGGGGATGGCAACCCGTAAAATTTGATGAGACTATGGATAGCGGCGATGTCAAGTTTACTGGTGGCAAGCACGAGGGGAAGACCATCGCCGAAGTTTATAAGACCGACCCCAGTTACATTCAATGGGTGGCGGAGAACTGGAGGGGGGAAGCATTACAGAAGGCCGCTACAGCCTTCCTGGAGGCCGTAGGGGGCGGGGGTGCCGAACCAGAGGGTAGTGAACCTGCCAAGATACCCCCCAAACTCGCCCCTCAATTAGGCAAGATTATGTCCGAGGTCAACTCCCAGGCGGGGACTTGGGTCTATACTAAGGCCGAAGATGTTTTGGCCGACCTCAAGAAACTAGGATTCTCTGGCCTCAGCCAGATAACGGGAGACGGCTTTGGGAAGGCTGTCAACGCCTTGGTGGGTGCCAAGACAGAAGATGAAGAAGACATTCCCTTCTGAGGACTGGGTAGAAGACCCCGATATGTTAAGCCGTTTCTGGGGCATTGTAAGATATGTCTACGGAATAGAGGATGACGTTTGGGTTCGGGAGCAACTTGGTGTCTCTAGCCTCTCCGAGTTTGACGGAACGATGCACGAGGCGTTAGAGATTTTGGAGGCTAACGGTCCCTACGAATAAGCAAAGGCCAATTGTTTGTAGATTTCTTGCGGCAACTTAGTGAAATAAGAAAAGCCCCTTATCTCTTGGGGGCTTTCTTTCTTATCAATCGCAGGAGGACGGCCTTGATGGAGCGCCCGCTCACTCGCATCCCGTAGCGACGCTTGCGGTATTTCCGTTCCCTCCCCTCCCAACGGGTCGCCTCTCGTTTTTTCACAATCCAAGCCCCCAGGGAGGAGTCGAACCTCCCATCTGCCCATATGTCAGGCGTAACCTCGCAGGGGCCGACCTCCCCGCCTAAGCCACGCCTGGACTCCGAATCGTCGCCACTGGAGTTGGGCCAAGGTAGCCCCATAAACCCTAGGACTTACTGGCAGTGGCCCCTGGCCACGTTCGGCGGGGAGGAACCTTTGTTTGGCAGGGGCGGCGGGTCCCTACTCCGCATCTCTTGGGATCTCCCAAGTGTCCTGGGCTTAAACGACACCCCAAAGCAGAGTCACCACCAGCCACCTATCTTCTCGGCCCTAAATATGTAACCATTCTAGGGCCGAGAAAAAGGACTGGTTTAGGCCCTGCGCTCGACTATTAAGGAGCGTCCAGTCCCACCCCTGGACACTATAGCAGGCCCTACACTCTCCTTCCCAAAGCCTGCCTCCCACACACCCGCCGTCTGCGTGGCTACGAAGGCCCGTGAGAAAGCGGGGAATAAATATCCAGAAGGCCAGTCCAGTTAAGGGCTAGTCCCCCTGGCCCTAGGGCAAAGAGCAGTCGTCTGCTGTGCCTATTATAGCACTAACTGCCAGGCTGGTCAAACTTGAGTTTGTAGATGGTGTTCGCCAAGGTAACGACGACAGAGATGGCTGCGCCTAGTTCGATGCTAAGAACAACGGGGTCGCTAGGTATGGAGATGTGTGCTAATTGTTTTGTTACGGCAAGGGCAACAAGGGCGATTACAACACACAACACCCAGGCTAACCCCTGCGCCTTCCAGCCACCCCAGTGCAGTTTCTCTTTGACGAACTGGATGAATGGCGATGCAATGAGACCAGCGATGAGTAATGCTACTGCTTGTGCTTCCATTGTTCACCTCCTCTCAAAGAAATCTTTGGGCAAGAATTCCCTCAGCCACTTGCATGTTTTTGCTATTCCGCACTCGTCTTCAAAACATGAATCAGCATTGTCTTCGTATTCGCCCAGACATACCCACCAGGCGATAGGACAAGCCGTATTTTCGGCAATTATCTCCCAATGCCTTCTGGGAACCGAGATTATATCGTTAGGCGTAGGCATTAACTTAATCCTCTACATAGCCACATATCTGGCAAACGAAGCGTATTCCGCCGGTCGAAGGGATGAAGATTGGTCTTAATTTCCCGCCACATTCTGGACAGATGCGATTCTCGCCCTTCATTCCAACTTCACCTTAGTTACATTCTCTGTGTAAGTAATCTGTTTAGATACACTATTTGTGTAACTATCATTCGAGGGCCTCCCTCGTTAGTTTTGCAATTGCTACCAAGGTCGTGCCGTATTCCTCTGCCTCTTTTGCGACGGCTTCATATTTGGCATTGACCAGTTCAAGCTCCTCTTCTTGGCCTTGGTGATCCATAAGGAGAATCTGGTAGAGTTCCTTCCAATCCTCTTCTGGTTCTGCGATCCCGAACAGCCTGCCCAGATGCACAATGTTGAGGTCTGCACTGATGCCCCCTGCAACGGTGGTCGTGCCTTTGTATTGCTTAATAGCCCGTTGCGTCCAGCCACCATAGGGAAACCAAGTGGCATCGATATCAGGCAACTCATCATATCTGGCATCCCAAAGCGGGTATTTCTCGAACCCGACATTGTAGGCACCGCCCATTACCACTTCCCACATATACTTAGAACTGTAGATTACCACAGGCTTATCGCTAACATTCAAGGCAGTATTAAGTAGTCTCGCCACTGGGTCTGTGGGATGAAGCAGTTTATCCCCCTCGATGTCCAGAGCGTAGAACTTGATGTGTTGGTATTCATCTCCCGCTGCATCCTTGCCTGCCTGGATAAGGGAATGAGTCAGCGTGGTCGTGTCGGAAGGAACAATAAGGTAGATGGCCACATCCATTCCCGCCATCCTTGCTCCAGCAAGTTGTTGGGCGCAGTATTTATTCGCCCCGCCGGGTATCGGCCCGCCGCCCCAAGCCTGAACGATGGCCATGCGGAAACCCGCATCATAGGCTTGCTTCCACTGTTCATCTTTAATCGGCCCGCCCCACTCGCTCACATCAAGGGCGTGAATCTGGCCCTCTGGCAACTCTTGTAACGACATCGGTTCCTCCTTTCGGTTTGGCGGATATGGCAAGACCGCCTTGGGTTTTAATCCCAATTGATAGAAAAAGTTTTGGATATTAGGCTGCCTCGTCAAATCATTAACTCGGTTCGCCTCGTTAGACTTGAGAATAAAGACGCATCCGCCTATCATATACGAGGCATCCCCTTCTAGTTCGGAGAAATAATAGGCCAACTGGTCAGCATAATCGGGCTTGTCAGGAGCGAAATTTCCGCACTCCGTTACCATCATCGGTATATGGTAACTCTGTGATTCCAAGAAGTTGTGGATTAGGCGGTAGCGGAAGGCTCGGTATAGAGATTCTTCTGGATTATAGAGGCCAGGGCTATAATATTGCCCATCCTTTTCCCAATAGCAGTGCATATCTAAAACATCACACACATCCAATAAGGGTTCCCATATCTCGAACCACTGATTCAACTCGACCCTTTCGTGGGCCAGGGGCGGGCTATGGATGATAACGCCAGGGCAAAATTCTCGGAGATGTAGGGCAGCCTCTTTGTTCCATTGGGCGGCGAATTTTAATCTATCTATAATGGGTTGCCCCCAGCCAGGGAAGTTGGGGAAAATATCGGGCTCGCATTCCAATTCCACATGAGGGGTAAATTCCTGGTTATTGTCGTAAAGTTCGGCCATTTGGAATGCCCATTCCTTCGGTTTCATATTCATCCAGTCAGCGACGGCGTGGCGGTGAACAATAACGGCATTGGGGCGAACCGCCCTAATCTTGGGAATGATGCCCCATGCACCATCTATGACCAAGTAGCAGTCCCCGCACATAGAAAGTGCGAAGTTGGTTAGTCGTTCATCTATCGGGATATTTGACCAGTGGATGCCCCAACGATTATGTTCTGCCATCCTCTTCTCCTCATCTGAAGAAACCAGGACTCTTCCCATCCACATCTTGGATTGTCGCACCAATAATAATCTTTGGCGGGGTGATATACTACCCGCACACTACCACATTTAGGACAGCGTTTGTAGTAATCTTTCATCGCTCCTCTACCCCGAAATAGAACGGGAACATCCCACTGGCTTTCTCTGCCGTCTCTTTGGCTTCCTCTTGCGTCATCCATTCCGAGACGACCTTGGAATCGAGTGGTTCTGGTTGCGGGCCATCCCAAGAGAACTTACGCACATAATCGTGATTGGCCTTCATCCAAGCGATAGTATCATAATAGACATAGTTATTTCGCCAGCCGAAGCCAGGTTCTCCCGCCAACAACCAAGGGCAAATGGCGAAAAGGTAATCGGGCAATTTTAAGTCTATCTGCGAGGAGCCCCAGCCCCCGAAATGGAATCCCTTAAACCACCAGGAATACCAACTTGCCATCAATATGGAATCGTATTTGGTTTCCCCATCCGACCATCCCCCTTCGCCTACTATCATTGGGGGAACAACGCCCAGCCAATAATGGAAAGCCTGTGCGAAATCTACGAATCCAAGAGCGCATCGTTCGTCTTCCCATATCCAGGGAGGGCGACTTATTGGATACAGATGGGGACAGAACCACATCCGCTCTACTATTCTGGCATTTCCTGGTTCTTTGAGTAATGGCAAGATATGGTCGAGTTGGTCAAGCCCGCATTGTAAGCCTGGATACCCGCCTATATTGACCACCCGATGGGCTTCTCTAATCCAGCGGTGACTGAAATACTCCTTGGTATCCTCAACATAACCGTCCTCCCGCCACTCCCTGCTATTTTCGGGTTCGTTAAATATCTGTATCCAGGGAGTGATGGGAACGACACGCTTGGCGACATTCTCGAAATTGACGAAGGAGTTAATAAGACAGTAGGGGCGGAAGACAACCATAATGCCTTCTTCTTTCAACCGCCATCCTACTTTCTCTGCTGGAGATAATGGGCCAGTAGGATTTACGGTTCCGCAAAGCAAGACCCATTTAACGCCGATGTCTTTGGCGAAGGCAAGGTCTGCTTCCAGATTGGACAGCATAGGGCCGCCTGCCCTCCAATGGAGACCAAGGCTGTTGTCTGCTTCAGGTCGGAGAAACTCTTTAAGTTCCATTGGCCTTTTCCTTTAACCACCTTAATCCCTCTTCTGTAAGGGCGTAGGTGGGAGAACTATATTCATT
>ERZ1292632.205-Hain-H43-01um-R2-205-length-62160-cov-8_pt1 | contig 38473 bp, 35 predicted proteins | sample MGYA00564407_ERZ1292632 | MGnify/ENA primary metagenome ERZ1292632 (study PRJEB36523, sample SAMEA6512637) | groundwater metagenome | collected 2019-01-08 | study: AquaDiva: Metagenomics assemblies of 32 groundwater samples | reverse complement strand
TTAACTCTCAACATATCTATTATAGCGCAAAAAAAGAGAAAAGTCAAGGGGTTTGAGAGTGTTTTGGACAATGGAAAAGAAAAAGAGAATACGCTATACTGGGAGGCAGTTAAACGAATGAAAGATATGGGTATGAAAAAAATGTTTCTTGTCGTTCTTGCTTTCGGTGGAGCTGTTTTGCTTTCGGGATGTACGACTCCTGAGAAACGCAATCCGCTTCTTATGAAAAATGATGAGCTCAGTTTTAATGCAGAAAAAGAAGCTGATAAAAAAAGAGCAGAAGATCGAGCTGCTGCCGAACAAGAAAAAGCTAAAGCTAAAGAAGTAACTCAAAAAATTATGTACCAGACTCCTCCGGCCATGCAAGTAAGTGCGGATAAAAAATACACCGAGACACTTCATACGAGTGAAGGTGATATCGTGATTTCACTCAATGTGAAAGAAGTACCGCAAACAGTAAACAATTTTGTTTTCTTGGGACGAGAAAAGTTTTACGATGGCACTATCTTTCATCGCACGATTCCAGGATTTATGATCCAAGGTGGTGATCCAACCGGAACCGGAATGGGTGGTCCTGGATATAAGTTTCCAGATGAAAAGTTTGCTGGTACTTATACTCGCGGTACGGTAGCTATGGCCAACTCCGGACCAAACACCAATGGTAGTCAATTCTTTATCATGCACCAAGATACTGCTCTGCCACCGAACTACACTATTTTTGGCTCTGTTATTTCTGGAATGGAAGTGGTAGATAAAATTGCAGGAGCTCCGACGAAGCCAGGAGGGGAAGGATCTTCTCCAGTGAATCCTGTAGGCATCATTTCTGTTGAGGTGACAGAAGAATAGATTGGCACAATAAAAAAACCTCTCCGCATGGAGAGGTTTTTTTCTTTTCTCTTTATTGCTTTTCCTCTTTGCTTGTGAAGAGTACTTTGTAGATGACCGGAATAAAGAGGAGCTTAGCAACACCGGAGAAGGTGAGTCCGGCAATGATAGCGCCTCCGAGTCCGCGCCAGATAGGATCGGAAAAGGTAATTGGGATAAGACCAACAATAGCGGTGAGTGCAGTCAGGAGGATTGGTTCCAAACGACTGGCTGCTCCTTCAGAGATTGCCTGATCCAGAGGAAGGCCTGCGTCCATGTTGCGGTTGATCTTGTCGACCATGATGATCGAGTTATTTACCACGATACCGAAGAGCGCAAGGATTCCAATAAGAGCTGGAAATGACAGAGGAGTACCGGTAAGGGCAAAGAGGATAAAGACTCCGGAAACGGCGAGCGGAATAACGAGAAGGACAATAAGTGCTTTGCGGAACGAATTGAATTGAATGACCATCGTCCCGAAGATGAGTGCTGCCGAGAGAATCATGGCCTGCATGATCGATTGAACAGATTTGTTGTTTTCGTCGTTTACACCACCTGTCTTCCAGCTGTAGCCGGAAGGAAGATTGAGTGCGTCAGCTTTGGACTCGAGTTCTTTATTTAAGGTACTGATAGAGTATCCTTTCTCAACACCAGCAGATACAGAGAGGGTACGCTTGCCATCCTCACGGGTAATGCGAGTTGGGTTGGGTTCCATTTTGAATTCACCCAAAGCGAGAAACGGAACGTCTCCATGATTTGTTGGGTACGAGAGACTTCCGAGGCTGTCTGGATTTTCCAGATATCCTGCAGGGGAGAGACGAAGAATGACATCGCGCTCTTTTTCTTCAAGTCGAGCATCGCGTTCTATGGTGTAGCCGCTTCCAAGGGTGCGCAACCAGAAGGCGGTGTCGTTCTCAGTAATGTTTTCCTGTACCAACTTTTCTTTGTTGGGAACAAAGACTATCTTACTAGCACCAGTAGTAATAGACGTTGAGACGTTGTTTACTCCAGGAGTATCTTTGAGCGTATCGCTAATCTGCTTTCCATACGATTGAAGTGTGGAGAGGTCCTCTCCAAGGAGCTTAATCTGAAGGTCGCTTCCTGCAGGAGGTCCTCCGGAAGGCTGTGTCGCAGAGAAGTCTCCATGACTGTAGTTTCCGAATTCACGGTTGATGTTAGCGACAATTTCTCCAGAGGAGAGGTCACGTTCTTTTTCAGGAACGAGGAGAATAGTAAAGAGGAGGTGGTTAAATTCCGCAGCTCCAGTAGCGCCATCTTCTTGCATGCCTGCACCGATTTCTCCGAATACAAAACGAGTATCTGGATACGAACGGAGTTTTTCAAGAAGCGTAAGCATCTCGTCTTTGCTTTCTTTCAGGGAGGTTCCTTGAGGAAGCTCTACGCTTGCAGTAATCGTTTCCATGTCTTCTGCTGGGAAGAATTCGTTTACCACGTAGCCCAAAGGAAAGAGCGCATAGGAGAATATGGTAAACACAACGAGCGCTGCCAAAATGAGGCGACGTTGTTTTTTGGAAGCAAGCACTTTTTCAATGAAGTGCTGGTACCGATGTGCAAATGGATCGAGACTTACCAGTCCTTGATCGGCGAGTTTGTGGAAGCGACGAAAGAGTACGCTGTAGTGCGATTCTTCGTATTGATGAATACTTTTTCCGAGTGCCTTGAAGAGTGCAAAGATCAAAAAGAGAATACCGATAGAGATGATAAAGGCAGGCCATTTCCAAGGACCGGCAGGCATAAGCGCAAAGAGCGCAACGATACCGGAGATGAAAATAAGTCCCATAAAGAAGAGAATGACTCGATGCGGGAAGTTGCCTCGCAGGAGCGCTGCCATGAGCGGGGTGACAATAAACAGGGCAATAGCTGCTGAAATTGCTAGTGCTGCCGATACAACAATCGGGATTGGCTTAATGAATTCACCGATGATGCCACTTGCGAGCAAGAGAGGGAGGAATGCCCATACAGTAGTGATGGTCGTGGTGAAGATAACCGTCCGGAAGTCTCGCCAGACAAGGAGAGCACTTTCTTCTGGAGAGAATTTTCCAGTGCGATCGTAACTCGCCATAGCAGAAATGATAACGATGGCATTATCCACCAAGATACCGAGAGCAAGGAGGAGCGAGAAGAGGGCAATAAAGTTTACAGAGATACCAGCTGCACTCATCACGATAAAGGTTCCGAGGAAGGTAAGCGGAATAGCCAAAGAGGCAATGACAGATTGACGGAGACCAAAGAAGATAAAGAGAACCGTGAATACGAGGAATACGGTCAGTGAAAAGTCATGGAAGAGTTGATCAAAGCTATCTTTGATTTCTTCGGCACCATCAAAAGTCGATTCAATGATGAAACGATTATCGTACTCTTCGTTGAGTGCACTCATTACCTTGTTTATTTCCTCAACTGTTTTTCCAGCATCAGCAGCGTCGGTCTTGAAAACAGAAAAAGAAAGAGCACGCATGCCAGCGGTTTCTTTGTCTCCATAGTAAGCTTCCGCGCTATTGGAAGCGGGTGTCTCATTGATCGTGGCTACTTCTCCCAGAGTTACAAGAGAGCCATTAATTGAGAGAGGGAGTGCTCGCAGTTGTGCGACAGACTGGGCGCCACTCTCTTGAGTAAGCGCAAAAACGGTTCCATTGCTCAGGCTTCCGGCAGGGTAACTACCGAGAGCACGACTAATAGCCTGTCCGACAACAACTGGACTTAGGTGTTTTTCGCGGATAGTTTCTGGGAGAAGCGTGACCGTAATGACAGGATCTTTGCGGTATGAGACCGAAACTTTTTCAACACCAGGAGCGTCTTTGAGTTTTTCTTCCAAGGTATCAGAAAATTGACCCAGTGTTCCTGGATCGACATTTCCTGAAAGGACAAATGTGAGCACTGGCTGATTTTGGAAATCAAGCACCTGGACACGGGGAGCTTCTGCGTCCTCTGGAAGATCAGTGACTTCGTCGATAGCATTTTGGATATCCTCCTTTGCTTTTTGAGGATCAGTACCTGAACTAAATTCGATACTAATAGAGGAAACATTTTCTTGCGATGTTGAAGAAACCAAGGTAGCTCCAGAAAGACCATCTACCGCATCTTCGAGTGGGATGGTAACGAGCTTTTCAATATCCTCTGGTCCGGCACCCGGGAAAACTGTGGTCACAAAGACAATCGGGATTTGAATGTTTGGGTTGAGCTCTTTTGGAAGGCTAAGAAAAGTGACGAGACCAGCTCCGGCGAGTGTAAATACGATAAGGAGGATAGCTCGAATACTTCCAAAATAACGCGCAATAGGGCCTTTTTTGAGGCTTGGATCGAAAGTGAGACGTTCAAAGAAAGAAGGATCTTTTTCCATAGGAGCGTGTATACGGGATGATTATTTGGTTTCTATCGTGAGGGTGTCTCCTGGAAGAACAGCTCGGTTGAGTATAACGCTCGCGTTACTTTCAAGGCCACTCTTTATTTCAGCAAAACTGCCATAGATACTTCCTAGGGTAACTTCTTTGACGGTCGCAGTGCTTCCTTCGGCAACGAGAACCCAGGCACGACCATCATCTTGGAAGATGGCATCAATCGGAACAAGAGCTGTATCGGATTCAAGGCTCTTAAGTGGAAGGGTAACGTGTACGAACTCGCCATTTGTTACACGAGCAAGAATATTTTCTGGAAGGGCAAAGAGAATAGAGTAGAGTCCGTCGCCTGTTTCTTCTTGAGAGAAGTAGAGAGGAGAGAGCTCAGTTTTTTCTCCATCAATTTCGAGTACTGATGGTTGTGATGGATCGAAGAGAGAAAGTGTTTTGCGACTCACGAGTGCTTCAAGCGTAGTGCTGTCCTTTGAACCTTTGATGGTTGCCAAGGTAGTTCCTGCTGTTACGAATTCTCCGCGTCGAACCTTTACTGTTTCGATGACACCAGAAGTGAGCGTTTTTGGCTTAAGTAAAGCATCATTTCGGAGTGCAATCTGAAGATTGAGCTCATTATTCATCAAAGTGGTCTTGCGAGTCTCGCGATCTTTCTTGAGGTTCTCGAGTTCAATATCTTCCTCAGTATTTGTCAGGGTATCGTCATTCTTGGCTTTCTTTTCTTCAAGTTCAAAAATGCGCTTGTCGGTACGAGCGAGATCCGCAGTTAAAGTCGCAGTATTTTGAGCGACCTGACGCTCGAGGGATGAGACTCCGCTTTGGTAATCATTGGTAAGTTCAAAGAGTACCTGACCGGCAGATACTTTTTTTCCGGTGGTAGTGTAGATGTTTGTTACGATTCCTGGTGAAAGCGCAACAATACGAATGACACCTTCTTTGCGGATTTCTGCTGGAACAGAAAGCGTGGCGCTATCAGATCCGAGCGTGAAGACAGTGCTCGTTTTTTGCTCACCAGCAACAGCCTCTTCCTCTGGCTTTGGAGTGCGAAGAAAATGTGTGAGAGCAATGATGGCAAACAAGAGTGCGAGCAGAACAAAAAAACTCACTATAGGGTAGTGGGTCATTTTCCCGATAAGACGCTTCGGTCCCGAAACAATAGCTTTGAGCATAGAAAAATATTATGGTAATTGGATACTATAAAATAGCAGAAAAATGAGCTTTTGTCAATACCATTTTTGCTTTATCTTAGGGAATTAGAGCACTTAATATTTCCTCTTTTTCCGATAAAAAAGACACAAAACGTGGTACAATATTTCTAGAGATAATGAGCTTTCTTTGGAGGAGGTTATGAATAAGATTCTTTTCATTGGATTTTTGGCTTTGGCTTTGTGGGTACCAGCCTTGGCGCAAGCGCAGGAGAGCGCTTTGTCTCAAGAGGCACTGGTGAATTTAGCGAAGCCATCGGTAGTGCATATTGCGACGCACGTGACCGGTACTGCCAAGATTCCAGAGGTCAAAGTGGACATCAAGCGGCGCTTTGTGGCCCTGGTGCCGAATAAATACACAGAAGTCTCGATTGATGAGTATTTGAGCGGGAGCGGTTTTGTTATTCAGGAGAATGGATTTATTGCCACGAATGCGCACGTCGTTTCGGAAGAGACAGTGAAAGTCTCATTGGCTTCTGAGAGCGCACTTTCGGCACTTTTCGAGAATGCTTTGTTCTTGAGCGATGCCGAGATGCAGGCTTTTTTGGATGAAGAGCAAAATAACTTTGGCAAAGAGGTACTTCAGTATGTGCAGGAGAATAGTACATTTGATATTCATTCAAAGATTTCTGTCTTGAAACCTGAGGCGCGGGCGACGACGCAGGCAGATCTTGTGGAAGAAGGCTTTCCTGCTGAAATAACGGCATTGAATGAAAAATTTGTTGATGATCAACGCGACATAGCTATTATCAAAATAGCCGAAGATCATTTACCAGCTTTGATGATCGGGAATCCTGATGAGGTAGCAGTTGGAAAAAAAGTGTTTATCTTGGGATTTCCTGCTACTGCTGAACTGAATCAGAATAATCCTGCAGAGTCGACATTTACTCAAGGAGTAGTGAGTGCGTTTCGTGAATCGGGGGATAAGAGTTTGCGGGTTTTTCAAACGGACGCCAAGGTTTCTCAAGGATCAAGTGGAGGACCGCTTCTGAATGAGAAGGGAGAAGTGATTGGTATTATTACTTTTCAGACCGATGAACTCAATCGAGCTTCTGGGGATAATTTTGCTTTTGCACTTCCTATTAGTATCTTGCGCGACATGGCGGGAGATGAGCGTCTCGATCTTTCAGAAGGCGAGTACGGTCGAAATTTTCGGAAAGGGTTTCAAGAGTATCTTCTAAGGCGGTGCGATCGAGCACATACTTTTTTTACGGCAGCTCGAGAAGGAACGCATAGAGATTTCCTGCCGGAAAAATATACAGCGAGTTATGTGGAACAGTGTGCCTCGTGGCAGCTTTCAGGAACGTCTCGTGACAGCACGTGTGCTCTCTTAGGAGAAAAGGTGCAAGGATTAAACGTACCACTTTTCTATCTCATCGGCGGATCACTCTTGTTTATTGGAATATTTGGCGGAGCATTTTTGTGGCTCCTTCGTCAGTTGCGTCGTGATGAACACGAAATTGATTTGTTAGAACGACGTTTACGAGAAGATGAAAAACGTATGGGATATCCTGGGAAACAAGATGTTTCCAAAGAAGATATAAATAAAGTTATTTAGTTGAAGGAGTGAAAAAAAATACACAAATTACACTGTGGGGATTGATAAAGAGTCCTGAATTTCGTTTACCAGGAGTCATTCTTTCCTCTATTATTTTGGGTTTTTGTTTGAGAGAGGACCTCTTTTATGTTCTCGCAATTTTCCTGGGACTCCTGCGTCTTCTTTGGGAGTCAGCTTTCCGTATCCGAGACAAGAAATGGAATTTAGACTACCTTGCTTTTCTTGCCCTCTCGACTTCTTTTCTCCTTTCCGAATGGGTTACGGGAGCTATTATTGCTTTTATGGTGGCCGTAAGTGCTGCCTTGGAAATGTACGGTACCAATCGAGCTGAAAAAACACTTCACTCACTTTTCGAAAAAATTCCGAAGACAATTCTTTTGAAGGATGGTGAGAAAGAACACGAAGTAGCGCTCCAAGCGATACAGTCTGGAGATGTTGTACTGATTCGTTCTAATGAAATGTTGCCTTTGGATGGTGAGCTTGTTTCGGAGCGCGCTCTCTTTAATGAAGCGAACCTGACCGGAGAGATGGAAGCAGTTGCGTATAGTAGAGGTGCTTTTGTGTATGGAGGGGTGGTGAATCTTGGAGAAGCTATCTTGGTGCGAGTACAGGGAGATTTTGAGCAGTCGAGTTATCGAAAAATCCTCTCTCTTGTTTCTGAAGGGAAGAAACATCCAGCGATGCTGACACGTCTTTCGGAGCGCGCCAATATTTATTTCACGTTATTTGCTTTAGTATTGGCCTTTGGAGCGTATTTCTTTTCCGGGGATTGGGAGCGGTTTTTGGCGGTTGTTGTTATTGCAACACCTTGTCCGCTTCTTATTGCAGCACCGATTAGTTTTATTGGAGGGCTCAATAAGGCTGCTCGTAAAAATATTATTATTAAAGGTCCATTTGTTTTGGAGCTTCTCGCAAAAACAAAAGTACTTTTTTTTGATAAAACAGGAACCTTGACGCTCGGGGAGCCGAAATTAAAAAAGATAGTTCTCTTGGATCCGCATTTGGATCAGGAAGAAGCTTTGAATCTTGCGGCTTCATTGGAGCGACATTCGCTTCATCCTTTAGCGAAGTCTTTGCTTCGAGCACACAAGGAGGAAGGTGGGGAGATTTATGATATACAGGATGTTGAAGAAAAGATTGGAGAAGGAATGTTTGGAACGTTTCATGGAAGTAAGATTTCTTTAGTGAAAAGTCCTCTTCCATCCTCTCAGGGGATTATTGTAGAGCTCTGTCACGACAATACACCAGTCGCTCGATTTTTCTTTGATGATGTATTAAAGGAGAAAGTCGGTACAGTGTTTACGTATTTGCGTGAGAGGGGATATCGACTTGGAATACTGACTGGAGATAAAAAAGCGAATGCTGATCGTATACTCGGAGCATTTCAAATTCCACTCTACGCAGAGTGTACGCCTGTCCGAAAAGCTGACCTGGTCACACATTATCAGAAGAGTGGATGCCTGGTAGGAATGGTAGGAGATGGTATGAATGATGCACCAGCTCTCGCCCTCGCAGACTTAGGGATTGTGTTCTCTGGTACGGATAATAGCGCCTCGCTCGAGGCTGCGGATGTTGCTATTTTAGGGAACGATGTTGAGCGAATTAAAGACGCCATCCATATTGGACGACGTTCGTATGCGGTAGCCTTGCAGAGTATTCTTTTGGGGATCGGCCTTTCATCTTGCGGAATGCTCCTCGCTTCTTTTGGATTTATTCCTCCTTTCTACGGCGCTCTTTTACAGGAAGCTATTGACGTAGTGGTAATCGTGAACGCGCTCCGCTCTACGTATTAAAGTGTTTCGTGATATACTTTTGGTATCAATATTCTTTCTATGCGTTTTTCATCAACTTCTCATCTTCGTGGATCAGTCCTTGTTTTTTCATTGATCATTTTATCTTTTCTTTTGGTATCTGGAATTTCTGTGGCAACGATTGCAACGACTGAAACTCGTACGTCGCTCAGTGCTGATCGCTCAAGTGTCGCTTTTCAGGCCGCGGATAGTGGAGCGGAAATCGTTTTAAATGAGATTTATTCAGTCGACTATGATCTCTGTCCTTCCACACCAGCGTCTGGAAAAACATGTCAGCTAGACGAGCTTGGGACTTGTGCTGATGATACTGGTACGGCTATTCTTTCTGGTTCTTTGGGACAAAGTACCTATGCTGTAATCTTTTATACTTCATCTGGTCAGATTAGTAGTTGTTCTGACACTAGCTGGAGAAACCAAGCTGAACGTCTCCAGTCTGCTGGGACATATGCGGGGACTGTCCGAGCCATTGAAGCAGGGATTGATCCTCCGTAAAAGAAGTTTTTTTGAATAAAAAAGAGGCCCGAGGGCCTCTTTTTCTTTTTCTGAAGAAGGGTCTATTTGTAACGGAGCGCTTCAAGAGCATCGATACTCGAGGCTTGTTTGGCCGGAAAGACTCCGGTAAGAAATCCAACGAAGGCACCAAAAGTAATAATCATTCCAATAAACCAGAACGGACTGTAGAACAGGTCAACAGACTCTCCTCCGAAACGTGTGGCAACAAGATTAATAAGGATATTCAGAACCTCTCCTTCGATATAACCAAGAATAATACCACCAAGCGCTCCAAGGAATCCCATGAGCGTAGATTCCATAATAAACATAAGCGAAATACTAAAGCGTGATGCTCCGATAGCCTTCATGATACCGATTTCTTCAGTACGTTCGAGAAGCGCAATAGTCATGGTGTTGAACATACCAATAGCAGATACAATAAGCGCAATCATTCCAAAAATCATGAGTACGATTTGAATAGCCTGGAATACCTTGTTCGCTTGGTCTACAGTTTCAGAAATAGAGGAAGCAAGGAAGCCACGAGATTCTATTTCGGTACGTACAGCATCGATGACTTCAGTAGAACGACACTTCGCCTTGGCTTTGGTGTAGCTTATAAGTGGGAATCCTGAAAGAGAATCTAATGAAAGGTAGATGACGTTCTCCTCTCCTGAAACAACCCCAACGATAGTGTAGGGTTTCTCTGGAGAGAAGGCTGTGGTGCGATCATTTTGTTCAGGGCTGGCACTTTGAAAAAGAGTAAGACTTACTGTTTTTCCGAGCATTTCTTCGGCCGGTGCATTAAAGACGGTTGCTACTGCTGAGGTAATGACAATATTTTGAGGTTCGTCTTTGAGAAAGAGTCTTCCCTCGAGCACTTTGAGACCTTCATTTTTGAGGAGACTTGCTGTAGAACTGACGGTGTTAATGTCTAAGGTGATATTGTCGAACTTTCCTTGTCCAGGGAGTTCGAGGACAGGGATAACATCCGTAACATCGGGAATACGGGAAAGTGTTGAGAGGGCTTCGTTATCCAATACAGCAGGGCCACCTTCTTTTCCGGCAGTGACATCAAGGCTTACGAGGGCATCGGAAGTGGTAATTTTTTGGAGGAGTGTTCTTTGAAGCCCGTAACCGAAAGAAACAAGGAACATGATAGCGGCAATACCAACGCTCATACCAAGGATAGTAAGAAGTGTCCGCATAGTGCGGGCCTTGAACATACGAAGTGAAAGTTTTAGAACATCAAAGAAGCGCATAGAGATCTTTTAGGAGTATTTGAGAAGCATAATAATTTCCACTTCGCGAACGGCTTTTTCAGCGGTTGTTCTGTGGAGGCCAACACCATTCGTATCTACTGGAGCATCAAAGCGTTTCTGGAGCTCGATTTGTCCGATCTGGCTTTCGAGACGGAGTTTGAGTACGGACTGTAGACGGAGTTTTTGTTCTGGTGAAAGGCGCAGGTGGAGACGGTCTACGAGGTAATCGGCAATGATAATAGAGCCACGCTCCTGATCTGTTTTGAGTTGCTGTACGATACTTAAGATTTGGCTGGCCCGTTTGCCGAAAGACTGGGCTCGAAGTTTATTCCAACCAGCACCACCTTCTTCGAGATCAAGATCGAGACGACTGGAGAATGTTTCAATATCGATATTCTGGAAGAGGAGCTCTTTGAGAAAAGCTTCAGCCATACTCACTTGTTCTTCAGAAAGCTCAGAGAGAAGATGTGAGAGAAGCTGCTTTGCTTTAAAGGGAACTAAGAGGACGTCCACCTGTTGCGGAAGGAGGCTTCTGAAAGATGTCATGAGCATCTTGAGTTCACGTGACTGAGGTGTTTCAGGAATAATCTCCTCTTCCTCGTCGTCAGCACCCGCTTCTCCATCAAGGGCTTTGAGAGGGCGTTTTTCTTTGAACACTTCTTCTTTGACGATTTGACCGTCTTTCATGTAGATCACTCGATCAGCATAAATAAGGTGCTCAGGATTGTGAGTCACCATGATAATCGTTTTCTTGTCTACCTCGTTTAATTCTTTGAGGATTTTGAGTACGTTCTCTGCGCTTTCACTATCGAGGTTTCCAACGGGTTCATCAGCGAGGATAATTTCTGGATTGTTGATGAGGGATCGTGCAATAGCCGTGCGTTGTTTTTGTCCTCCGGAGAGCTGACTGGGAAATTTGTCACCCTGTTCCACAATACCAAAACGACGGAGGAGCTTGATACCTGCTTGTTTTCTGTCTTTTGGATTTTCTCCGCGAAATACCTTTGGCAGACAGACGTTCTCCAAGATATTTAAGGAAGAAATAAGATAGAAAGCCTGAAAAATCATTCCAATGCCTGTTTGATGGAATTCGAGATCTTCTTTTCTGGTCATCTTACTGATTGCTTTCCCTCGAATAGAGACGGTTCCATACGTGGCTCTTTGAAGTCCGGAAAGAGAATACAAAAGCGTAGATTTTCCGCAACCAGATGGTCCGAAAATGATTACGTATTCTTGGGGATAGATGGTGAGGTTGGTTTCTTCAAGCGCGCGGGTCTCGTTGGATTTACCCTGGTTGTATATAATGCGCAACTTATCAACAACGATGAGAGGATCGTTCATATTTTGGTTTGAGTATTGTCTTTATAATATCATATTTATACGCTTTCTTCCCGTAACTTTGATTATTTTTGTGATAGAATAAAGGTGCTTTTGTAGCGTGTAATACTTTTTCTATGAGCCGTGCTCTTTTGTGGATTCTTAGTCCTCTCCTTCCAGCTACTTTTTGGTTACATGATACTCTGTGTGCTTTTATCGTACGGCATATACAGGGTATTAAGAGGACGCTCCTTATCGTAGCGCATCTTAGCTTGTTTGGTTTTTTCTTTCCGGAGTTACGCCTTAGTTTTGGTTCGTGGGCTTCGAATTTGCTGATTTTTCTTCTCTTTATTAGCCCGCTCTCCAAGATTTTTCGTATGCGCCTACTTCTCCTTTTGATTGGCTTGCGGAGGGAAATGGGAATTATGATGGCGTATCTGGCTACGGTTCATGGCCTCGGGTATCTCATGGATCCTGATTGGGCTACCTTTATTCTCTGGGAACCTCTCCGTACAGGAGATTGGAATATTGGATCGGGGTATATTTTGGGCGTAGTGACGTATATACTCACTCTCCCGCTTCTTCTGACATCCAATGATTTAGCCAAGCGGTATTTAGGAGGAAAACGTTGGAAGAATCTCCATACCATCGTGTATCTCATGTTTATTTTCGCTATTTTCCATCGTTTTTTGGTAGGCATTGGTCGCGGAGAGCTCGAATTCATGGCGTATGTCAAGATAACCTTGGTACTGGGGATATATGCGCTTCTCAAGATACTTGCCTGGAAAAATTTTATTGCACCACTCAGAGAAGTATCTGTGGCTATCGGAGAGCGCTATAAGGCCTCAAAAGTACCTGTGGTAGCGAGTACGCCCTAGGAAGAGGGGCTAAAAATTGGTATACTACTTCTGTAATATCTTATTTGTCCAAATGTATGGAAAACGAAGAGAAACCGGTAATGAGCGAATCAAAATCAAAAACGAAATTGAATTTTAGTCAGGACGCACTTCTTCTTGCTGTTTCGATTATCGTAGCCAGCCTTATTGTCGCTGCTGCCATGATTTTGCCCGGGAAGGTTATGTTGAAATCAGGAAATGCATTGCCAAGTGCTGGTGATGCTGCTAATCCAAGTGCTGCCGCACCAACTGATACGAAAGCGGTAACTTCTTTGGATGACGATCCAGTTTTAGGAGACAAGAAGAAGGCAAAGGTGGCTATTGTTGAGTTTAGTGATTACGAATGTCCTTTTTGTAAGAAGTTTCACGACGAAACCTTTGACCAGCTCGTGAAGGAATACGTAGATACTGGAAAGGCAGTTATTTCTTTCCGTGACTTCCCTCTTTCCTTCCATGATCCGATGGCAACTGATGAGGCTGCTCTTGCAGAATGTGTTGGAAAAGAGAAAGGTGATAAAGCATATTTTGCTTTTGGAAAGGGACTGTACGCACAGACGCAGGCAAACGGAAAGGGTTTGCCAGCAGGAAAGCTTGATGAGCTTATCAAGAGTACTGGTGCCAATGTTGCGAGCGTAACGGCTTGCTCCAAGACGGATGCTGTAAAGCAAGAAATTGCAAAAGATATGGCTGACGGCCAGGCAGCCGGTGTCTCTGGAACCCCAAGCTTTGTTATTGGAACACTTTCTTCAGATGGTACGGTAACAGGAGAGCGTGTTGTTGGAGCGCTTCCTCTTTCTGGATTCAAGGATGTTATTGAGAAATACTTGAAGTAAAAAAATAGTTTTTCTTGGAGAAGAACCCCGCTCCTCATTTTGGGAGCGGGTTTTGCTATAATAGAGAAGTTATAAGAACTACCATGTCATTACTTTCCGATATTCGAAATTGGCGTACTGAACAGGCACGAATCGAGGGAGTCGAATCGTACCGTGTTTTGTCGAATGCGATTATTGATGCCATCGTCGGGACACTGCCAAAAAATAAGGAGGAGATGTTGGCAATCAAGGGTATAAAAGAAGCGAGGTATCAAAAGTATGGCAAGGCACTCCTTTCGATGATTGGAAAGTATACTACTCTTTCTGATGACTCTCCTGGACAGACAGCAAGGGAGAATTTGGTACTCCCATTTTTGGATTCACCTTTGGAACAGGGAGATAAAGATCGCTTAGAAGATGTGACACTTTCAGTAAGCTCATTTCTTGACGGTGTGAATATGGAGCTTTCTGGTATGGCTGCTCGAGTGAAAGGAGAGATATCGAGTATCAGTGAGCGTGACTGGTGGATCTATTTCACACTGAAAGATAGTACGGATGAGAGTACCCTTAACTGTCTTATTTCACGAAAGAATTATGAAGTGTCTGGTGTAGTGTTCGCAGTGGGAGATGAAATTATCGTCGAAGGATCACCTCAGATTTATAAGCCCGGGGGACGCTTTAGTCTCATGGTGGCAGTGGTGGAAGTTTTTGGAGAAGGGGCTCTCAAGAAAGCATACGATGAGCTCTATAAGAAGCTTCAAGTTGAAGGACTTTTTGCTCCAGAGGCGAAGCGAGCTCTTCCAGAATTTGCCGAACGAATAGCCTTGATTACTTCACGAGATGGAGCTGCTATTGATGACTTTAAGATGAACCTAGGGTTACAAGGTCTGCATGTTTCTTTTTATCCGAGTAGTGTTGAAGGAAAGCGTGCAGTATTTGAGGTTATTGAAGCAGTGAAGTATTTCAATCAAACTCCTGAGAAGTATGATGTGCTGGTTATCGTTCGTGGAGGAGGAAGCTTGGAGAGTTTGCAGGCTTTTAATAATGAGGCACTCGCACGAGAAATCGCTCAATCAAAGATTCCAACACTCGCAGGAATTGGACACGAAAAGGATGTAACGCTGGCTGCTCTCGTAGCAGATGTTATGGTTTCTACGCCAACTGCGACCGCAAAACACTTAGCAGCTCCATGGATTGAGGCGAAACAGTTGATTGGACACTTTGAGAGACAGTTACCGCTTTTGTTTCAAGAGCGTCTCTCTCAAATCAATCGGACACTTTCAGTACATACAGAAGTACTCCTTGAAGGATTGCGGTTTATTCGTCAAAGTGTAGCGGAATGTGAGCAGGCTCTAAAGGAACGTCTTGCTTTTACGATAGGTGCTGTGCGTCAAAAGCAAGAAGAGCTTACTGTAAATCGAGGGAAATTGAAAGAAAACTTTCGTTTTATCTTGGTAAGAGTTTCGAAACTTCTCGAGACATTTGAAGAGAAGCTTTCGCAGTATGACCCGAAGCGGGCGCTCCGTCTCGGATATAGTTTGATCAAAAAAGGAGAAGCTGTTATCAAAGACTCTTCTGGAATACGGGTGGGTGATATACTGGATATACAACTCGGAAAGGGGAGTTTATCAGCAGAAGTAAAGAATATTATTGAATAAATATATGCCAAAAACATCACTTGGGGATTCACTGAAAAAGATTCAAGAAATTATCGCTTGGTTTGATAACCAGGAAGAAGTGGATGTAGAAAAAGGTCTCGATAAGATTAAGGAGGGCGCAGGCCTTATTAAGGAAAGCCGCACTCGTCTCAAAGAAATCGAAAACGAATTTGAAATCGTAAAGAAAGAGCTTGAGAAAGAATAGTATTTGCAAAACAATTCTGAAAACCTCTTCTCGTATTCAGGAAAGAGAAAGAGGTTCGTGATATACTTTAGAGGTACAGAAACAAAAAACAAAACGTGAGGAGGGTGTATGAAAAGATTTAGCGGAGATATTTCTCTGGTCTTGGGTGGTGCAGCTGGTCAGGGGGTTCAGACAGTTGAGGCGCTCTTGGTGCAGGTGCTCAAACGTGAAGGTTATAACGTCTTTGCGAGTAAAGAGTACATGTCCCGTATTCGAGGCGGAAGTAATTCTACCGAGATTCGTATTACGGACACAAAGAGACGAGCGTTTGTAAAACGTATCGATCTTTTGTTTGCTATGGATAAGGGAGTGATTCCACATTTGAAGGATCGTATTTCTGAAAGAACGCTTGTATTTGGAGAAAAAGAGAAGGTTGGAACTTTGGCCAATCATGAGATATACGATGTACCCTTCACTCGTTTTGCAAATGAGCTGGGTAATCCAATCTTTACCAGTACGGTAGCAGTGGGTATTGCGCTTGGGGTACTCGGTGCTGACCTCGAAGCATTTGAAACCTATTTGCGAGAACATTTTGAGAGGAAAGGTGAGGAGATCGTCAAAAAGAATATTGAAGCAGCTCAAAAAGGGTATACTTTCGGGAAACACCTCGCCTATGACGAAGGGATTGAGGTGCATATAAAAAGAGAGAAAAAAGTTTCGGAAGAGCTTCTGATGGAAGGGAGTGAAGCCTTGGGCCTGGGTACTTTAGCAGGTGGGTGCAATTATATTTCTTCGTATCCGATGTCACCGGGTACTGTGTTGTTGAATTATTTGGCTGCGCACGGAAAACCATTTGGAGTTGTCGTGGATCAGGCTGAAGATGAAATCGCGGCTATTAATCAGGGATTAGGAGCGGGATATGCGGGTGCACGAGCTGTGGTAACGACTTCAGGAGGAGGATTTTCACTTATGACGGAAGGAGTGAGTTTGGCTGGAATGATTGAAACGCCAATCGTTATTCATATCGGACAACGACCAGGGCCAGCCACTGGTTTACCAACTCGTACAGAACAAGGAGATCTCAATCTTGCCTTGTATGCGGGTCATGGAGAGTTCCCTCGGGTCATTTTAGCTCCAGGGACGCATCAAGAAACATTTTCTCTTGCCCGGCATGCGTTTTATCTTGCCGATAAGTATCAGATCCCCGTTTTTATTTTGATGGATCAGTACTTGATTGATTCTATTGTGAGTTTTCCAAAAGATGATCTTACTGTAAAGCTAGTAGAGCACTTTATCGTAGAGACGAAAGAAGACTACCGACGTTACGAAATCACGAAGGACGGTATTTCTCCCCGAGGTATTCCAGGACACGGTACCGGACTGGTATGTGTCGATAGTGATGAGCATGATGAAAGTGCACATATTACCGAGAGCGCTAGTGTGCGACTCTTGATGCATGAAAAGCGTTTACGAAAATCAATTGGAATTACCGATGAGGCACTCTTGCCAACGGAAATTGGGAATCTCAAAGACGCAGAAACGCTCATTGTCGCATGGGGATCAAATAGAGGAGTACTCGAAGAGGCGCTCGAACTTTCTGGAAACACGGCTGTTGCAGGGCTTCATTTCCATCAAGTGTACCCGCTTCCTGAAAAAGCGAAGAAGTCTTTCAAAGGAAAAAAGATTGTAGTACTGGAAAATAATGCCTCCGGACAGTTTGCAAACGTTCTTCGTCTAGAATACGGAATCAAGGTGACAGAGAGTATTTTAAAGTATGACGGAGATCCATTTTCTGTTGAGGAGGTCGTGGAAAAAATAAAAGCACTCGTATGATAGATAAAAAGAGATACGACATGCCGGCAAATACGGACATGGCCTGGTGCCCAGGGTGTGGGAATTTTCCAATTCTCAATATTATAAAAATGGCACTTTCTGAATTAGATATTCCTCCAGAAGAGGTGGTGATGTGTTCGGGAATTGGACAGGCAGCAAAGACTCCGCAGTATCTCCGAGTACATTATTTTAACGGTCTTCATGGACGGGCTTTGCCACCGGCTATTGCCATCAAGAATTCAAATCCAAGTCTGACAGTCATTGCGGAATCAGGTGACGGTGATACGTACGGTGAAGGAGGGAATCATTTCTTGCATACGATTCGGCGGAATCCAAATATTACCAACATCGTTCATAATAATATGGTGTATGGCCTGACCAAAGGGCAGGCATCACCAACGTCAGAGAAGGGAATGAAGACACCAGTGCAAGTTGATGGTGTTGTTTTGGAGCCGTTTAATCCAGTCGCAACCGCTATTACTTTAGGCGCGACGTTTGTAGGGCGTGTGTTTTCGGGAGATATTCTTCAGGCCAAGGAGATTGTGAAGCAGGCAATACTTCATAAAGGGTACGCGCTGGTAGATGTCTTTCAGCCGTGCATTGTTTTTAATAAGCAAAATACGTATCAGTGGTTCAAAGAGAATACGTACTATCTGGATGAAACTCATGAAAAAGGAAATCGCTCCAAGGCTTTGGATATTGCCTTTAATATGGAAAAGATGGCTCTCGGGGTGATTTATCAGGCAGCAGAAAAGCCAAGCTACGAGACTCTCGTGAGAGCGGGGGCTGAGCCTTTATATAAAACACCTTTAGACACAGGAGCACTTTCTCAGTTGATAGAAGGTTATAGTAAATAAGAAAACCGCCTGAGAAGGCGGTCTTTTTATTAGTCGAGACCAAGCTGTACTTTGGCTTCTTCGGTCATTTTGTCCGGAGTCCACGGTGGATCAAATGTGAGTTCTATTTCTACGTCTTCGATGTTTTCAAGTTCCATGACTCGGTCTTCTATCTCTTTTTGGATTTGTCCAAAAAGCGGACAACCAATCGTGGTGAGTGTCATGGTAATCTTGGCTACTCCTTCTTCGGTGATGAAGATTTCATAAATGAGCCCAAGCGCCACAATAGAAACCCCGAGCTCTGGGTCGAGGACGAGATCAAGCTTTTCTCTTACTTGTTGTTCGGAATGTTGTGGCACAGAAGAATGTTTAGGGGGATGAAAACTTTCTACTCAACTTTTCGTTGAGCGCAAAAACTCTGTTACAGTTTTTTGTATTATTCTGGGAAAATTTGTTTGCCAGTCTCATCTTTGATGATGATGGCGCTGACTGGGCAACCGCGAGCGGCGTTTAAGATCGCTTCTTTGTCTTCATCATCAGCAGTAGCGAGAATTGAAGCTTTTCCACTGTCGTCTAAAGCAAAGGTGCTTGGAGCCATAGCGGTGCAGGGAGCAGCTCCAATGCAGACATTGTGATCAACTTCTACTGTCCAGCCACTTTTGAGCGTTACTGGTCCTGCTGGTTTGGATTCATCTTTCCACATACTTTTTTATTTACTACTTAGAGCCTTTTTTAGGGTTTCAAGAGAGAGGAGGCCACATTTCAATCTGGCTGGCGAAAGGGTTACGCCAAGGAGTTTGAGAATATCTTGTGGTGAAAGTGCGAGTACTTCTTCGCTTCTCTTACCAAGTACTTCTTCGGTAAGAAGTGAAGCAGAGGCTTGAGAAATAGCGCAACCGGCTCCAGAAAATCCTATTTCTTTAATGATACCATTCTCCATAATGATGTCCATTTGGAGTTGATCACCACAGGTTGGATTAAGAGCGCTCCCAGTATGAGTAGGGTGTTTTAATTCTCCCTGGTTACGAGGGTTGCGATAATGATCGAGAATAACGTCTTGGTAGAGACTCATGTTATTTGAGAAGAATTTTTTGGGCTTCTTTTAAGGCTTCAATAAGCCTATCTATATCCTTGGTTTCATTATAAACAGAAAAGCTGATACGAGTAGTAGCCGAGAGACCAAGGCTTTTGTGCAGTGGAGCCGTGCAGTGTTCTCCAGCTCGGACACAGATTCCCTGCTCACCAACTATATGCGCGATATCATGAGGATGAATACCATTTAATGTGAAGGAAAGGACCCCGCCTCTTTTTTCTAGATCTGTTGGACCAAGGATGGTGATATGATTTCCAAATATTTTTTTGAGATTTTCAATGGCATATGAGACAAGTTCTTTTTCATGGGTACGAATGTTTTCGATGCCAAGAGCAGTAATATACGTGATAGCTGCGCCAAGAGCAAAGACACTCGCGATGTCAGGAGTACCTGCTTCAAAGCAGGTTGGGAGCGCTTTGTATTCTGGTTTTACAGCGCAGGCATCTTGCACCATACCGCCACCAAAGTCTACTGGTGAAAGTGTTTCGAGGATTTCTTTTTTTCCGTACAGTACACCAAGGCCGGTTGATCCAAACATCTTGTGTGCTGAAAAAGCAAGAAAGTCTACGTTGAGGGCCTTCATATCAAGAGGGATATGTCCTGCTGCCTGCGCCGCATCAACAATAACAATAATGTCTTTGTTTATTTCTTTGGCGATGGAAGTAATTTCTGAAATGGGGTTAATGGTTCCAAGAACATTGGAAACAAAAGAAAGGGCGAGGATTTTTGTGTGCGGATGAATGGCGGAACGTAGGGCATCAAGTGAAATTTCTCCGGAGGTAGTGAGGAGGAGAAGAGAAAAGGTGCATCCTTTTCGAAGAGCAAGTTCTTTCCAAGGAAGAAAATTGGAGTGATGTTCCATGGTAGTGACAAGAATCTCGCTGTCTGTATCAACCTTTGATTCTAAAAGTCTCGCCACTGTATTTATGGCCTGCGTCGTTCCGCCGGTGAAGATAATTTCTGTAGGATCGGCATTGAGAAAGAGGGCTGTTTGTTTGCGTACAGCTTCAAATCTTTCGGTAGTGGCTTCTGCAAGCGGGTAGAGCCCGCGAGAGATATTAGTTGAAGCATGCGAAAGATAGTCTGTGACCGCATTTATAACAGACTTTGGCTTCAGTGAAGTAGCGGCCGAATCAAGATAGATAAGGTCGGAGTGTTTTTCAAAAATGGGGAAATCTTTTTTGTGCATACTAGAGGGTATGGATAAGGGTTTTCTCAAGGAGAGGAAGAATACTTTCTGTTGAGACTCCCAGGCTTTTAATCTTTTCTATATCGTATTTGAAAAATCCTTCGATCAAAATACGTTTTGCTTGTTGTTCGGTAAGTCCGCGTGACTTCAGAAAATAAATGGCTTCTTGATTGAGAGGAGAGACTGTTGCGGCGTGGCGACATTCTACATCCTCTGGCAGGATTTCAAGAGAGGGACGAAAGAAAGCTTTGGTATTTGGAGAAGCGAGAAGCGCACGACCTTCTTGAGAAGCTTTAGACCCGCGACCAGATTTTTCTATATGGATCATTCCTTCGTACGTAAACTCAGATTGCCCAAAGAGGGCCGTTTTTACGCTGGCATGCGAAGTAGTATTTCGTGCAGAATGCTTCTGGGTGATACGAAGAGTTTCTTTGTCAGTATCTTTTCCAAGAAAGAAGGCAAAGATATGCGCAGCGCTTCCTGGTCCAGAAAGATCAAAAGTAATGTCGCCACTTCGATTGAGCAAAAAGAAAATTACCTGTTCATTTTCTTGTAAGGTATAAAGTGTTTCTTGTTGTGTTGAAATATCTTTGAGGAGCATATCTTTTGTGCGATTAACCGACACTGCCTTGCATTTCGTGATTAATCAAACGGTTGAGTTCGATTGAATACTCGAGTGGAATCTCTTTGACTACGGGATCGATGAAGCCATTTACCAGGAGCCCTTCCGCATCTCCCTTGGTGATACCGCGAGACATAAGATAAAAAAGCTTTTCTTCACCAATCTTTTCCACGGTAGCTTCGTGTTCGATGGTAGCACTTTCTTCGCGGATATTCATGGTTGGATAGGTGTCCGAACGAGAGTGTTCATCAAGCAAGAGGGCGTCACACACAACAGACGAGCTGGCATTTTTTGCCCCGCTTCCAATGTGGATCAAGCCACGATAGGAAGTACGACCGCCATCTTTGGAAATAGACTTCGAAACGATTCTTGATGTTGTATCGGGTGCAAGGTGAATCATTTTGGCTCCTGCATCTTGGTGCTGTCCGGCTCCGGCATAGGCGATGGAGAGGACTTCTCCTCTGGCGCCACGACCAGCGAGGTAGACAGCTGGATACTTCATGGTGACTCCGCTTCCGATATTGCAATCGATCCATTCCATGGTGGCATTTTCTTCGGCCCGAGCACGCTTGGTTACAAGGTTGTAAATATTTTTGCTCCAGTTCTGAACAGTTGTGTACCGTACGCGAGCATTCTTTTTCACAAAGATTTCTACGACAGCCGAGTGAAGGGAATTGGTAGTGTAGATAGGTGCTGTACAGCCTTCGATATAGTGAACGTAGCTTCCTTCGTCCGCAATGATCAGGGTTCGTTCGAATTGGCCAAATGCTTCGGCGTTGATACGGAAGTAGGCTTGAAGAGGAAGTTTCACCTCCACTCCTTTTGGAACATACACAAATGATCCTCCGGACCAGACCGATGAATTAAGTGCGGCGAATTTGTTATCCTGTGGAGGAATTAAGGTTCCAAAATATTCTTTCACGAGCTCTGGATACTTTACGAGGGCCGTATCCATATCGCAGAAAATAACGCCAAGGCGATCGAGTTCGCGATTAACGCTCTCGTAGACGACTTCAGATTCATACTGTGCAGAGACTCCTGCTAAGAATTTTTTTTCTGCTTCGGGGACACCAATGCGATCATAGGTGTCTTTGATTTCTTGTGGAAGATCCTCCCAAGAACGCGACTGTTTGTCAGTAGCTTTGAGATAGTACGTAATGGCGTCAAAATCAATTCCCGAGAGATCAGCTCCCCAGTTGGGCATGGGCTTACTTTTGAAGATCTCATATGAACGCAGACGAAAGTCGAGCATCCATTCTGGTTCTTTTTTGATGCCTGAGATTTCAGAAACAACACCGGCATCAAGACCGGTTTTTGTTTTGCGGACGGAACGTTCCGGCATAGAGAAGCCGTACTTATAGTCGCCAAGGTCTACGTTGTCTTTCTTGATCTTTGACATACTTACTTTATGGCAGTAAATCCATGTTCTTCGATTTTCTTGGCGAGCGCACCTTTACCAGTTTTCACAAGACGACCATCACGGATAATGAGTACTTCGTGAGGTTTGATAGAAGAAAGCAGGCGAGTGGAATGAGTAATAAAAATAAGAATAGAATCTTTTGGAAGTTTCTTTTTGAGAAAAGTAGAAATCGTTCGGAGAGCATCGACATCAACACCGGTATCGAGTTCGTCAAAGATGGCAACGGTTGGTGTCAGAATTGCTGCTTGGAGTGCTTCGAGTTTTTTCTTTTCACCACCAGAAAAGCCATCATTTAAAGAACGCTGTAAGAGCTCATCTTTGATATGGAGTTCTGCTGCATACGCTTTTACTGTTTTATGGATCGTCATAGGATCCATCTTCTTCTCAAGTGCAATACGAAGAAGATCTTTCACGCTCACCCCTGGAAGTGCGAGAGGGGACTGAAAGGAAAGGAAGATTCCAAGTTTGGCACGTTTCTCTGGTGAAAGATTTGTAACATTTTTTCCGTTTAAAAGAATTTTTGATCCTCGGAGAATCTTGGTCTGTGGGTTTCCCATAAGAGCACCCGCGAGAGTGGATTTTCCTGAACCATTTGGTCCCATGATGGCGTACACTTTTCCTGGGACAAAATTAAACGAGATCCCATCAAGAATCTTCTTGTTTTCAATAGAGGCTGAAAGGTTGTGGATGGAAAGCATAGGTTATTTTTTTGAAGAGTGATCAAGTGAAGCGAGTGAGATGTTTTTGAGGGTTTCTTCGACTTTTTTCTCGAGTGTGCGCCAGACTTCGTTGGTTTGGCAGTGACTGACCTGGAAACAGGGGAGCGTTCCTTTGACCGGAGAGGTAAAGGGTTTCATAGGTCCATCGAGAATACTGATAATATCCCAAACATTGATAGCGTCAGCTTTACGGGCGAGAGTGTATCCTCCAGTTACACCTTTGGTTGCTTCTACAATTTCAGCACGTCTGAGTGCTTGAAGAATCTTCTCAGTATAGTCTTCGGGAAGATGTTCGATTTCAGCAAGGGTATGGATAGAAAGGGGTTTTTGGCTATGACTAAGGGCTAAAACAGCACGTAGTCCGTAGTAGGCTTTCTTGGAAACTTTCATAGGATACTTCTCTAAAGCAGACTTATTTTGTCCGATTTAGAATACCAGAGTACAAAAAAACTGTCAATGTGATTGCAAAATCGCGGAGATATGCTATTTTTGGCGTAGCAGTAAGGGGCTTGGCCGACCTCTTTCCTCTTCGTTTCGGAGAAATCCGAAAGAAGCGACGCTGATAATGGCTGCCGCGGGATCTGGTAGGGCGGTAACACCCCCTTCGTACACACACCAGGAACTTCCCGCGGCTTTTTCTTCTCTCTAAATATGAAACCCTACTTAGGATTCTGGGGAAAATTAAAAAAGCCAGTTTTTGTTTTGGCTCCGCTTGCAAATGTCACGGATGCTGTCTTTCGGCGTTTTATTATCCGTTATAGTAAGCCGGATGTTTTGTGGACAGAATTTGTGTCAGCGGATGGCCTGTGTCACCCAAAAGGCAGAGAAGCGCTTCTGCGCGATCTCGTTTTTACTGAAGAGGAGCGGCCGATTATTGCTCAACTTTTTACGGCACATCCAGAAAAAATGTTTGAGGCAGCGAAGCTCTGTGCAGAGCTTGGATTTGATGGCGTAGATATTAATATGGGTTGTCCAGATAAGAATGTGATGAAGCAGGGCGCTGGAGCTTCATGTATGAGAGATCCAGAAAAAGCCAAGGCGATTATTCTGGCAGCGATGGAAGGGATAGAGGCAGCGGGAAAGAAAATCCCAGTATCCGTAAAGACACGCCTTGGATTTAATGAAGATGAATTGGAAGAGTGGCTTTCGAAACTTCTGGAAGCCAAGCCTGCAGTAATTACGCTTCATGCTCGTACCAAAAAGGATATGTCGAAAGTTCCAGCACGTTGGGAGAGAGTGAAACGAGCCGTGGAAATTGCCCAAGGATCTGGAACTCTTATTTTTGGGAATGGTGATGCGCTTGATTTGGAGGACGCAAAAAAGAAAGTGGAGGAAACAGGCGCTGATGGCGTGATGTTTGGCAGAGCTATTTTTGGAAATCCCTGGCTATTTGATGAAAAGAAAAAACATGTGACACCAGAAGAGCGAATTCGTGCGGCGGTAGAGCATACAAGGGTATTTGAAGAAGTATGGGGAGATACCAAGAACTTTGAATTGATGAAAAAGCACTATCAAGCCTATATTAACAATTTTCCCCTCGCGAAAGAATTACGTGCAGAACTTATGGCGTGTAAAAATGCTGGTGAGGTGGAAAAAGTAGCGAACGATTTCTTGAGGAAGAATAGTCAAGTTATTCAGCAAGCAGAATAGATATCTTTTTCTCCCTGTGAGAAGACTCAGCGGTCGAAGAAAGATACTACTCTGCTTGCTACTTGTTTGTATAAATGGGTAATTAAGACGAGATTATATAAAAAAAGTCCCTGTCGCGAACGATGTCGCGACAGGGGAGTTGTGGGCCAAAAGCCCTTTTAGTTTTCTTCGTCTTCGAACGTTCGTGTGCAGAGCCAGCGGAGATCGCGGTTGGCGGCGAACGGGACGATGGTCTCGTTGTCACCGTAGGGGAGCTCTGGAGGAACCTTCCACGGTTGTCGGACCAGCGTGATGGTTTCCGTGTGTCGTGGGAGTCCGTAGAAATCGGCCCCGTAATGACTGACAAACGGTTCCAGGCGTTCGAGTACGCCGGCATCTTCGAAGATTTCGGCGTAGAGCTCGAGGGCGCAGTTTGCGTTGTAGCAGCCGGCGCAGCCGCAGTCGCATTCCTTACTGGCTCGATTCCACGGAGCGCTGTCGGTGCCAAGGAAGAAGCACGACAGTCCAGAGACGCAGGCCGCATTGGTCGCTTTCTGGTCTCGGATGCGTTTGTTCACCGGCTTGTTGAAGAGGTGGGGCCGGAGCTTGTCGCCGAGGAGGTGGTTCATATTGGTCGTCGGGTGGTGAGGCGTGATAGTTGCTGCCGTCCGCGAATAGACGGAGCATTCCTTCGTAGCCTCTACGGCCGCACTGGTAGTGATGTGCTCGAGGACGATGCGGAGGCTTGGAAACTTCTCGCGGAGCGGGAAGAATTCTTCCTCGAGGAACACCTCTTCGCGGTCGATGGCGTCAACTTCTTCGCCACGATTGTTGACGAGCTTCTCGCCGTGGAGATTCACGACGAGATCTTGCTCCTCGCACTCCTCGAAGATAGGATACGAGTCACGGAAGTGAAGTGGCGCCTGGTCGGAACCGGTGGTCGCGCCGCGAGGATAGTCCTTGAGGCCGAAGATGATCCCGCTCTCCTTCGCTTCCCGGATGTCAGCCCGAGTGGTGCGAGGAGAGTTGTAGAGGGTCATCAGTGGCTCGAAGGTCGAACCTGGAGGGCGCGCCGCGAGGATACGCTCGCGATACGCCTTTGCTTCCGGGACCGTGATGATGGGTCCGGTATTTGGCATGATGATCGCTCGGCCGAATTGGCGAGCCGTCGCCCGGACGTTGTCCTTGAGGTAGATGCCGTCGCGGAGATGGAGATGCCAGTCGTCGCCGAGAGTCATCTCCAGACGCATGGCGAGGTCTTCAGAGTCGCGTTTGATAATCATTTGCTTCGTCCTGTTTTTGAGGTTTCAATTTTTGGCTACGGTAGCGTTGCTAAGAGTGAAGTTGTGTGGCACTATAGGTATTTCTCCTTGGGTAAGGAGGAGGGTATTGTTAAGGGGCGAAAACCCCAAAAAAGGGTTCTCGCTATGGTACCATTTCAAAAGAGGGTGTCAAAGAAGAATATATAGTATGAAAATCGCAGTATTACTCTCAGGTGGGGTTGATAGTTCCGTGTCTCTCCGGCTTCTCAAAGATGCCGGGCATGATGTGACGGCTTTCTATCTCAAAATTTGGCTAGAAGATGAGCTTGCCTTTCTTGGAGATTGTCCATGGGAGGATGATTTGCAGTATGCGCGCGCCGTGGCTGAAGAGGCAGGAGTACTACTTGAGGTCATTCCGTTTCAGAAAGAATATTGGGAGCGAGTTGTTTCCTATACCGTCGAGGAGGTGCGGAATGGACGGACACCAAATCCAGATATGATGTGTAATGCGCAGATTAAATTCGGTGCTTTTTATGATTTTATTGGTGACAGGTATGACAAGGTTGCTACCGGACACTACGCGCAGGTTGAAGAAAGGGATGGGAAAACATGGTTGAAACGTTCTCCTGATCCGATAAAGGATCAAACGTATTTTCTTTCACAACTTTCGCAAGCCCAGGCGAGCCGAGCCCTTTTTCCAATCGGGAGCTTTGAGAAGGATGAAGTACGAGCATTGGCAGAAAAGTATAACCTTCCGAATGCGAAACGAAAAGATAGTCAGGGAATTTGCTTCCTCGGGAAGATTCCCTTTGATAAATTTCTCGAGCATCATCTTGGCAAGCGTCCAGGAAAACTGGTTGAATTTGAGTCAGGGAATATTTTAGGGGAACACGACGGATTTTTTTATTTCACTGTCGGACAAAGAAAGGGGATTCGATTGGCTAGTGGACCATGGTATGTAGTACAGAAGAATCCTGAAACAAACGAAGTGTTTATTTCTCATGGTGACGTGCATACAGAGGTAGCTCGGGACAGTTTTTTTGTGGCAAATATCAATTGGATTACCGGAGCACCAACGAAGAAAGATATGCTAGTAAAACTTCGTCATGGCGCAAAACTGTATTCTGCTAGCGTGGAACTTTTGGAGAACAAGAGAGCAGAAGTAAAACTTTCTGAAAAAGATCAGGGGATTGCCGCGGGGCAATTTGCTGTGTTTTATGATGGAGAATACTGTTTGGGGGGTGGAGTGATTGAGGAATAACTCCTTTGTAAATTCTTTTGCTGTGTAAGTAATTTGTTCTATGGCAATACGAAAGGAAAAGATCGTATTTTTTGAGACGAAGCTCTTAGATTTTCTGCGGAAAGTAGGCCGGGAACATTTACCATGGAGAAAGAAGGGGATTACGCCATATGAAGTCTGGATTTCTGAAGTCATGCTTCAGCAGACGCAAGTAAATCGTGTTATCGAATATTACAATCGATTTTTGAAACGATTCCCGACGGTACAGAAGCTTACCACGGCTTCTTGGGAAGAATTTCTTCCGTATTATCAGGGGCTTGGATACTATGCGCGTGGAAGAAATATGATTAAGACTGCTCAGGTTGTCGTATTGGAACACGGTGGAAAATTTCCCAAAGAGAGAATTCTTCTAGAAAAGCTTCCGGGTGTTGGACCGTATACTGCTTCTGCAATTCTTAGTTTTGCGTATGGAGAGGATCACTTGGCTTGGGATACAAACTTAAAGCGTGTGGTTGGGCGATTTTTCTTTGGGGATAAGAAGGCTGATATTGATACCAAGTTTTGGGAGAAGCGTCTTGTCTCTCGGAAAAAAGACCTCAATGCGGCACTTATGGACTTTGGGAGCTCTCTTTGTGTGGCGCGACCGAAGTGTGAGGCGTGTATGCTAAAAACGCAGTGCCTCTACTATAAGACCAAGGGGAAGAATGAAGCAGTGTTAAAAAAAGAACAGTCGGTATTTCCTACAAAGGAGGCAACGGTATACCTGTGGCTCCATCAGGGGCACCGAAAATATTATTCTTCAAAAAAATCCGTCTTTGCTCCATTTGTGCTCCCAGTAGGATATACTTCTCGAGCCGGTATTCAAGAGTACTTCCGAAAACATTTCCAATTAGAACTCGCAGTACGACCACCGCATAAAAAAGGATACATTAAGAAAAAGCCCGTTCTTTTTGTGAATGCGCAGATTCTTTTGGGGAATCCGGTATTCTCATCTTTTGATAAGTCTCAGGCAAGAGATAGTATAGAGAAGGTGGAGTCTGGGAATGAAAAAAGTCTTTGAAAAAGAGCAAAGGGAGAGTATACTAGAGGCGCATCAAGAAAAGAGTTTTATGCAATTAAAGTCACTGAACGTTTATTTCTTTTTCATCCTCCTGACACTTGTTGGGGTGGCTGTTTTTTTCATCTTCCGTCCTTTTATTACGGCTATTATTGCAGCCGCTATTATCTCAGCTCTCTTTAAGCGACCATATAATTTCTTGGAGCGTGTGATGCATGGGCACAGAGGAATCGCTGCATTTTTTACCTGTATTTTGGTAATTCTTATTATTGTTACACCAATTCTCATTGTGCTCAGTATGGCTATTGGGGAAGCGAGTAGCATTTATGGAGCATTGGGAGAGCAGACAAAGATTGAGCAATTTATTGATAAAACAATTACGCTTTCTGAAAATGTTCCTATTTTAAATCTCGTGATTGATCGAGATACGCTGAATCAAGAGAGACTTTTGTTAGATGCGAAGCAGCTTTCTGGAAATGCTCTGGGACTTCTCCAGGCAGCGTATACGAGTATTAGTCATTTTATCTTTTGGATTTTTGTCATGTTCTTTACACTCTTCTACTTCTTGATTGATGGTAAAAGAGCGCTTCGCTATATCATGCGCATGAGTCCACTACGGAACGAGCATGATAAGCTTTTAGTAGAGAAATTTGTTTCCATTAGTCGCGCCACTCTGAAGGGGACGTTAGTTGTCGGAGCGATTCAGGGATTTATCGGAGGGGTAGTCTTTTGGATTGCCGGTGTACCGTCTCCTGCTATTTGGGGATTCATCATGCTTCTTTTCTCTATGATTCCACTTGTGGGAACAGCAGTCGTCTGGCTTCCAACAGCTTTGATTATGCTTGCTTTGGGAAATGTATGGCAAGGAGTGTTTATTATAGCGGTAGGTGCGGGAGTTATCTCTACTATTGATAATATTTTGCGACCAAAACTTGTAGGAAGAGACACTCAGATGCATCCACTGATGATCTTCTTTGCTACTTTGGGAGGTATTTCGGTCTTCGGTCTTCCGGGATTTATTATGGGTCCGATCATTATCTCTCTCTTTATGGCACTTGGTGAAATTTATAGTATTGAATTTCGCGATCAGCTCAAGGAATACAACGGATAGTTATTGCAGTTTTTCCAAAATATTGTAGAGTAGAGGTACTTACTCCAAGGGGAGCAGAAAAACAAAAATCTTTTTATATGATCCGTCGTTATCTTCTTCTCATAGGACTGGTTACTTTTTTTACCGCATTTTGTGTTCTTTTCTTTTTTGTGTTCGTAAAGACTCCCGGCTCTTTTCATGGGGTCTGGAGTGCTCTCACTTTGCCTCAAGAATTGAAGCAGGTAAAAATTCTTTCAGAAAGTGAAGCTGGAAGCACGATCTATCTTCCCGAGAGTTTTTCTTACAAAAAGTACCCATATACAGAAGAAGGATCTATTCTCTTAAGACAGAAGGGAGAAAAGTATCTTGGTTCATCTTCTGTGGCCCCAAATGAGGAACTCGTTGTTTTTTCCCAGGAGATAGAGGCAGACGAAAAAGGCTCTGTACCAGAAATAAAAATTCCAGCCCATATATCTGGTGTAAATCCCGCTCATTCTGAAATAATGCTTTTCTTTCCTCGAGAATCAAAAACCGAGCGCATTGTCTCTGGCTCCACCCCGCTTTTTCTTGATGATACGCATTTTCTTTTCTTTGCTACTAGTGGTCTGTATCGGTATGATCTTCAAAGCGGTAACGCTACAAAGCTTCTTGACCATACATTTCCGATTGTTCTCGATCCAGTGTTACAGTCGCCAGACAGAAAGGCTATTGCTTTTTATGATCCAAGTGTAGAAGCAACGGTTATTTATCGTGTAGACGGCGATAAACTTTCTTTTATTCGAGAAATTCCACAAATTCTCGTATCACCTTCTTTTAGTAATACTGCACTGTATGATTTGCGAGGGGCAGATGCCGGTACAGAAGTCTGGAAATATGATTTTGAAGGTACAGAAGCTCGAAAGATACATATATTTCCGAGAGCACTTTCCATTAGCCGGATTGCATTTTAAGAGAAATATATGAACATTCTCAGTCGACCCTTTTCAGATCATAGAAGGATTTTCTTTATCGCAGTTTTTGTTTTCTTTGTGGTAGGTATAGGAATGTTTCCGGGGTCCGCAAAAGCGATACATAATAGCTGGATAGACAGTTGTAATAACGATTTCGGCTATGCTGATTGTAGTGGGTATGAGGCGAATGCAAGCGCAGCGTGTGCTGTAAGTGGAGGATCATTTGCGTCTTCGTATATTCCACAAATGTGCGAGGGCATAGCTTGCGTGAGTGGCTTCTACCTCTACACGTGTTGGATTGATGATATTGTACCTACTTGCGCTACGAACCCAACGATGGATGGATGCTCTTGTACGAAGTCAAATGCTTGTAACACGACTTCTGGATCTTACTCAGGAGGAGCATGTACTGCTCCTGAACCCGCTGCTTGTACCTGTTCCAATGGCTCTCCGGGACCATACCCAAGTTGCCCTGTTTGTACCCCAGACTCTTCTTGTTCAGCAAGTACTTGCTCAGGAAGTACTTGTTATGATGCTTGTGGCAATTCGTATAGCGGAAGTATGTTCTGTGGAGGTTGTGTCGCTGATTCATCTTGCCGGGCAAGCACCTGCTCAGGAAGTACCTGCTCCGATTCTTGTGGTAATACGTACGGAGGTACCATGTTCTGTGGAGGTTGTGTCGCTGATCCCTCGTGTGCTGCCAGCACCTGTACTGGAAGTACCTGCTCCGATTCTTGTGGTAACACGTACGCTGGTACGCAGGGTTGTACTGTAACTTCTCTCAAAATCTGTGAAAACTCTTGTTCTTCAGGCTTAAAGCGTGATGGGAGTAGCTTTTCTATGGCTACTGGATCCACAAGAAATCTTGTCGCCTGCTGGAACGCGGCCACCGATTGTTCAATTGGATCGGGAAACATTACTACTTCTGGTAGTTGGAGTGAAGGAGGAGGAAGCGCTATCTCTCTTTCTGGAAGTAATCCAAGGACTGTGACCGCGAACGCTTCTGGATCTGAATCTGTAAGTGTTACCTATTCAGGTCAGACGCGCACTACAACCGTTTCGGTTTCCTGTGTCCCAAGCGTCACCTGCAGTACTGCTCCAGAAGGACTAAACCACTGTCCAGCTGATACGTATACAGTAGGAGATGGCTGTGGAACGACACTTACCTGTAATGGGCGACGGCAGTGTGACTTTAATTGGAAAGAAGTGGCACCGTAGCTATGATCGAATGGTGGCAACATATACCCGAAAACCTGAACCCAATCGTTTTTACGGTCGGGTTCTTTTCCTTTTATTGGTACGCCTTTTTCTATTTACTGGGATGGGCAAGCGCTTTCTTTTTAGCAAAGCTTTTGGTTGCCAAGGGGGTATCCTCTGGAATTTCACAAGAAGACGTGTCTGATCTTTTTGTCTGGCTTTTGGTGGTGGCTCTTTTGGGTGGAAAGATTGGGTATCTCTTCTTTTACATGCTCCCGTTTTTTCCTATGGAGCAATCTTTTTTTCTTCCGTATGATTTTGCAAGCGAATCTTGGCAGGGGATTGCTGGAATGAGTTATCACGGGAGCCTAATTGCTGTTGCTTTCGCGTTACTCCTCTTCTATCGTGCAAAGAAGCTTGATTTTTGGAAAGGAGCTGACATGGTTGCTCTCTGTGCGCCTCTTGCGATCTTTTTCGGTCGTTTGGGAAATTTTGTAAACACTGAGCTTCCCGGAAGAATTACTGCTGCGCCCTGGGGAATGTATTTTCCGGAAATATTTCCGCAAGGGGTGTTGCGTCACCCGTCTTCTTTGTACGAAGCTTTCTTTGAGGGTATACTTTTATTTCTGATACTTCTCTTTTTTAGGAAGCAATTCCAGTTTTCTGGTGCCTTGGCCACACTGTATCTGATGTTTTATGCTGTCCTTCGCTTTATTGCCGAAATTTTTCGTGAACCTGATGTGCAAGTTGGATATTTCTTTGGAGGTCTTACCTTGGGACAGGTACTTTCTTTGGGAATGTTTATTGTAGGACTCTTTCTTTTTCTGTCGAGAAAGTCTAAAAAATATGGTATACTTTGAGTACAGTTAATACTCTTTCAAGCGATTTTAGTATGCCTGATAAAAAGATCTTATTTATTGTTGGAGGGGTGATTATTGCTATTTTGGGTCTCGTGGTGTGGGGGATACAGGACGCGAAGGAATCAGAAGTCCCGGTAGAAACAGCGGATATTGTTTACTACTATGGAGAGGAATGTCCGCATTGTAAGGTTATTCAAGAATTTATTGATAAGAATGATATTGCGTCGAAGGTAGATTTTATTAAGAAGGAAGTCTGGCACAATAAAAAGAATTCACAGGAGATGCAGAAACGAGCTGAAGCCTGTGGTATTGCAAAAGAAGATATTGGAGTACCCTTTATAGCAACTGTTGAAAATAAATGCTATATCGGTGAACCAGATGTGAAGAAATTCTTTTCCGAAAAGGCCGGATTAGAAGCTTCAAAGTAAAAGACTTTCACAGAAGAGGGAAAAAACACAAAAACAATGCAACAAAATCCTTATCAATACTCCTCTCCTCTCGCGATGCGGAAAAAGGTATCACTCGATATTGCGAGTCCGAGTCCAAAAAATTTTACCGCTCCCCAAGTGGATCGGAGAGTGTACTATCCTTCTTCTCAGACCCTTGGTGCCAAAAAAACTCTCGATGGTATAGAGCGTGAGAAAAAACCCCTTCTTCAAACATTGTATCGTCGTGATATAGGGATAACTCTTTTTCGTATTTTTCGGAGAGCGCAACTACATCTTCGTCGTATCAAGAGGACAACGAACCGGTTGATGCCGGATCTTGCACCAAGAAAAATGCTCTATGGTTCTCTTGTAGGAGGCGTAGCTTTTGGTATGTTGTCGATGGCTTTTATTGAGCACGCTTTTGGACCTGGTGTTTTTGCTCGTACGCCACAAGTAGCTGGTGTTGAAACGGTTGCATCAAGTCAAGAAGGTTCAGATCAAGAGGCGCTTTCTCCATATAGTGGGGAGAATGACCTTTTCTTTGAATATTTTAGCGACGCGGCAGAGGATAAATATCAGGAAAATGTCCGCACCATGGTGAAGGACTACCCAATTGAAGAGATGCTCCCATATATTTTTGAACAAGATCGTGTAGTGGCCGCATTCCTTATTGGTATTGCTAAGAAAGAAAGTAATTGGGGAAAGCGTGTGCCGGTGCTCGATGGCCAAGACTGTTTTAATTACTGGGGATATCGTGGACAGCGTCGCATGATGGGTTCTGGAGGACATACATGCTTTAATAGTCGCAAAGATGCTGTTGAAACAGTTGCAAAGCGTCTAGATAAGCTCGTGAATTCCGAGCAGTTAAATACGCCCGAGAAATTGGTGGTATGGAAGTGTGGTTTTAGTTGTGCCGGACACAGTCGTGAAAGTGTTAAGAAATGGATCAGTGATGTCGATATGTATTATGAGCAACTAAAAGAGGAATAAGCATATGATGAAAAAATATCTTGTTATCCTCGGGGTTGCTACTCTATTTTTTGGCGCAAGTTTGTGGCTCTATAAAACAAATTACCTTTCTCTTTTGCTTTCGTTTACTCGTTTCTCTTTGCCTTCTGAATTACAAGGAGCCACTTTTATTTCCGATCAGGGAGCGCAAACAATAGCGTACCCTTTCTTGCGTCGAGCAGAGGCTGTGCCAGGTAAACTTATTTCTGCTACAAATTATGAGTCTGGTTCTGCATCTATTATCAAGCGGGATGCTACATTCTCGGTCATGCTTGATGGGAATACTGTACTCGAAGATACTCGTCCTCGTCTAAATATTACTCGTTCTTCGACTGGAAGTCGTATTGCGTATGCAGAAGCAGAGGATCCTTCTGTTTTTGTTTCACCAGCAGACGCGCCATTACTAGCGAATGATCGTAGCCAGTGGAAAGTGGTTGTCTATGAGCCATTGACACGAACCTCTTTTGTTCTTGGGAATGGTGTAGCGCCGTTTTTTGTTGATGATACACACGTTGCCTGGATGGCTCCTGCTGGACTGGCAATAGCGGACCTTACTACGGGAACTTCAAAGGTGCTTGTTCCAGATATTCAGGGCCGTACACCTACTTCGAGTCTTGTTTCTCCTGATCATTCAATTATTGGGTGGTACAGTGATGATGCTCAGGCGATTGAACTCTATCGAGTTTCGGTTGATACTGCGGAACCAGTTTCAGTAATTCCTCTTTCCCCAAAAGTGATATCGGTGACGCTTAGTAATGATGCTTTGTATAGTATTTCTCTTCAGTCGTCTCAAAGTGTTGTTATGAAGCAATCGTTTACGGATGCTTCTCCTCATACTATTATGAAATTGCCACTTGGTCTGTATGTGAAACGACTTCTTTTAGGGAGTATATAAAATAGAACTATGAGAATTCCTCTCATTTCAATTCGCTGGTCAAGGAGATCGATGTTTATCGGGGTTGTCTTTATTTTTTCGATACTTATTGGTTTGAGTAACACAAGGCTTGTCCGGGCTCAGTCATATGATTTAATAATGACCTTTCCTGAGAGCGGAGTAGATAGCGAAGAGAATTTTGGAGAAACGTTTGCGCCATGTCGCTCCTCGGGTAACTGTAGTTTTAGTTGTAATGCAGTGAATGTTGGTCGGACATGTTCTAATCTTGTATGTGCCGGAGGTTCTGGAGACTCGGCCTATTTTTATACTCATGACTACGCTTGCGTCTACACCCCGCCTATTTGTATCCCGGACTCATCTTGTGCCGCCAATACTTGTACGACCGATACCTGTTATGATTTATGCTCTAATGCTTATGCAGGGACAAAGAGTTGTTCTGTAGCCTGTACAGTCTCCAATGTCTGTGGTGATACAGCAACAGGTGTGCTTATCGGTGCGGTATGTTCAGCTACTCCTCCTCCTGCAGTAGATCAGTGTCCTTTTGATCCCGGTATCCAGTGTAGCGTGAGTGAATGTAGTTGTATCGCAGATTCTTCTTGTGCCGCGAGTACTTGTACTGGTAGCACTTGTTACGATGCCTGTGGGAATTCTTATGGTGGAAGCAAATTCTGTGGTGGCTGTGTCGCTGATCCTTCTTGTGCCGCGAGCACCTGCTCTGGTTCCACTTGTTCGGATTCCTGTGGTAACACATACGGAGGAACCCTGTTTTGTGGAGGAGGCGAAACGTCGGGAGCGTGTGGTGATACTGTTACGGTAGGAGTGGATTGTATCGGAGGACAGCCGGTTTCTCAAACCTGCGCATCTACCGAACGCGCCTATGAGCAAATTGCGAGCACGACCCGTAGCTGCCTTCCTATGAATAGCTATTCCCTGACCTACAATAGGGGTCGTTGCCAAGCAGATGCTACTTGTAGTGGATCTCCTGTTCCTGCGCCGAATCTATTTATAAACGGTTCCAATGGTCCGCTTGCTGTTACTGTTGGTACGAATCTCAATATTACTTGGGGTATTGTAGCGAATGCAACGACATGCTCTGGTACGGGTACTAGCTGGGTAGGAGCAAAGGTCACGACAGGAGGAAGTGATAATATTTCCGCGTCTGTTACGAGTACGTATACCATTACCTGTACTGGTCCAGGGGGGATAGGATCGGATAGTGTAGTCATAACTGTGGCTGGTGGACCTGTAAATTCTCTTAAAATCTGTGAAAATTCTTGCTCCTCAGGTCTTCAAAGAAGCGGGTCAAGTTTTGCTATGGCTACTGGCTCTACGAGAAACCTTGTTGCTTGTTGGAACACGGCTTCTGATTGCTCAGATGGTTCAGGCAACGTTAGCCCTTCGACAGCTTGGGGCGAAGGGGGAGGCTCTGCTATTTCTCTTTCTGGATCCAATCCGAAAGTAGTCACGGCTGGAAGTTCTGGATCTGAGTCTGTCAGTGCTACTTACTCTGGAAACTCCGCTTCAACGACTATTTCTGTTACCTGTGTCCCATCCGTCACTTGTGGTACTGCTCCAGAAGGACTCAATCATTGTCCAGCTGATACCTATACAGTAGGGGATGGTTGTGGCGCAACGCTTACCTGTAATGGACGACGAGCGTGTGATTTCAATTGGAAAGAAGTGGCACCATAGAAGATAAAAATAGAATACTATGAAAAATATAGCTCGTTATTTCTTATTTCTACTTGTTTTTGCGGTAGTGGGTACGTTTCTTATTGCCTCTTATTTCGCCTTTTTTCGTAAAGGAGATGTGCAGGATAAAAAAAATGTTTCTTCTGAGTTTCAGGATGCCCTCTTTCTTTCACCAGAAAATGGTCTCACGAAGCTGTATCGTCTCTCGAACGGGCAGTACGAAAATATACCAAGAGGTCAAGGGTCTTCGGTCCAGGCTGTTGCACGACAAGGAGAAGATATTGTAGAAATCCAATCTCTTTCCAATGGAGATTTCTCTTTGGTAGTAAATGGTGTTGTTGTGTACTCTTCTCAGCTTCCAAAGATGGGAGGTGTATTTTCTTCAGATAAAAAGTTTGTGGCGTACATGGAGGCAGCGGAGAATTTACCATCCGATACAAAAAAAGAAGAAAGGAAGCCTTTGAATTGGCAAATTATGATTTTTGAGGTAGCTTCGGGAAATCGTACTACCATTGGCACCGGCCTGTATCCTATCTTTACAGATACTTCGCACGTGGCTTGGTTTTCATCTCAAGGGATACGTGTGGCTGACTTTATAAATGGAAATGTAGCTACTGTTGATTCTTTTTCTTCCAATTCACTGGCATTTTCTCCAGTACAATCTCCAGATGGAAAGTTGATTGCCTGGGCAGATAATACGAATCGTACCGTATCTGTGCGAAGTATTAACTCTACTTCTTCTTTGGAGACGATAGCCGCTATTAATACACAAGGACCTTTTATTGCTTTGGGTAATGATGCTCTTTATAATCTTGTAGCTGGAAAAGAGGGTGGTACCGATGTGCTGAGATACTCATTTGGAGGAGGAGAGCCTACGCGTGTCCATCATTTCGATTCTATTGTAACCAAGCTATTACCATAAGTATTGAGTATGAACGTACAGAGAAAAAGAAGCCTATTTGCACCTATACTCCTTGGAATCATCCTCGTGACGGGAATTTTTGTTTCTCAGGTGCCAAGAGCTCAAGCGTATCAGATGTTGTGCGGAATTGTTATGGGATGGCTGGTTTCTGGTGACCCAGCGTATTGTGGGGATTCCCCAGCTGGAACGTTTGAGTGTGCTCAGCCTGGAAATATGAGTCCAGCTTGCTTTCCAAGTGCTTGGTGGTGGGTAGAAGTGCCGGATGCTTGTACAGCTGACCCATCGTGTGCAGCGAGTACGTGTACTGGTAGTTCTTGCTCAGATAGTTGCGGAAATGTCTATGCTGGATCTCAAGTATGTGGACCAGTTTGTGTTGCAAATGCAGGAAATTCTTGCTCGGCATCCAATAGTTGCGGTATGTCTGGTTTTGGAGTAATTCAGTGCGATGGAAGTTGTTCTGCAGTTGCCCCGTCAGATACTCTTTGCGGACCAATTTGTGTATCATATCAAGGGAATGCTTGTTCTGCAGGAAATTCTTGCGGAATGGTAAATTTTGGTACGTATGATTGTGGTGGAAGTTGTTCTGCAGTTGCCCCGTCAGATACTCTTTGCGGACCAATCTGTGTTCCCTATCAAGGGACGGTTTGTTCTTCAGGAAATTCTTGCGGAATGACGAATCTTGGTGTGTATGCCTGTGATGGCTCCTGCTCCGCTGTCGCTCCAAGCGAAAGTCTCTGTGTTTCTCCTGCTCCTGCTCCGAATCTTCTTATTAATGGTTCAAATGGACCACTTTCTATAGCGTCTGGCACAAGCTTAAATATTACCTGGGGCGCCGTAGCGGATGCGACAACATGCTCTGGTACCGGTACGAGTTGGGTAGGAGCAAAAGCCACGACAGGGGGAAATGATACTATTTCTGCATCCGGTACAAGTACCTATACTATTACCTGTACCGGCCCAGGAGGGACAGGGTCGGATAGTGTAACAGTAAATGTTGCAGGTGCTCCTGGTTCATATACAGCCACGACTTCAGTTTCAGTCTCTTGTGTCCCAAGCGTCACTTGTGGTACTGCTCCAGAAGGACTCAATCATTGTCCAGCTGATACCTAT